>Ga0214923_10008143_pt1 | contig 11255 bp, 9 predicted proteins | sample LL1510_MetaG_FD_177993 | JGI IMG/M metagenome (GOLD analysis project Ga0214923, IMG submission 177993) | Freshwater microbial communities from Lake Lanier, Atlanta, Georgia, United States - LL-1510 | ecosystem: Environmental > Aquatic > Freshwater > Lake | place: USA: Georgia | collected 2015-10-15 | reverse complement strand
TGGCATTAACTGAAAGGTTCTAATAAATAATTGACCTTCTTCCCCTAAACTTCCTAATTTTCTAAAATCAAGATCTGAAGTAATAAATTCTGATTTACCATCTCGATACAGCACTATCCAAGGATGTTCTGCATTCATGTGATACATAAATCCATTTTCTTCATCAATTAATCCCATGATCAATGATACCAACATACTTCCATCAAAACTTTCAAAAATTTTATGTAATTCAACGAATGTATTCTTTAACCATCTCTCGGGAGACTGATTTGAAATTAATTGTGACAGTTTGGTTCTTTCTATAATTGATTGAAATAGTGAACCTAAAACGAGAGCTCCGCCTGCACCCTGTATAGATTTACCCATTGCATCTGAGTTCATATACACAATGTATTTTCTTCCCTGGAGAGTTATATTGTGAGCAGCACTCAAATCTCCCCCGATCTCATGATGGCGATTCTTAAACTCGAATTTTTTCTTTTGTTTAGTTAAAAACTCGATATGGACTGTTTCACTTTGTGCAAAGTTTCTACCCAACGGTTTAATTAAGAGAGATGTTAAGAAATAATCACCATCTTGCTGAACTTTCAATTCATTTACTTTTTGTAAAGATTCTGTTAACTCCCTAGTCCTATCTTCTACTTTTTTCTCTAGAGTAGCATTGAGTTCTTCTGTGCTATTATGCAATTCAACAAACTTCTCTGCTAGTAATACAATGAAGGTCATAATGAAGGTAAAGAATGTATATTTAGTAAAAGAGAGACCTGAGTTAAATAGAATTGAATCTAGGATATCATAGATTGCAGAACCTAATGTTAGCACAAAAGCCCCAAATACTCTCTTTGCAGCAGGAATTTTATCTTTAATTGCACGAAATAGAATAATAAACATTACTGGTGCCATGAAAAATAACGCACTTAATTGCCAAACTCTGAGAAGATACTCCGAAATATACATTGGAGTTATGAAGGTTGGTATTGATAAGCATAGTGTAAATAATAAATAATAATAAGATTTTTTAGAAATTTTTTGAAAAAATAATTCATCTTGAAAAACCAATATTAAGGCAACAAGTGGATATAGTACTATTAATTCAATCCTTTGAATAATTTCTGTATCCCAACTAGTATTTTCAAATATTACATTTGTTCGAGTATATAAATATATCCCTAACAAGGAAGTAGTTAATCCCATATATAGATTTACAACTTCTTTAGGTCTCTTTATGTATAAAAATATGTGGTAAACACCAAATATTATATAGATTCCAATAAGCACAACTGTTGAGAAATCTCGATTGCTGTACTGTAAGTCCTCAAAAACTCCAAAATTGTAACCATTTTTTAAATAAAATCCAGTATGTTCAAATTTAGGATGCCCCTGGAGTTTTACTAACAGTATATTGTCTGTATCTTTGAGGTAGTCCTCTGGAATTTCGTATGTCTGTCCCCTTACAGTGCGGTGAAATTCAACTTTTTGACCATCGATAGCTTTTCCCTCATTCGCTACTAGATTTCCATTGATATAAACCTCAAAAACTTCTCCAATTTCTCCAAAGGAGATACCTTTTACTTTCTTTATTGCTTTAATATTGGGAGGGTAGTCGAAGGTTGTAAGTAGGGAGTATGTTTTTAGATTTCCTTCCGTCGGGAAAATCTTAGCTATCCAAACCGGAAATTCTTTGATTTCCTTCCAATTTGTATCCTCGGTTTTTCCACTCAGAAACTCATCGGAATATGAATCTATAGCCCACCATTGATGTGCCTTACATGTTGAACTACTGCAGTCTTCGGTAAGGCTTAATGGCTTAACCGATTCAGGAAAAATCATACTAAAAGTTGAGAATAAGATTGTACAAAAGAGGATAAAATTTTTCATTTAATAAATCTCCGATAGGGTTCAGAGTAAAACAAATATTAATTTAAAAAGTTTTTCAAGGAAAAAAAGAAATTAAATATTTTAAATCTACATAATTTATTTGTAAGGTTGTTATTTTGGAATAATTCCTTTTTTCTTAAATAGATCTCCTAGTTTATCTAGTGTTTGTGGATTGATATTTGAGTTTACAGCATTCCTATTTTCCTCTTGTATCTCTTGCAATATCTCAGCCCTTTGAATTGATACATTTCTAGGAGCCTTGATCCCAAGTTTTACTTGGTCCCCTTTAATATCAACAATGACTATCTCCACATCTTCCCCAATCATGATTGATTGGTTCAATCTGCGAGCTAAAACGAGCATTAGACTCTCTCCGGAGTCTTTTTATTATCAAGAATTAATTTGCGAACAGGATGAGTCTCATCTCTCGATATAAACTGCCCCCCAATTAGATCCTTTTTATTAATAAGAATTGGTCCCTGTAAATTCGCAGTCATCAAATCAGGATCTTCTCCAGGAATTGATACAATAACCATTATCAACGCATCTTCAATTTTAGTTAGCTTAAGAGATTTAAGTTCAGAGGGAGGAATAATTGGAACATAAGTAGATGTAAATAATTCAGGTTGTATTACAATAAATGCTAGATTTTTATCTTCCAAGCATTGTAACCACTTAAATACACTATCTGGGCTTTCTTCAATTAATGCAAAACGAGAATATTTTTCAAAACCAAACAATCCGACTGGAAATACAATAATTTGACGGTCATCTATTTCTATCCTACCGAATGGTTTTGAATCAATTAGTAAACTCATTTATTATCTTAAGAAATCCATTAGTGTAGGACGAATTATCCTTGACCCAATATTTAAAGCATAATTATGCACACTTTCAAGCCACTTTAAGTTCATAATTGCTTCGGGTAAATCTACAGATTCATTCTTAGCTAGAAGTTCTGTCATAAAGGTTCTATCGAAGTCCATACGTTGTGCGTGATGTTCAATTCTATTTACTTTTGCTCCTACTGCCGATCTATGACGAAGAATATTTTCAAGTGCCAAATCTATATCACCTAAATCTTTCCCAGAAATTTTTTCCTGATCACCAGATGTTAAATCATTTTTTAACTGAATGAGTACATCAAAGATGGAAAGGCCAGTTACGGTAGCAGACCTTGAGAAATTTCCTGGGGGCTCACTTGAGTTTGGCTCAATTAAGCCTAAGTCTTTTAGAACAGTTCCCCCTTCAATGTCTTCTAACCACATCTGATGAGGGTTAGTTGTTGTGAGAGAGATATTATTATTTCCCAATCGAGAAGCCTTTACATCTAATGGAGAACTGTTAATTTTATCGATAACATCATCTAATTTATCACCAGCGGCTATCGAGATTTCAACTCCATTGATTTTTATTCTTTGATCGGAGGGAACACTATATTCAGTCAAATCCTTAGATGCTGTAACACTTGTATTCGTTCCCCAAAATACTCTATTTCCAGGAACAGTTACACCTATATATTCGCCTCTATCGATTTCTCTAATTTGCTCTCCTATATCTCCTCTGTATTCCACACCAACAATTCTTTCTTGGATTCCGAGACCTTTGAGATTTTTCTCTTTGGTTTCAATTACTTCAAAAGGAGCTTTGTCAATTGTATGACCACCAAATATAAATTTACCAGTTGCATCACGGCTATTAGCAATTTCAATCAAGGCTCTGAGATGTTGGTCAATTTCTTTTCCAATTGCTGCTTCTAATTCAAATCCTTTATCACCTTGATATATACCATTTGCCGCTTGAACTGTCAAAACTCTTACTCTTTGTAAAATATCTGTTGCTGTAGAAAGAGCTCCATCGGTTTGATCCAAACGTGCCTTTCCATCATTTAGATTTCTTCCGAATTGTTCTAACTCATGAAGCCTTGTTCTGAAGTACATTTGATTAGTTGCTAGTCCTGGATCATCAGAAGGCTTACGAATTTTTAAGCCTGTTCCTATTTGAGTTTGTATTTCATCAAGTTCTGCTTGGTGACGATTTAGGTTTTTCACCAATGAATTGCTAGTCATTTGTCCTGTTATTCTCATATTATATTATCTCCTAAATTATCTAACCAATCTATTTATTATTACATCCAATATTTCAGCTTGCATATTAATCATTTTTGCTGACGCATTATATGCCTGTTGAAATTGAACCATGGAAGCCATTTCTTCATCTAAGCCAACCCCACTGATAGATTGTCTCAGATTTTCATATTCTGTCATTAAAATATTTCTGGTTTCTGATTCTTGCTTTGCTTCTCTAGATTCTGTTCCTAGTTTTGAGATAGAAAAAGCATAAAATGAAGTAAAATTATTGTCATATTCCACCATAATAGGTTTATCACGGAGAGCAGCGGCAATCAAAAGAGCATTTGAACCATCTTTATGACCATTTGCTAAATTGTAATCCTGAGATCCACCAATTGCCTTTCCCCTAGATGCGGCTATGCTTAGTTCATTTCCTTGTATTTCATCAGAAATTTTTACTCTTGCTGAAGGATTATAATAAGGAGTCAGGGCAATATCCTCAGAACTAGTCTGAAATTTATTTATTTCTCCTGTTTTTCTATAATCAAAAGAACCTGCACTTCCCGATCCTGACAAAATTCCAGAGAGTCCAACTAAAAATTGTCCAGAATCTTCTAAGTGCTGTATAACAAAGTTCATTTTTGGATTATCTTCTGAAAGAGTTGCTTTTAAAGTTAATTGTGAGTCATGGCTTAAGGATGCATTTATGCCTACTCTAGAATTATTTATCCTTGAGATAACCTGTCCTACAGTATCATCTTTTGAATAGGAAACATATATTGGTGTATTATTTCCATCATTTTTGTGAAAAGTTAACGTTCCAGCGATGCCAATTGGTCTGTCTTTTTCTAAAGATGTTTTACCAGTAACTCTAAAAATAGCAGTCATATCGTTTATTCCATCACCATTGGAATCAAACTCTCCCATACTATTATTAGAAAGTGTTTTTATTTCAAAAAAGTTAAGATTTGTCTTACCATTCATTCCAAAACCATCTCTGTGAATTGAGTTAACAGTATCGACCATATTGACGGTAAAAGAATCAACCTGAGCGATTTTTTCGGGTATTACATAGTCTCTCATCTCTAAAAGACCCTGTAATCTTCCACTTCTCATCAAGACTCTATCACCACTATCTTTCCAGAAAAGATCTAATTTTCCGTCTCTTTCAGCATCACCGACAATTTTAATCTCACTTTTCTTTCCACCCTGAACGAGAATTTGCTGACCAATATAAACCATAAATTCATCTTTATCACTTCTACTAACTGTAATATCAACTAATCCAGCTAATTCTCCAATTGCCTTATCCCTTCTGTCATACAAATCATTTGGTGTATCGCCAACAGTTTCTGACTTTAGAATTTTTTCATTTAAAATTCTAATACTTTCACTCAAAGATATTAATTGGTTTGATTTAGTTTCAAAATCTCTATTTGCCTGATCTTTTAAGAATGATAACTTCTTGTATGTATCATCAAGTCTAGAAACTAAGCCATTCGCTTTTTCTTTTACGACTGCTCTGTGAGCACTTTCATCGGGATAATTACCCAATTCCTGAAAAGAAGACCATACTTGATCCATTTGGGTTCTAATCGTATTACCACCTGGCTCTCCAAAAATTATTTCGGTTTGTGATAAATACTCTTGTTTTACACCCCAATAATTTTTTTCAGTGTTAGTCTCATTAATTCGTTCATCTATAAAATTATCTTTTATTCTTTCAATCTGTGTTACAACAGATCCCTGACCGATTTGACCGGCTACATTTGCTCTGTTGAATGTTGCATCATAAATGGGATCCGCCGCACCAATAGTAACCCTTTGACGGGTATAATTTTTATTATCTGCATTAGCTACGTTATGACCTGTTGTATTTAATGCTTGTTGATGTGCTGAAAGTCCTCTTTTACTTACTTCTAAACCTGAAAATGTTGATCCCATTTTTTATCTCCAACTATGCTTTTGTATTTAACATTACATTCATTCGACTACGATTTACTTTTGAGGGAGCATCATAGCTACCCAATTCTTGAATACCGACTGATGCCGCTTTTAAGGCTTCCATAGATAACTCAAAAATTTCTTGTTTTGCGTGTAAAAGTTTTTCATTTATAGTAATACATTCTCTTAATTGTGTTACAACATCTCTAAGGTCATTAGCGAGACTTTCAAATTTTCCACGCTCATCTTCCTCAATAAAATCAATTAATTCAGACAATACGACTTTATTGCCTTTTGGTGTAATATTTCTACTTTCAAATAATTTAGAAATTGCAGACTGTCTTTTTTCTTCTACCTGTCCTGCAATACCTAAGAGATGAGAAATTTGTTTAGATGCAGATTCTAACTCTCTGCCTCTAGATTGGAGTATGATTTCACGCTTATTGGACTCTAAAGAAAGGATACTTCTATATACAGATATCTCTTCTTTAAATATATATTCTAAATCTTCTTCTTTTTCGGAATTTACCTGCGTCATGAAAATACTCCTTACCAGTTCTCATCGACCGATTTCAAAATTTGCTGAGTAGATTTGAGAAAAAAACATCGGTACTATGTCCCTTTGCCTAAACTAAAAAAGATTTTTTGACACTAAATTAAGATGATTTTTTCCTCAGAAAACTTACATGATTAATGGATTAATTTATTTTATAAATTAATTCTATTTTCTCTCTGGAAAAGTCAGTTAAAGAAGAAAAATCCCACACACAATTAAATTAAGATTATGTCTCATAACTATCTATTAAATTATTCTTGGTAGAATTTTAAAAAAAAAATTATTTTTTTCAACTATTTTATCCAAAATTTTTACATATATAGGTAGGAGAAATAAAATGAAAAACTTTATCCTAGCATTAAATAAAGCTAATCTTACCGAAGAAGGTATGGAATCTGTCTTGACAGAGATTGAAACTTGGGTAGACTCAAAAGTACTACGGAGTGAGCAAAAAATTATGAATCAATTTATCGCACCCATTCAAAAAGAGACCGACGGTATTCGAAGTGAAATACGAATGCTTTCTGAGACTATGAAACATGGATTTGCTCTTATTGACGAGCGATTCATAAAATTGGATCAGAAGTGGGAAGAACGATTTCTAACGATGAATCAAAAAATTGATTTCACAAGAGAAAACCTAGAGAACCAAATAAAAGCCAATGAGAGGAACATGGAAAAACAGTTTTCATTTCAGCAGAAATTGTTATGGGCAGTTTTATCTGTTGTGTTAGGGCTCTTTTCAAAAGCCATTCATTTGATATAGTGCTCATACATAGAATTATGAGAAAGAAAGAGATTCAATTTAACGAAAATTTCCAGAGACAATTTTAGTTTTAGTATACCGAATAAAAATATCCATATTTCTTTGAAAAAACAAAAATCGTAACTACTAATGGAGTTGCTAATTCCATTTTGCATGTAAAAATGGAATTAGAGATTCCAAAATGAAAAAAATAAATCGCTCATTTTTATCCCCCAAAGAAAGCTTTTTTCTTTTCGGACCACGTGGAACAGGAAAATCGACCTACCTCAAAGACATCTTTCCAAATGCCAAGTTGATTGATTTTTTAGATCCAGAGACATACAGGAATTTTATAGGCAAGCCAGAAATTTTAAAAGAAATTGTGGAAGGCAATTTTAATAAGAAAATTTTCATCCTCGATGAGATACAAAAAATCCCTGAAGTGCTAAGTGTAGTACACCAACTCATAGAAACCAAAAGAAAATATCAATTTATACTCACAGGATCTAGCTCAAGAAAATTAAAAAGAACAGGCGTGGATCTATTGGCGGGTAGAGCAGAATTATGCAGAATGCATCCCTTCACTGCAAAAGAATTGGGATCTTCTTTTAACTTAGAGTCTGCTTTAAAATATGGCTTGCTACCCTTGGTTTATGAAAAATCCGATCCCACTGCGAGCTTACGTGCCTATCTTGGACTCTATGTAAAGGAAGAAGTATTCAGTGAGGGCCTTGTGAGAAATATTGGAAATTTTTCCAGATTCTTGGAGGCAGTAAGTTTTTCCCATGCCAGTATTTTGAATACTTCCAATGTTGCTAGAGAGTCAGGAGTGGAAAGAAAAACCGTAGAAGGATACCTTTCTATCTTAGAAGATCTTCTATTGTCCTTCACCCTTCCCATTTTTTCAAAGAAAGCCAAACGGGATCTCATCTCCCATAAGAAATTTTATCTATTTGACGCAGGAGTATTTTTTGAGATGAGGCCCAAGGGTCCTTTGGATTCTCCCGAAGAAATAGCAGGAGCAAGTTTAGAAGGATTGGTTGCACAAAATCTAAGAGCCTATCTGGATTATGATAAAAAATCTACCAATCTGTACTACTGGAGAACCCGCTCGGGTTTAGAGGTAGACTTTGTTTTGTATGGCAAGGAGCTCTTTTGGGCAATCGAAGTTAAAAATAGTAATAAAATAAGATCAGAAGATTTAAAAGGACTCCAACAATTCTTACTAGACTATCCTGGTTGTGATGCCTATTTTTTGTATCGCGGAAAAGAAAGATTGAAAAAGGACAATATTCTATGCTTACCTGTTGAGGATTTTTTATTAGAATTTTTGAGGTAATCGAAATCGTCCCTATCTTTAAAAATGGAAAACGCTCATTTCTAGATCTCAAACTTTTTTGCAAAATTCTTCCTGCCCAAGAAGATAATTTCATCCAAGTAGAACTCCAAATTGCGGAACAAACTGGGTATATCCAAAGATCCCTCTACTATGCCTCAGGGCTCGTTCAGCATCAATTAAAAGTGGGAGAATCCTATTTCCAGCTTACACCCATTATCCAAATTAATATACTTGACTTTTCCCTCTTACCTGGTGAAAATATTATTAGTAGATATTTGCTCAAAGAATTGGATAGTAATACAATTCTCACAGAAGATTTTCAGATGATCTATGTGGAGCTTCCCAAATTTCATATAACGGAAATAGAAGATCTCCAAACCGAAGCGGATATCTGGTTTTATCTATTAAAAAATATTCAAACTTTGACGGAGCAGTCTCGCATGGAAATTCTAAAAAAGAAACCCGATCTTAAAAATGCCTTTGGAGTTTTGGAAATGTACTCTTCCGATCCCGAAAAACAAAGAGAATTCGAAGAACGTTTGAGAGCCGATGAGAACTATGCCTATGAGTTGGCTGTTAAATATGAGAAAGGTTTAAAAAAGGGTATAGAGGAAGGTATTGAAAAGGGAATAGAAAAAGGTGAGCTCAGGAAAAGTTTAGAAACTGCTCGAAAGATGAAGGAAGAAGGATTTAGCATAGATCAAATTTTAAGAATCACAGATCTTTCTTTGGATATGCTTAAAGATAATGGGGTTGTGTAGGCTTGGGATTCGTCTTCGATTACCCAACGGAATTTTACTATTTTTTTTAATACGTTACTAGAGTGTAGATGAGAGGCTATTTTGTACCTCACCCCTACTATTCCGAATTGTACTACTTATCAGTATACACCGCCTCTCCATTGCGTTGTACGGATACGCAACAGAGAGGGATAATTTTTTAGTTACCAGTTACCCCCTCTCTACTTCGTATCACCATAACGCAGTGGAGAGGGGGTCAAAACCAAAACGTATTACAAATTCAAACCAATCGGGGGTGAGGTAAATAAATTTACGTACCACATTCTAGCCCAATAAAAAGAACACCACTTCATTTCTGTGTTCTTCAGAACTAATACATATATAATCTCTCCTAGAAATTTTGTATCAAAGAACCGAAATACAAACCCACTCAGTTTTCAGGTCAAAATCCAATGCTCTTACTTGCGGAATGGGTTTTAAATACTTTTTGTCCAATTTACTTGGATCGGGACAAAAATCTGTTCAGAGAAAGCCTCCGGCATTTCCTTTGAGCTAGGGGAGGAGAACTAGGCGGAATCCGTTATTGTTATTCCTGTTATCGGGTTTGTTGTTATTCCGATTCGAGAGACGGCAGTTCTTAGCATTGTTGTTCCAGGAACCGCCACGGAGAACACGGTTCTCACCCTCAATTTTTGCCCTTATTTAATGATTAACTATTACATTTTTTTCATCAATTCTTTTTAAGATTTGTTTTCTAAATTCTATTGAGTTTGCATGTTTTACAAAGGAAAGAAGTGGTAGTACGTGATTTTGGTATTCTGTTTCACTCCAAATTTTTGATTTCAAATTTAAGTCGTACATTCTAATTTTTTTTATAAATCTTGTTCTGCTTCGAAGTGCCAAATTGATTCTATCGGGATATAGTAAGAATCCTAAAAATGGACATCCTTTATTAGTACGATTTAAGCAAAAAGGTTTTAAAGTAAGTTGTAGTTCATCTCTTGCATAGGAAGAAAATTCATATCCATATTCCAGTAATTTTTCCTTATTCTCACTCCATAAGATCATATCATCCATGTATCGAACATAGTCTAATTTGAATTTCTCTTTAACAAGATGATCTAGTTTAGTTAAATAATGATTAGCAAAATACTGACTCGTTAAATTTCCAATGGGAACACCTTTTCCCTCTGCAAATGAATAACTATCAATGATAGTATCTAACAGTGCGAGTAATTTTTTATCCTTAAAGATATCTCTCATCTGCTTTTTTAAGACTTTATGATCGATTGAATCAAAATATTTCCGAAAATCTAATTTCAAAAACCACAGATTTCGCTTATGAAAAATATGGGCTCTTTTCAATGCAGAAAAAGTACCTTTACCCGGGCGGGTAGCATAGCTGTCATAAATTTGCTTTTTTTCAAAACTAGTATGACATACATTCATAATAGCATGATGTAATACTCTCTCATTAAAAGGAGCGGCACAGATTAATCTTTTTTTGGGATCATAGATTGTAAAAAAGTGATACTTACCAATATTGTATACTTCATTCATAAGAACTTTTTGAAGATTTTTTAAGTTAGCATTTAATTGACTGCTATATAACTGATAGCTTTCTTTTTCTTTTTTTCCTCTACCTGCCTTATAAAAGGCTAGCTCTAAATTCTTTAAATCGTAAATCTTTTCATAAAGATTACCGACCCGCTTCATGCTTCTGTTTTCTTATCTACAAAAAATTTTGCGTATTTTTCAATTTTCTTTTCTCCAATTCCCTTGATCGTACCCATTGTTTTGGGATTGATATCTGGAAGTTTTGCGAGTCCTGCCAATTCTTCATCTGTAAAAATAGCAAAAGCAGGAATCCCCTCATCGAGAGCGACTTTTTTTCGTATTTCACGAAGGATTGAAAATTTCACAAAAGTCGGCTCATCTAAAACAGTTTTATAATCTACTTTTTCTTTGGTCGCAGTTGTGG
>Ga0214923_10008142_pt1 | contig 11255 bp, 11 predicted proteins | sample LL1510_MetaG_FD_177993 | JGI IMG/M metagenome (GOLD analysis project Ga0214923, IMG submission 177993) | Freshwater microbial communities from Lake Lanier, Atlanta, Georgia, United States - LL-1510 | ecosystem: Environmental > Aquatic > Freshwater > Lake | place: USA: Georgia | collected... | reverse complement strand
ATGCAGGTCCTACTTTCCATTTATCAGTATCTTTGTATTTTTTAGTTATATTTTGAATATCTTCCTTGGTAAATCTATAAGCCCAAAGAATAACAAATGATTCATTTATTTTATATTCACTTGTAATAGTTTTATCCGGTGTTTTATCATTATTAAGTGCACCATACTGACCAAATTTAATCCAATTTAAATCAGTAATATTATCTTTCATTAAATGATATTGTGTTTCAGTTACCCATGCATAAAGACCTTGGCCTTCTTTTTCAAAAATTCCAAACTCATCACGATTCATTATAGTTTTTACCAACGACCCACCTCGTGAATTTGATTTAACATTTCGTAATGTAAGTTTTCTTTTTAAAATTCGTCTTTGCGGTCTATTCAGTTTGATTTTAGTTTCTACCAACTGATTCATATGTTTTAAAGTTTAATATCTCTTAATCGTATAAAGATAATATACGAAATTATTTTTAATAATCCAAATTATACCATTGGAAATCCACTCACAGAATTATTTGTGGTTTAACGATATTGTGGTGCATTTGAACTCCACCCCTTTGAACGATTGCTATACATAGGTCGGAACGAACCACGAGAAGCGACTGCGGGTGATGGTTGTCCAATAATAGTATCCCAACTACTTTCCCACTTTTTAAGTTGAGTCCCTTCCTTAAAAGTAATCGTATCTTCGGTAAATCCAGCCAACATCTTCATAGGAGCCCGGCGAAAGATGTTCTTTCGTTCCTCACTATTTACCTCAATAAAAAGGACCGAACGGGCCTTTACCCTACAAACTTTTAGGTTCATAGTGTAATCTTTACCATTGACGGGGATTGTCACTGCCACAACTTTACTCTGCAAATTTTGTAGTTCCATATTGTTTTTTTAACTTACATAGTAAAGATAATTATAATTTAGTTTATTTCCAAGCTTTTTATGTTAAATTTAGGTTAAATTTTATTTACCAAAAAGTGGCTTCAGTTGGTTCATATTTTTATTTTCATTAAAAAAAATTATTTTCTATTATCTTATTTTTTTTCAAGCTCCTTTTTAAATCCAACGATTCTTCATATTCTGATTTATACCAATTAATTGGAACAATATTTTTAATGTCATAATTTCTTATACCAACAATCCAAAATAAATTTTTATTATTTGATTCAACATTTTCAACCATCCATTTCATAGCTTTTGATTCATAAGTTAAATCATAATCAAATGAATTTTCAAATTTGTACAATTTTTGATATGGTATTGAAGATTTAACAAAGTTTATTTCACCATCGTATTTTTCTGATTCAGATAATACATCATACCATTTTTGTTTATTTTTTAAAAAATAATCTGATAAGCCTATTACATTAACACGTTTTGCTTTTTTATTATATTTTTTTAATCCCCTTAATATTGATATTGCAGATAGCCCACTACCAGAAATACATGTTATACTATCTAATTCATCAGGAATATTTTGAACCTGATAAGAATTAGTTCTTGTTACATTATCACCATTCATTCCAAATTTTACTTGAAAATATCCATATTTTTTACAAATTTCTTTAACATCTTTTTCTGGTCCGGTTGAGTTGGGGTTTTTAACACCAAAAATCTTTGAACCAAATGTTTGAGACATGGAAACATTAATTCTATTAAAATCAATTATTTTATTATCATATTTTGGTACAACTATTACGGATTTTAATCCAAAATAATTTGCAACACAGGATACTATAACACTTTGTGGTGATGGTAATCCAGCTGCCGTTATTATAGTTGCATCGCAATTTTTTTTAATATGTTGAATATTATCATAAACTAATTTCAAACATTGTCTAACTTTTCCACCAGATATACCATTTAAAGAAAAATAATCATCCCTTTTAAATAAAAACCCATTGTGTGATTCAATCGGTGTTAGTTTATATATTAATTCATTAAAGTTTTCTTCTGCAAATTTTTCCATAATTTTATAGTTTTAATCTTTCTGCCAAATCCATATCGGCTCACAAAACGTTTTATTTTTTGCTTCTTCGGCCTGTTTTTTTGATTCATCTGAATAATATTCACTCACAGCAGTTCCGGCCCCTCCGCTGTTAGGTCTTTTTGTCATTTCCATACCAATACACCCTTTGTATTTTAACCCCTTAGAATGTAGGAAATCGTTCATAGAATTGGTTATATCTACATATCCACCATCTGGAGCGGAAAATACATCGGAAATATTAACAGCTAATATACCACCTTTTTTTAAAGTTGGAATCATTTTATCCAAAGCCGTATGTAAGAATCCTTTGTTCCAATCATCAATTTGCTTATATCTCAAATAAGATTGAGTATTATGGTCTGAATATCTTTCAGTATTAAAATAGGGGGGTGAAGTAAAAATTGTATCAAAATAATTTTGGTATAATGAGTAATCTACATCTTCAGCAGGTTGTGCAATAAATGTAGATTGTTTTTCACTTTCAAAAAATGTTTGATTATTTCTATAATATTCTTCTTGCAATAAATAATTTGGATGATTATTTAAATTAGGATCAATACCAACATAATGTTTTGTATTATCAGCTGCATAGAACCCTGCAAACCTATCCCCCCAACCAGCAGAAAAATCTAATATAATTTCTGATTTAAAATAATCATATAATGCTTTAGCAACATTTGGTTTGAATTGAGAAGCAACATACTTTCTCAAATTCATAGCCATTTTAAGAGTATTAATATTAACATCGGTAAGAACTTTATCTAATGTGAAAAATGCTCTTACAATGGTCTTAATTCCTTCAACTGTCTGCCATGTTCTCCAACCAGATGGTCCTCTTACCCAATCAACTTTATATCGATTCTCTACGTGAAATTTATTTGATGCTTTATTACCAACGGTATATTTTTTAAAATACATAAACTTATCATCAAATGTAAGTGGGTATTTACTTTCTCTACCATTACGAGGAAACCACCCACCTTCTACAAGGATATCAGGCCACCAAGTTCCTTTTAATTTTTTATAATCTTCTAATACCTCTTCATTTGTATAAATCGGTATTGGTAGTGGGTATGTATGACAGACTTCTGAAAGAGTTTCGATAATTTCTTCCTTATTAAAGGTTTTTAAAATATATGACCATTCTTCCTCATTTATTGAAAGATATGGTTTCATATCATAAAACTTACTAAAGTATTCTTTTATAGTTTTTTCCATATCCAAATCGGTTCACAGAACGTTTTATTTTTTGCTTCTTCATTCTTTTTTAATTGCTCATCAGAAAACCTTTCTTCATCGCCTACTATAATCATTCCAGCGCCAGCAGAACCCGGCCTTCTTGCCATTTCCATTCCCAAACATCCCTCATAATGTGCATCTTCTAAAGTACCAATAAAATCGTTCATAGGATTAGTTATTTCTTGATACCCCTTTTTATCACCATATGATGTGGCATATACATCTGCAATGTTCACTGCTAAGTAACCACCTTTCTTAATAGTTGGCCAAACATTAGAAATTGTTTTGTGTAAAAAGTTTCTATTCCAATCATCAATAGTCTTATACCGTATCCAACTTTGAGTATCATCATATGAATATCTTTCCACATTAAAATATGGGGGTGAACTAAATACAATATCAAAATATTCATTATACATACTCAAATCCAAATCTTCCGCAGGAGATTCATAAAAAGTTGATTTCTTTTCAGTTTCAAAAAATCCGTTGTTTTTTTCATAAAACTCTGCTTGCTTTTTGTATATTGGATGATTTTCTTTACGGGGATCAATACCCACATAATGTTCTCCGTATTCCGAAGCGTAAAAACCACATAATCTATCTCCCCATCCCGCAGAAATGTCTAATACGTTTTTTGCACGAACATAATCATATAAAACTTTAGCAACGTTTGGTTTAAATTGGGAACAAATATATTTTCTCAAACTTAAACAAACTCTTAATGAATTTTTACTTACATCTGGCATTTTTAGGGTATATAACCCACCCATTAATGTGTTCATAAATTCATAATTTTCCCATGTTCTTTTAGGACCGGGTGAAACAGTTCCATCTACACTCCATCTATTTGATTGCTGAAAATAATTTGATGCAAAATTACCCATATTAACTCTTCTTACAAATTGTTGTTTACCATGAAACGTTAGGGGATAACGAGATTCAGATGCTTTTCTCGGTACCCAATCACCTTCAATAAATAACTCATTCCAACGAAGTCCTTTTAATTTTAAATATTCACTTCTGGCATCTTCTTCGGTGATATCTGCGTATGGAATTTCATATGTTCCTGCAACTTTTGCAAGAGATTCTTTTACATCTTCTCTATCGAAAGTTTTCTTAATATACTCCCACTCTTCATTACTTATAAAAAGATATGGTTTCATATCATAAAATTTATTAAAGTATTCTAAATACATTTTTTATTATTTTGTTTAAGATTAAATGTGTGTCCAAGTTATATTATTTACTATTTTTTTTACATTCCATTTACTAATGTTAAAATTTTTTGCAATAGTGTGAGATGAAAACCCACAATTATAAAATAGACGTATTTGCTTTACCTGCTCTTCCGTGAGTTTATGTTTGGGGTGATTTTCGCCTCGCAACATATTAAATGATCGCATCCCCAAAAGGAATTTCCGGTTGCGACCTTTCAGCTTCCCAATAAGAATGTACAATCTTACCTATATCAGGCTTTTTGTAATTTGGCCCTTTTAAGATTTTACCATCCTCTCTATAAATTGGATTTCCATTTTCATCCAACTTTGACATATTGGAACGATGAACTTCATCAAACACATCTTCAATAATATCTGCCATCCCATGTGCAAGAATTGTTCCTAATAAGATATAAAGTTGGTCTGCAAGTGCATCAGCAATACCCACTGGGTCATCCCCATCATTTGCTTCTTTATATTCATTTAATTCCTCCAACCCAAGTTTGTATCTTAAATTACAAATCTCATCTGTCTGAGAGGTTGGTGATGTTTGATATTTCTGCCGATATACATCGTGAAATTGTTTTACTTGTTCTATTTGTTTTCTCATAACTTACAATATACAAAATAATTTTTAAAGTGTCAAATATTCTCCTACGGGTTTTACCCCAACAATTCTTCTTACCTCTTGTCCATCTTTTACACCGATTACGGTAGGAACACCCCTCACACCCCATTGAGATGCTAATTGCGGGTTTTCATCAATATCAATCTTTTTTACAGGTATTGTTTTTGATACCTCTAACATTGTTGGTGCCAATGTTCTACATGGTGCGCACCATTTTGCGCTGAAATATAAATATTCTAACATTTTAATCTCCCTTTTCAAGTATTATCCATAATATAAAATATATTAAACCAAACCCACCGAAAATCGCAATAATTCTCCATATAATTGGGTCTAATCCCGTATGATTTCCCAAACCATGACATACACCACCGATGTATCCACTTTTTGGAAATCTATATAATTTGTTTGTTTTCATAATTTATTTTTTAACCGTCGCACGAAATACAATCTGGGTCTGTTGCTCTTGCTGCAATATCACCCCTCAATACACTTTCTGTCCTCATATAATAAAGCGTTTTTATTCCTTCTTTCCAAGCCTCAAAGTGAACTTGGTTTATCCATTTTGGTGTTGCTTGTGATGGAAATGCTAAATTCAAAGAAACTGATTGGTCAATGTATTGTTGTCTAATACCTGCCTGCTTTATCAATTCCAATTGGTTAATTTCCTTAAATGTTTTGTAAACATCTTTTACCCAATCAACATGTTTATCTTGAATAGCATTTTCGGGCATTTCCTGTATGTGCATAAGTTTACCACCCAAAAATCCCCACTTTTCTAATTCATCAATGTCCTGCACCGAACCACCATCTTCCAATATCTTATCCCAAGTTTCTTTATTGTTTATACCAATTTTACGCAAAACCTTTTCTAATTCAGGATTTTTACGAATAAATGTTCCTTTTGCAGTTTGCTCCGTAAATACATTCGCAGCCCAAGGTTCAATTCCCGCTGAAATATTACCACTCAACTTTGAGTTTGATACCGTTGGTGCAATCGCCCTTAAATGGGTGTTTCTCATTTCAGTTCCAACACACCAAAGCGGTTCACCATATTCGTTTGCCAAATCCCTACTTGCTCTTTCACTTTCTATTTTTATTTGCGAAAATATCTTTCTTGTCTCAAATTGAGCAGGTAATCCCTCAAAAGAAATACCCCTTTGTTGTAAATAAGTATGCCATCCCAATACACCCAATCCCAATGCTCTACCTTTTTCAGCAGAACGAACTGAATTTTCAAAACCTCTCATATTTTTTGCTTTTTGGATAAACTCTTCCAATACCCCATCCAAAAACCAAGTAGCAGTGTATATCAAATCAGTATCTTTCCATTCATCGTATTTAGCAAGATTTAGGGATGAAAGACAACACACAAAGGAGTGAGATTCATCAGTATGAAGTGCAATTTCACTACAAATATTTGTCATAAACACTTTTAACCCATTCTTTTTATATGCGTCTGGATTTTGTTTGTTTACATTTCCCTTATACATTATATAAGGTTCTCCGGTTGCTTTTCTTTTTTGTAGTAATTTAGACCATTTTCTTCTTGCTTCTTCATTACCATCCTCCAATTTACGCATGAACTTATCACCAACAATTGCACATTGGTGTAGGTTTAACGATTGGCGATTTACATCACCCTTTGGTTCTCTAATTTCCAACCAATCTTCAAAGTCTTTATGTTCAATGTTCAAATTAACGGATGCTGCCCCCCTACGAACTGCTCCCTGATTTGTTGCAAGGATTGTAGAATCAAATATTTTACAAAAAGGAACTACCCCATCAGATGTCCCATTTTGGCTTATTTTAGACCCAGCAGGCCTAATCATATTTACGCCAATACCCACACCACCACCATGCTTAGCTAAAAGCATCATTTCAAGGTTTTTTTGACCAATCTCTTGGATTGAATCACCAACATCTATACCAAAACAGGAAATAGGTAATCCCCTATCTGTCCCCGTATTTGATAAGACGGGTGTTGCAAGGTTTAACCAACCCCTCCAAATATAATCAAAAAACTTTGATGCAAGTTGTGGTTTATTTAACCTCCGTGCAACGGCTGTACACACTCGCCAATAAGCATCTTTGGGTTTTTCTCCTGGTAAAACATATCCCTTTGATATTGTTTTGAGATATACTTCGGTATGTCCCCAAGATGGATAATCAACTTCTTTTTGCCATCCTAATTCTTCTGCTATTTTATCTGCTACATTCATATTGTTTCTATAATTTTGTTTCTATAATTAAAATATATCACCCCAATCTTCACCTTCACCAGCCTTACTATAATCGGTAGGCCTCATCGCAAAAAAGTCGGTGTGTGTATGACCCCCAGTAAGATGATAAAACCACTCTAACTTTGATGAACTTTCTTTATCATAATCAAATATGGGATTATAACCAAGTTCAACCAACTTTTCATTTCCTCTATGCTTTATAAACTCTTTCAAATCTACTGCATTTAGATTTTCCAAATTACCCATCTCAAACATTTTATCAATGAACTTTAATTCCATCTCCACCATTAATTTGGCAGCGGTTTGGATTTCATCCCTAACACTTTCTAACAAAGTCGGGTATTCTTCGCACATATGTCTAAAAAGTGTACAACCCATTTTAGAATGAAGAGATTCATCCCTTACACTCCATTTCATTTGTTGCCCAATCCCTTTTAGGAGATTTCTCATTTGAAACGAATAAAGAACTGCGAATGATGAATATAGGGAAACACCCTCCGCAAACGCTGAAAAGATTGCGAGGCTTCTACCCACCTCTTCTCTTGCTTTTGGGTTTTCTTTTAATTGTTCGGGTGTCCAGTCCGCAGATACCTGTGTTAAATATTCAAACTTTTCTTTGATTTCCGGCTCATACATAAAAGCCTCAAAATCTTCCAACCCAAGTGTTTCATTCAAATAAGAATATGCGGTTGCGTGGATAGTTTCCTGCGAACCAAAACACATTGCCATTTGTTTAATTTCATGTTTTGGAAACCATTTTGTAACCATCCCAGTCCAATAATCGGAAACAGCGCATTCGGTTTGAGCAAAACCTAAAAGAATATTTCCTACAAGATTTTTTTCGTGCGGTTTTAAATTTTCTTTCCAATCTTTTACATCTCCCTGCATTGGGATTTCAGTATGTAACCAAAATGCCTGCATTTGTGGCAACCACCCATCATTAAAATAAGCCGGATATTCAAATGGCTTATAAGGTATTCGTTCATCAAACAATCCCATAATATCTCCCTAAAATTTTTTTGTGTAAATATAAATACAAATCAAAACCCAATATCACCCTTCATATCTTTGTATTTTTGCAATAAATTTTTCCTTACTAAAGTTCCCCCTTCTTTCATATCTTTTTGTGTATTTTGACCATCTACCGAATTATCATTGTAGATTTCAATTTGACCATTTGAGAAATTTGCACGAGATGGAAATGTCATACCATCAGGCCCAAATCGGTTTTTAATAACATGCCACCTACCAGTTCCTGCTAACTTATCATCAATTTTCCTACTCAAAGAAACTACAAAATCTGCGGTCATTAATTTAGAAAACGAACCTGCAATTGATGTTCCCGTAATTATATCTTGATCGCTACCCGCACGATTAATCTGCGACGCGGTATATAATGGAACACCATACTCACCTGCCATACCCCTCAAATCTACTACCAACTCTTCCAAAACCTCATATCTTTTTTCTTTTACAGAACCCCGCAACAAATCAGCATAGTCAACTACAATAATATCAGGTTTTTTACCCTGCAACACCATTCTATCAATGTGGGCTTTCAAAGCGTTTATTCCCGCAGTTCCAGATGGAAAATCCTTAATTACCAAATCACCTTTCAATGAAGAAATGGTTTTTTCAACTTCTTCTTTATTATATTTTAAATTAGGTATAGGTATTCCCGTAAAAACTGCATCAAACCTTTGACCTATCATCGCTTCTGAAAGTTCTAATGTGTAATAAACTACCGTCTTTCCCATCTTAACGGCTGCTGCAGCAACATTTACCAATGACCAGGATTTACCAATGCCCGGCGGTGCAGCAAATATTACCAACTCACCAACACCAAAACCACCCTGCGTAATTTCATCTATTACATCCCAACCAGTTGGAACGGGGTTTCTTGCTAAATCTTCATATCTCTCATTTATCATCAATTTGTATTCATGCCCAATATCAGTTGGTTGCCCAGCCTTCATAGCAGAATCAATTGTTGATTTTATCTTATCATACTTACCCTGCTCTAAAAGCGGAATTGAATCTAAAATAGCCTGTTTAAGGGATTGATTGACACAAAAGTTTAAACTCTCTTCTTTTACATAATCTAAGTCATCGGATTCTAACCCCTGCCAAGCACCCTTTAATGTATCTATAACCGAACTCTTTAGAATATCTCTCTCAATGCCGTTTATCTTCGTTTTAAGAACATCTAATGTTGGTTTGGATTCGTAGGTATCTATGTAATCTAAAATGGTTTTACACAACCACTCAGAGGCTTCTGAGTCAAAGTAAGTGGGTTTTAATATATCAAATATCTGCCTGCTAAATAGCATATCTGATAATAGTGCAGATAATATTTTTGTTTGAAATCCGGTTCCGAATTTTGTTCCAAATTTTTCCATATGATACTAATATACAACTTTATTTGGTTTTTTCAAAGTAATTTTTTAGGATATTATCCAATCCCATAAAACTATTCCGTAACCAAGAATCTACATTCGCAAAAGCAGTATATAACTTATCATACATAAACATTTTTTTAAATTCCAGCAAATTCAATTTAGGCTGGTGATTATCCAATATATCTCTAACATTTGATGTTATAGATGTTGATATATCAGGCGATTTTAATTGCATCAAATCATAATTCAATTCTATTGTTTGAATAGAATCCAATAATTTTTTTGATAATTTCTCATCACAATTTTCCTTTATCCCTGCAACAAATCCATTATAATCTAATTCCACCTCATTCAAAAAATCCATTTTACCTAAAATGGTTTTTGTGCCAATACCATTAACACCTTTAATATTATCAGATGTATCCCCCATTATTACACGATACCAAATTAAGTTTTGTGGTATTACCCCCCACTCTTCCTTGACAAGAGGTTCATCATACATTACTTTTTTAACGGGCGAATAAACCTTAATTCGTTCATTTACCAATTGTAAAAAATCTTTATCGGATGATAATAGTACTACCTCTTTCTTAAAATAATGATTGGCCATCCAAGCCATCAAATCATCTGCTTCCACATAATCAACTTGTAGAAGCGTTATGGGTAAGTTTTGTAAATATTCATACAAGCGAACAAACTGCTTTTTCATAGATTGCTGTTGGTCCTCTATATCTTCATATCCACTCAATCTATTCAATCGGGTTAATCCCGTTCTACCCCCTTTGTAATCCGCATACACCTTTTTTCTACGATGCGAACCACCCTTACCATCAAACACTATAACTACCCTTGATGGATTTAAATTACGAATAGTGGCTGCGGTGGATAACAGGAAACCCGTTATACCACCACAATGCTCACCATCATCATTAAGAGCTGGGACTGCTCCAAACACTCTGATAAACATATTAAGTCCATCAATTATCAATACCTTATCATTTAGGTTTTGATTTGTTGTTTGCTGATTTCCCAGCTTACTCAATAATTCTTTGTAATTCTTAGTCATCAAAATCAGATAATTCTATGTTGTCAGTATTCGCTTCATCGGATGCTTCCTTATAAGAAAGGATATAAGAATCACAAATTTCGTTGTAGATTTTTTCTTTTACATCAGCACGAGTTTGGAGTAGTTCTGGGAAATTCTTCGCCTGAAACTTTATTTCTTCCCCAGTTTCTTTATCCGTCCAAGTATACCAAGCACCACTTTGATTTGCAAGTTTATATGCCTTCATCATCTCCAACCACGAACCCAAATTATCAATACCACTATCAAAGTAAATATCATAATCTATTGAACGAAGTGGTGGGCCCATTCGGTTTTTAATAACTTGTGCCCGCGTTTTAATACCAACCACCTGGTCAATACCACCAACCTTTGCTTTCAACTGCCCCATCTGCTTCAAACGAATTCTACAACTTGAATGGAATGCGATTGCTTTACCACCGGATGTAGTCCACGGGTCGCCAAAACTTACTCCCATTCTC
>Ga0214923_10008141_pt1 | contig 11255 bp, 10 predicted proteins | sample LL1510_MetaG_FD_177993 | JGI IMG/M metagenome (GOLD analysis project Ga0214923, IMG submission 177993) | Freshwater microbial communities from Lake Lanier, Atlanta, Georgia, United States - LL-1510 | ecosystem: Environmental > Aquatic > Freshwater > Lake | place: USA: Georgia | collected... | reverse complement strand
ATTTAGTAGGCATGTATCCATATTCTATTTAGTAGGCATGTATCCATATTCTATTTAGTAGGCATGTATCCATATTCTATTTAGTAGGCATGTATCCATATTCTATTTAGTAGGCATGTATCCTTTTTAATAAATCCTATTTTTTATATTAAAATACGGACAAATATTATATCTTATATATTAAACTGTCAAATAAACATAAAATAAATAGTAAAATAATGATTATAACATAAAAATACATCACCAATATAAAAAAAAGTTTAAAACATTTAAAAAATATTATAATAGCTAAAATATATAACATTAAATCAATAATAGTTTATATGGATAGTAAAATAAAAATTTATCATAATTTAAATATAAATACATGTAATAAAGAAATATCAATGATATTAAATGAATTTCATATATTAAAACATAAGAATTTGATACTATATCGTAATAAGAAGTTATGTACTAGAGATAATATTTGTGAAAAAATAAATATATTAAAATTAATAAATTTAAATTTTTGTAATAATTGTGATAAATATGCAGATTATATAGGTTATTGTTTAGATCATTTAGACCAAAATTCAATTGATCGATATATCAGTGAATTTTATGAATATATAAATGCTCATCCTGAACATAGTGAATACATAGAAAATTTTCTAATAGAATATCAAAAAACAATAAAAAAATATAAACGAATATGTAAAAATATATTAGAATGTTATGATAAAAATACTATAGTAACATTCGATATAAAAAATAATGAATACGCACAATATATTAATAATATATATGATATTAATTATAATAAAATTACCATAAAATTTGACAAAATTATAGCATATGAATTATTAGAAGAATATAATAATATGAAACTAAAAGAAATAGACATTATAATTCTTATAAAATTTTTACATAGAAAATATAATTATGATATGTATATTTATGAAAATATATTCAATAAAAAAACACCAACTAAAATATTTATTGGTAATAACAATAAATTATATAATCACATTTTTAATAGTAACATAATATATAATATTGAATTTATTGATACAGAATATCCAATAAATATTGATGGTCATACTCTACGAATTGATATTTATATGATTATTAAGGTATTAGATCTATATAATGATAATGATATACCAAAATTTAAATATTTTAAATTAATAATAGAAACTGATGAAAACCATCATTATATCAATAAAGACAATAATTATGATAAATCAAAAGATAAATATTGTATAGAAAATAATATTAGTTTGCTTAGAATAGATGTTACACAAAATAATAATAAATTATCAAAACAAGATATTGAATTTTGTTTATTTTTTATAAAATATTTGATTAAAATTAAAAAAACAATATATTATTTCTCATCAAAATATATTGATACACATCAAAAACAGTTGAAAAATATAAATATTGATAATATATTAGAGAATAAAAACAATATAAATAATATAAACAATATAAACAATATAAATGATATTAATAACATAATTAGTTTTGGATCTACTACCAAAAATATAATCAATATTAATGATGCACAAGATATAAGTGATATTAAAAATATAGATTATTGCATAAAAAATCATCTTACAGAAATTATAAATAAATTTACATATAAATTTGATGATGATACTGATACTGATGATACTGATGATACTGCTGATACTGATGATACTGATGATTAATAATATATAAATTTTTGTTCATTTCTATTACCAACAAAATTATTAAAAATATTATTATATTCTTCTCGTGTAATTCCATCTCCTATAACTTCCATAATAATTAAACTATGTGATATTTTCTTAAAAAATACCGAAGTACCCATTCCACCTGATAATAATAAATATGTATCGTTTTTTAATTCTTTTCTTATTTTATCATAATTATAAACAACAACTGGATAATAATCATCTTTTATTGGATTTTTATTATTAGCAAATGCAATAATTATTCTTCCTTGATAATATTCTTCTTCGTCTATTTTTCTCATTAACAATTCTTTTTTAACACTATCACCACATTCTCGTTGTCCATGTGAAAATTTACCACATTTTCCACATTGATGATCTCTTGTTTTATGATTTTGTGAAAATCTACATCCTTCAACTTGACAATGCATATAATAATTATATACACAATATATATAATTATTAAACGAATAATATAATAATTATTAACTATGTATACTTATAGGGATAATAGGGGAATCTTGCCCATGTTTTAATATTTATTTTACACCTTTTAACATTTAAAATGCCGATTTTTCAGCAAAAAAAAATATTAAAAGACTGATTATTGAAAATCAGTAAAAACAACTTATATACTATCTTTTACTCTATTTAAATTAATAAATAGTAATAGTAATTTTTTATTCTCTTCTAAATTCTTTTATTCTTTCTTTCTTGTTGTCTAACATATGTATCACTATTTTTAACATATTTATACAACTATTCTTATCTCTTGTTAAAAATTTGTAAGTCTCAAATATTGATTTATTTTCGTCTTCTGGACTACCAATATTTTTATTCTTACAAGTTTTACATCCTAATAATCTAAATTTTGTTTCTCCTTTTAATTCTATATTTTCTACATCATTAAAACAATTACAACACTTTTTACTTGTGTTATATTCATCTATTAATAATGTATTATATCTTTTACTTATTAATCTTTTTAATCCTACTCCCATTGTCGATGTTCCTTTTATACAAGTTCCTTGTTTATTACTCCAATCACCTATACATACAACAATATCTTTTTTATCTCCAAATTTATTTTCTATGTTATTAAGAAATTTATCCTCACTTTTTTGTCTATATGTTTTTGTTCTCCAATTTATTTTTCTATATAATAATTTTTCATAAAATGATTTTGTTTTCTCATTTGTTTCATGTTTTGCTTTAATGAAATCTTTAAATTTATCATAATTAACTGTTGTTGATAAATATTTACTTAATTTAGTTTCTTCATCAATTATATTTGCAATATTTTTATCTATTAAACTTGTTTGTTTTGTTCTATTTTTATTTGTATTTATAATTCTTCTATTTCTTTTTGTCAAACTTTCAGTATCTCTTTGCATACATGAATATTTTAATTCATTTCCACTATTGTCCATCATATATAATAAATATTTCTTTCCGGGATCTGCGCATACAATATTTTTTGTTTTCATATCTTTTATTTGTGTTTCTGATAAATCATCAATATACGATATACTATTATCAACTGATTTTACTTTTCCTCCATATTTTTTATCTTTAATAGATATGTGTTTAAATAATAAAGAACATCCGATACCATCAGTTTGAATAGTATAATTAAATATATAATCTTTTGTAGATTTAAATATTTTTTTATTCATCTTAAAATAATCATCCCACACACTATATTGTATTTCTTTTAAACTTTGTAATAATTTTCCTTTCTCTTTTGTTGTTGTAAATAAATTAATAAGACTTGCGGTGTCAATAGTGATATATTTTGGCACGTTATTTTTTCTTAATGATAATGGTTGAAACAATTTTATAATTTGACGATTTAATTGTTTAATTTCTTCAGATGATACGTTATTTTCTTGTTTAATTTTTATTTGATTCTTTATAGTTTCATTAAATTCTTCATATTTTGAATTCATATAAAATGAATATTTGATATATTTAAATGGGTATGCTTGACAATCATATGGTATTGATTTTTTAAATTCAGTTGGAATAATATTATTCTTATTATCATCAACCCATTTTTTTATTTTTGTTGGAATATTCTCAAATTTATTTTCATTTATCGCTTTTTTAAGTTTCCATAATGTTTCTTTCTTTTCTTTAATATATTCTTTTTCCTTTTCTTTTAATGATTTATTATTTTTAATTTTTTTAGTTATTCGAATATTCTTACTTATAATATATTTTTTATTATCATCTTCAACTATTTTACTATATTTTTCATCATAATATTTACCACAAAAGATATTTATAAATCTAAATAAACGTTTTATAAAATGTTCTTTTAAATTTGTGGTAATACAAGTTTCCATTGTTTGACATATATATGGAATTACAAAAGACATACATTTTAAATCATATTTTTCGTGATTAAAAATTGGTTTAAATTCTGTAGTATAAAAATTATTTAATTCATTTATTAATATTATATTTTTTGATTGTTTTCCTCTAGTATCTTTAGTTCCTAATGTAGTAATAACATAAGAAATAAAATCAGAATCTAAATCGGGTATAGATTGATTATTTTTATATTTATATAATGCAAATAATCTGATAAACATATAAGCATCAATAACAATATGATTACATTTGATTACTAATTCATTAATTTTATTATGAATCTCAGGATCTTTAATAATAGATTTCAAAGACGTTTTAATAGTTCTATATGGTGTTTTTTCTTTAGTAAATTTTGCTTCTTGAACAATATCTGGTTTTTTCTTACGTTTCATTATAATCTATATTTAGAAAATAAATTTAATTTTTCTAACGCAAAACTATGTAAAAATATGTTTTTATATGAAAAATAAAAAATTGAAAATATTTAACTTAAATATTGATCGATTATTACTAATATATTTAATAATATGTTTAATAATTCTCATGCTTCTGATTTCAAAATTATTAGTGAATATGAAATAATTAAAAACAATAATAAATTATATATATGTATAGCATTATGTAATAATATTTATACAAAATATATTACAAAAACTAAATGGAATTATAAAATATCTGTAAAATTTGATAATCAAATAAATGATTTAATATATAAAGATACAGAAGATCAACAAATATTAGTTTTTGAAAAAAATGAATCTGAATATGAATTATATTAAATTTATTTAAGGAACCTTTATTTTATTTATAATAAATGAATAAAGAGATACAAAATAAAATTAATAATTATATATTACAAGATTCAAAAGATTCATCATTTGGATTAAATAAAGAATATTTACCAAAAAATTATATTGATATTACTGATATTAAAATATTATTGGATATCCAAAAAAATAAATGTTATATGTGTAATAATAATGTTAAATTAACATATGAACCCGGATGTAAAAATCAATTTACTTGTGATAGAATAAACGGAAAAAATCCTCATTTAAAAGGTAATATTTTAATAGCATGTTGGTATTGTAATTGTATAGGTTATAACAAACAAACAAAATGTAAAAACAATTGTTGTTTAGAAAGAGATGATGTGTATGATAAAAATAATATAGATATTCAAAATAAAATAAATTTTTTATTAAATGAATATAATAAAAAAATAAATACAAATTATACTCCGAATGATGATTGGATAGATTATGAAAATAATGATAAATTAAACTTTTATGAAGAATATTATGATTCTGTAAATGGATGTATGTTAAAAAAATTTACATCAAAAAAAGCTGCAATTGATTATTATAAAATGGAAAATAAGTTTAAAATTTTTGATTATAATATTGAAATATCTAAATGTAGAAATAATAATAAACAGAATAATCCTGATATTTTTGATAGATGTATTGGTTGTAATAGACATGATGATTTTTGTAGATGTGGGAATTTTAATGATTTTTCAGCATCATAATATTTATTTATCATTATTATCTTCTTTTTTTTGTTTTAATTTTTCTTTACGTTTTAAATATGCATTATGGCGCCATTCCTTTAATTTTTCTGGATTTGTTTCTTTTATTTTATCCATATATTTTTTTGCTTTTTCTTTAACAATTTCAGCATGATTTTCATAATATTTTTTATGTCTATCTGTATTCGTATATGTTTTTAATCTTTCTTCAAGTTCTTTATTTTTATTTTTTAATTCTTCATTTTCTTTAATTAAATCATTAATATTTATTTTATCTGTCATATATATCTAATATAAATTTATATTTTTATATTATTTATATGACACGGCATAAAAGTGAAGACTATAAATTAAGCGCAGTTAAATATTATTTAATCAGTGATGATACACAATAAAATGTATGTAAAATATTTAAATGTTCTGTAAGAAGTTTATTAAGGTGGGTATATAGATATAAATCAGAAGGAGAAATTAAACGTCATAATAGATTTCCCATAGCATATAAAGTATCAAAGAACCATGTTAAATATATTTTAGAGGAATTAACAAAAAATAAAACAATAACATTAGAAGATCTAATAATTAAATTAAAAACAAAATTTAAAAAATTATCAATAAGTAAAATGCATTTACATAGAATTATAAAAGATAATAACATAACATTAAAATTAACAAGATTAAGACATGAACCTATAAAAAGATTTGGAAAGAAAATTAATATTAAATCTAAATTAAAAGAATTTTATGAAGAAATAAGTAAATATAAACTAAAAGATATAATTTGTATTGATGAAACTTCAATTAATGCTTTACAAAAAAGAAATCATTGTTATAATGAAATTGGAAAGAGATGTGTAATAAAAACTCATTCTCAAGAAGTATTCAAAAAATATACGTGTATTTTTGCAATTAATAATAAAGGAGTAATTGGCTGGAAATTATATCGTAAAAGTGGAATTGATACAGATAGATTAAAACATTTTCTAAAAAAATATATAACTAGAAAATATAAAAATAAATTAATTATTTTAGATAATGCAAGTTCTCATAGAAATGAGAAAATAAAGAAATTGATAAATAAAAAGAATGTATTATTATATTCAATCCCGTATCAACACTATACAAATACAATTGAGGGCTTCTTTAACATACTAAAATAAAGATTACAAAAATTAGAAGGATTAGTTTATGATGAATTAAAAGACCCAAAAGAATATTATAAAAATATTTTTAAAGGTTCGTATGATAGAAAAATAAAATATATAAAAAAATTAAATAGCAGAAAAAAGAAACTTAAAAATTATCTCTAAAATCGGCGTTTTAAATGTTAAAAGGTGTAAAAACTATATTTTTCTTTGGACAAACTTAAAACTCGGGCAAGATTCCCCCATTTCCCCCATTACATATATATCTACTCTTTTTTAATATAATATCTAATATGGTTTGAATTATGATGATTGTCACCTACAAAATAATATTTTTTAAAGAATATATTGGTTGAATAATAATTCTCGAAGAAACTATAATTATATTTTCTCTTATCATTTTTAGTTAAATTATAATAATAATCACTATCTTTAAAATCACTAAATAAATCTTTTAATTTTATAATATCTGTCTTATTATCTGTTTTATCATAATTATCTTTAAACCATGTTAATATATTACATGATAATTCTAAATATAATTGTGTTCTTTGTTTTATTGCTTCTGGAATTATAAATTTATAATTATTTTCTTTATATTTCTTATATTTTTCAAATAAAATTTTTAATAATGCACATTTATGATTATTTTGAAAATCATTAGTTTTATAAATTTTATTACCTTTATAAATATAATTAGATTCATCTATTAATTCATCATCTTCAACAAAAGAAGATCTAAAATATATATCTATTAATCTCAATATATCTGCTTGTGTAGGTTCTTCAGCAAATAAAGGTTTCTTATTACATTCTACAACAATCGTACAATATAGTTTTTTCTCTGTAGTAGATTCATGATGTCCTCTTGCTGAAAAACTACCTCCACCTGTCAATTCTTTTACAATAGAATTTTCAAATTTGGATTTTTCTGGTGGTTCTCTGAATATTACAAATCTTTTTTTATCAATATTATTCTTTTCTGGATTACTTCCTGTTTTAGAAGGTTCAAATAATATAGCACTATTTGCAATTAACCCATAATCTCCTAACCCACAAAGATATAAATCATGTAATAAACCTTTACCATTTCTACCATTTCCATTTGCAATTGTAAATTTTTCTAAACATCTACCTTCTAATCCAGTCGATAATATAGACAAATATAATTCTCTCTCATTTTCTATTGGAAATATATTATTAATTATATTATTCATTGTTTCTAATTGTTTTTTTTATGGTTCATTCCAATCATATCTAGTTGTTATAGAAATATAATCATCATATTTATATTCTCTAAACTTATCATAATTTAGATCATAAACTAAATTATTAAATCCAAATAAATAAAATTTAGAATCAAATTCTATCTTATTATTTGTTAAGCATTCTTTAGTAGTTTCAATAATTTCTTTCTTAAAATTTAGACTTCTTAATTTATCAAGTTTAGATTTATATATATTAAAACTTTTATCATCCCAAAAACATGTGACTAAAACACTTTTAAGAAAATTATATAGTTCTCCACCAATATAAATTCTCATAATAGTATCGTCTCGTTCCCAGAATTTACCATTATAACAATATAATTCTCCATTTTTCCAAACAAAATCAGTTGATTTTAAATATTTAATATAATGTGCAATACCTGTAGAAGTCATATCAAAATCTTTAAATAATGATTCTTTTTTTATGATTTCTGTATATTTTTCTTTATTATCTTCCGAAGCAAATTTATATATTGTTGAAATAGTATATCCATCAGATGACATATATGTAAAACCATCATAAATTTTTTTTGTTTTATCAATACCTTCATATTTTATACTTTTTTGTGAAATATAATTAAATAATTTAAATCCATCTTCACCAAAAATATTTTTTAATACCATTCCAATAATAATCCAATCATTATAATCATCGAATCTTTCTTGTCTTAAACATTCATCAAAAAATTTTATTAATATTTTATGTTCATTTTTATTATAAAATTCTTTTGTAAAATCATCTATATTTTTATCATCAATTTTATTTGTATCTTTGTCTTTATTTTTAATTTTATTATTATTTTCTTTATTTTTTTCTTTATTTTTTTTATTATTATTTTTATCTTTTTTAATATCAATATATTTATAAGAATCGATACATATAGAATCTTTAGGAATATAATCAACAATAAAATCTTTTATATTACCTTTTTCTATTATATGTTCTGTATTCTCTTTACCTTCTTTTGTTTGATTTGGATATCTAAACCAACCATCTTTATATATTCCACTATCAACTACTTTATTTAATTTCTTATTAGAATCATAATAACTAAAGATATCTTTATGATAATTAAAAAAGTTCTCATGAATTTCTTTTAATTTAGTAGTTGATGTATAATATTTTGGTATTGAATAATGATATGATCCTAATTTAGATTTGTTGATAGTATATGAAATATCATCAATTGTTATTTTAATATTATAATATTTATCCATAAAAGATATTAATAATCCAAAGAATTTTATAGGATCATTGTCTTTATAATAATCACAATCACCAAAAAATATATAATAGTTATTTTTTTGAATTCTACAGTGATAATTATTATTTTTTAATAATATTTTTTCTAAATCTTTTAATTCATATTCATTATATTCTTCTTCTATAAATTGTGTAGTTTTACCTTTATATTTATCTATCGTATAAATTTTAAAAATATTTTTTTCTAAACCTATAATAGGGGTGAAAGTATTGCAAGTACTTTCATCCAAAGTTGATTTATGACATGACATTTATTTATATAATATTAATATATAAATAAATTTATTAGTAAAAAAATCGTTTTTATATATAAATTTTATTCGTTATTATTAAAATTGATTTTTACTTTAATTTCATCCAACGATTGTTGGACTTTTAATTTTACTTGATGATTTCTTCCAGCATTATGTTTATCTAAATATTGTTTACAAAAAAATACCGAATCACATAATACACAATAATATTTTTGTTGTGATCTTTCTTCTTGGGTTGCATGTTTTTGTAATTTATGTATTTTGACATTCCAATGTGTTGATTCATAATCACAATGTTCGCATTTATTAATTTTTTTTTGACCATTTCTTTGATGCTTTTGAGATTGTAAATGTTTTAACCAATCATAATTTCTTTCGGTTTTATAATTACATAATTCACAATGTATTAAATTTTTCGTATCTGTCATATATATATTTATGTTATATTTAATTTATTAAATAGTTAACTTATTAATAAATAAAAATTAGTTTTACTTGCTTATATTTTTAACTTTCCCGCCTTTGTTTACTCTCTTAGTTGTTCGAACACTAGTATTTTTTGTTGCTTTACGAAATACTGTATCAGAATCATCTGAATCATTATAATCATCACTCTTTTCTTCATTATCTTCTGAATCATTATTTTCTTTTTCTGTTTTTTCTCCTTCAGTTGCATCTAAGAATTCATCATCTGTCATTTCAATTAATTTATCTTTCTTTTCAATTAATTTATCTTTCTTTGTTTGTTTTGATGGAGAGATTAATTCAACATCAACAACATCATTATCAATAATATTAACTATTTTTTTACCAATAAGTTTTGTTAAAAGTTTATAGAGATTTTGCATATCATTCATATGTTCTTTAAAAGTATCAAATCGTTCATAATTTGATGACATTAATTTAACAACAAAACAATCAATTTTAAATATCATATATTTAATTTCATCAGTTTCATTAAGAATATTTACCGAATTAAGATTAATCCAATAATGATAATATTGGTAAAAACTAGCATTATTAATTACTTTTAGTTGACATTGAATAACAGACCACATCACATCAAGATTAAAATTTGTTGAATTTGAAACCAATTCAAGATTTGTAAGAAACTCGTCAAATTTAGTATCTGATTTATATGATGATGTAAATTTATTGATTATAACATTCATAAATTTTTCATCAGAATTTGTAATTTTTTTAACTAATTCTAGAAGTTTATCAAATTTTATAAGATTTTTATCAAGTGTATTTGCAACAGATTGAGTATATTTAGTTAAATCTATTTGTTTAGTTGTATAGAGTTCTGTAAAAATTTGTTCATTAAATGATTCTGAGAGTTTATTATTTAGTAGTTCAATACGTTTAATTTTAAGTTTGTCTTGAGATGTTACAAGCGGATTTGTCTTAAACATATTAGATACTTTAGCAAAGAATTTAGTAATCTTATCTAAAAATGAATCAGCATTTTCAACAGTATTTGCAGAATAAGTATTAATACCAGAAATAATATAATTATTCATTAATTGTGTAATTTCATCAAGTTTTGTTTTAAGTTGTGATGAAATAATTTCAGTAATTTTAAATATATTTGTTTGAATAAGATTTTTTAATCTTGAATTAATTTGTCCGAGATTATCAGAAACTAAATCAAAATTAATCTGAGATGATTTAATATCTGCTAAAATCTTATCAACATCTTGTTCAATATGAT
>Ga0214923_10008140_pt1 | contig 11255 bp, 15 predicted proteins | sample LL1510_MetaG_FD_177993 | JGI IMG/M metagenome (GOLD analysis project Ga0214923, IMG submission 177993) | Freshwater microbial communities from Lake Lanier, Atlanta, Georgia, United States - LL-1510 | ecosystem: Environmental > Aquatic > Freshwater > Lake | place: USA: Georgia | collected... | reverse complement strand
ATATATCCTTTTGTCCGTCTTGTGTCCGTCTTATTCATTTTTATGTCCGTCTTTATCGGGGAATTTAAAGCCCGGATAAGCCCGGGTAAGTCCGGTAAGCCCGGGTAAGTCCGGTAAGCCCGGGTAAGCCAGTGTCATTTATCCGCGTCATTTATCCGCGTCATTTATCCGCGTCATTTATCCGCGTCATTTATCCGCGTCATTTATCCGCGTCATTTATCCGCGTCATTTATCCGCGTCATTTATCCGCGTCATTTATCCGAGTCATTTTTTGAAGGTTTGAAAAATAATATTTTCAATTGAATACACGGCGCTATCGCGCCTAGATTTACTTGACCAATAAAAAAAATCAAAGGTTTGAAAAATAATATTTTCAATTGAATACACGGCGCTATCGCGCCTAGATTTAATTGACCTATATTTTAAAATCAAAGGTTTGAAAAATAAATTTTTTCAATTGAATACACGGCGCTATCCCGCCTAGATTTACTTGACCAATAAAAAAAATCAAAGGTTTGAAAAATAATATTTTCAATTGAATACACGGCGCGATCGCGCCTATATTTAATTGACCTATATTTTAAAATCAAAGGTTTGAAAAATAAATTTTTATTAGACATATTTGAAAGATTTTTTACAAACTATTTAATATATAATATTTTATTTTTTTTATTTTCATTAGAATATTTTTCTAATTTTTCTAAATTATTATTTATTTTATAAACTTTTCAATATAAATATTATTTAATTATTTATATAAAAATAATCTAAATTTTGATAATATATTTTTCTAAATTTTAATTATAAGTTATTAATTATTATTGGTTTTAAAAATAATATTTTCTTATTCAAAAAATAGATAATCATTACTTTTTGAACAATAGACAAGCAAGTAAAAATAATTTTTGAAGGTTTTAAAAATAATTTCTACCACCTTATATATAATGCCATATAGTGAACACGAACAACAGTTAGAATATTATAAATTATGGTATGCAGATAATAGAGATGAACATATTAAAAAAATGACAAGTTATTATTACAAAAATAGAGAAAAAATATTAAAACAGCATAAAATAAAATACAAGAAATCAAAAAAATAATCCGTCTTTAAATAGTCCGTCTTTAAATGGTTTGGACGGAATAAATATTTAGAAAATATTTTCTATATATATATATATATAATGTCCGGAAATAATAAAAATATTAGTGTAGCAGCGTTAAAAAAACGCGAATATAGAGCCCGTCTCAGAGAACAATTAGGAGATGCAGAATATAAAAAAATTGAATCTGCTAAACGTAAAGAAAGAAGACATAAAACAAAATTAAATAATAATCCACAACAGCAGCAACAGCAAGTAGTACAGCAAGTAGTACAAGAAGTTGTACAACAAGTAGCCCCGCAAATAGTCAAAGAAGTAGCACAAGAAAGTAGAAATAAAATTACCAATTTTTTTAAACCCATTACCAAAGAACAATTTTTAAAAAATATTAAAAATGAACCTGTAAAAGATTTATCAAAAGATATTAAAAAAAGTTTGAAAAATACAAAATCACAGGGTAAATTAAGTGATAAAATAGAACAGCAAATTGAACAAGTAATTAATAAAAAGAAATTTCAAAATATCCAACCTTTACATGTTAAATACGAAGGTAAAAAAGCAGAAAAAACAACTAATTTACAATACTTAGCCAAATTAAGAACAGTTTATAAATTACTTTTTGATGCTCCTATTGATGAGAGTATTATTAATGAATTAGATAAATTGTTAAATGGTAAAACATATAATCAAGGCATCATAAATCATTTGCAATTTTTTAAAAATATCAATAGAATTATAGATGTAATTAAAAAGAAATACACCAACAAAAATACATTATCCAGTTATATAAACGCTATAACATCTATATTATCAAGAATGCGGGAATATTTCCCGCATGAATATGACAAAATAGCCACATTAAATATTGATTTGTCTAAATCTTATCAACGCGAAAGAGACACTAACGATGCACCCGATGAAGTAATAGATAAATTAATATCCTTTGACCCTGCATATATAAATAAATTATTAACAGGGATTAAAAATATTAACGATAAAGCATTATTAGCAGTTTATTTATTGACACCACCCCGCCGGATTATGGATTACCAATTAATGAAAATTACATACCAGACAGACATTAAAAAATTGGATAAAAAATATAATTGGGTAGTATTTGAAAATAATATACCTTCATTATTTGTATTTTTGAACCACAAAACGAAAAAAAGTCAACCAGAACCAAAAATAACAATTCCTACTGATTTAGCTACTATATTAAATACTTATATTAAAAGCAATGATATTTTAAGAAATGATTTTATTTTTGGAAGAGATACAACCAATTTTAAAGATAAATATTCACAGCCAAAATTTACTGAATTATTACAAAAGACATTTTTAAAATATACTGGTAAAAAAATCAGTGTGGATTTATTAAGAGCCTCACAATCTACATATTTAGACACACAACAAATAAGTCTTGCACAACGAAAACAAATAGCACAAAATATGGGGCATCAACTTTCCACGCATTTACAATATTCAAAAAATGTTGGTGTCCAAAGATTGAACAAACAACCAACAACAACACCTTTACCAGTAGAAGCACCAACAATTAAAAGAAACAATAAACACACCACACGAAAAGACATTAATTATGATGAAGAATCAGAATAAAGATTATTATACTTTAATTATTATTGAATCAATAATAATTAAAATATGCTATGTTTACTGGTCAATTATTTTTATAATTCTGCCAATAAGTGCTCCCATTATTTATATTATAACAATAATATAAAATTATTTCTTCTTTATTTTCTGCTACTTTTTCAGTATATGGATTTAATATAATTTGTTCTTCTTGTGGTTCTTGATTCTCATTTAATAATTTTTCATTGTCTTTGATTATTCTATTACATTTTTTAATATTATTATCTGTCTTTATTATCAGTTGTTTATAAAAATCATTGTATATTAAATTAAGATTATATATATGCTTTTCTATATCCTTTATTAAAAATTCACTACCATTCATATAATATACATTTAAAATAATGTCTGTCTTTATATAATGATGGATAACCCAGATAATAAATTATGTAAAATATGCTATGAAAATGATAAAATGAAGGATTATAATTACAGTTGTAAAACTTGTAAAAATATTATTTGTAATATATGCTTTAGTAAAGTATTATTAAAGCATGATAAATTTAACGATGATTATTTAGATGATAAATTAATATATAATTGTCCATTTTGTAAGGGTGTAAACAAGTTAGGGGTAGTATTTAATCATGCCATAAATAATAACATTATAAAAGGGCTTATAAAACAACATACTATTCCAGGGGCTGAAACTGAGTTAATGGATAGATTTTTAAACCATTTCATGATTTCTCATAATACTGAATTATCAGTTGAGAACAACCAATTAAAGAATAAAATTAAATATTTAGAATCTGAATTAAAAACAAAAAAGGAAAGTAATTTAAAATTATTAAATATTTGCACTAATTTAAAAGCTGATGTTAATGTTTTAAATTACAAATTAAATGAGATTAGGAATATAAAAAAAGAATTTGAAATAAAAGAATTCAAAATTAAAGGTTTGTTAAATACTGCTGCAACATCTACAAAAAGAACTAAATTATTTAAATCTTTGGACACACTTATAAAATAATTTAATATTATATTTTATTTAACCATAATATAAAATTATGTAGTTGATACTTCATCCATTAATATTCTTTATTTTCATTATTCCTAACTAATTAATTTTATTAATGCATTCATTAAATAAATCATTTAATTTTCCTTTCCAATCTATACAAATTAAAATTAATTGTTCTTCAGTTGCTTTTAATATTAAATCAATACTAATATTATATAAATGTTGACTCTTCTTTAAAAAATTATTATTATGTTTTTTATATTGTTGTTCTTTGGTTGTTTGAAATTTATTTAATAATAATTGTTGGTATTCTTTCACTTTTTGAACCCTATATTGTCTAATTTCATTTAAAATATTTTCTTGATTTTCAAATTGAATAATATTTAATTCTTCCATACCATTATTTATATATAATCTTTTTAAATAAATATTTCTAAATTTTCAATTTTTTTTATTTATTTTCATAAACTATTTAATATTTATATTAATGGAATATTTTATATAATATTTTCTAAATTTTCAATAATTTTTTTTCTAAATTTTTATTTAATTATATATAAAGTTATATTAAGTATAATTAATATAATGAATGCTATTTTATTAACTACATCAGATAAATTATCCATGGTTAAAATTGAACAAGATGAATTATTTAATAATTATGATTTATATAATCCAAAACATAAAAAATATATTATTTCTTTTGCTGTTAAATTATGGGAAAAAATGGAGAAACAAGAATTTATTATAAATACATTTGCAACAGACATTTATACAAGTGCTATATTCGGAGACATTTATATATTAACTGATGATGAAAATGATTTAATTAAATATTATGATGAACTAAATGAATATATAAATAATATATAAATGATTAAAATTTGCTGTCTCATCCAATGACAAAAAAAATCAGTTATTATATATATATATATAAAATAAATTAAAATATTTATTCGTGTTTTTTGTCATCTATTTCAATTTTTAATGACAAAAAAATAATTGTGTGGTACCAGGTTTAATTTAAAATTTAATGGTTATTAGTTCCAATAATATATTAAATGATTAAATATATTTTAATGTTGTATTATAATCTTGACTTTCAATAGAATATAAAATTATTATGGTGTTTAAGTCATATATATTATTTAATAGTTCCATTTTCTTTTCTAAATTGTTTTTTAGTTTATTGGCATTTTCTTCTATAATATAATAACATTTATTAATTTTTATATTTTCAATATTTTTTATTATTCTTTTTTTAATATATTTATATTCTTTTTCTAATTTTTCCAATTCTTTAAAATTTTCTTTTATTTCATTTGTCCAATTTTTTAAATTATATTGGTAATCATTCAAAAAATCCATTAATATTATATATATTTTAACTTTTATATATAAGTCTTATAATTACATCAGATTTTTAAAATTAATTTCCTTTTTGTTTCATCTCATGCATTTCATATATTTATTTATTTGGTTAGTGTATTGAATCATATAATTTTATTAGAAAAAAAATTATTTTAATTCGTAAAATCCATAAAATTTTAGTTTTTACTTTTATTTTTTATTTGTTCCATTTTTTGGACAAGGACCACAATAAATTCGTAAAATAAGGAAAACTAAAAACGAATAAAAAATGGAAAAACTAATAATAAATATTCTAGGGCACATTATAAAAAGTTAGGGAAGGTTTAGGGAAGATTATTATAATATTAGGGCACATTATAATGAATAAACAACCAATTGAGGGCACATAGGGAACATTATTTTATAAAGATGCTATATAGGAAAAAAAAATTATAATAAAAATATATTTATATTATATATAATATAATATATATTATGTATAATATTATATATATATAATCTTCAAAACCTCAAAAAAATCATCCCTATCTACCCTAAAACGGGGGCTTATTCATTTAAACCCTCCCTATAATGTGCCCTATAGGGTACATTATCGACCCTAGAAAAAATAAACTCCCCTAAATATGAATTTATTATATTTTCGTTCACTATCTAAAAACAATTAAAAAAACATTTAAAAAAATCTCATCTTATAATAGTATGTTAAAATCCAAAAGCAAAATTAAAATAGGTTAACATTTAATATGTTAACCTATAATAATTAATAATTTTCATCAGATGCTGGGCGGCACGTGATGCTAATTTAGTTTTTTAAATACATTCATTGAATATATCTAATTCATTTTCTTTTGTATTATTTAATTTTTCTTTGCAAAAATTACATTTATTTTTAATATCATTATTATAAAATATATTTATTCTATTACATGTACTACATTTAATATTGACTTTAGCATATTCATCGTTAAAATCTTCATCATAATAATTTATTTTTGTTGTGTTTGAAATAACTTTTTTAAATTTGTATCCCCTTAATATTTTATATCCATTACTTTTATATAATTCAAACTTTTCTTTTAAAAGCATTGTAAATTTTTTAGCTGTCATAAATTCTGTTTTTTCTTTGTCATTTTTGAAATCTTCAAAAATTTCAGAAACTAATATTGAATCTTTTTCATTTCCTGTTTCTTCTAATCTTCTATTAATATATAATTGAATTATGTCATGAGATTCAAAATAATCTTGTTTATATTCTTCATATTTTTTAGGAACTTTGAGTGGTTTATTTTTAATTTCATATGCTCTTTTTAATATTAAATTCATAAAAGTTTTATAATATATTTCATTTGTTTTAATTTCTGTTTTTAAATTTTTGTTTATTAATCTTTCATTTGGTTTTGTTGGATTTTCTACAAAATTAAATGGAAAATGGACAAATTTAAATCGCCGTTGAGTACTGTTATTATTTTCATCAATTTCGGGTAATCTGTTGCATAAAATAAATATTTTAAATAATGCTTTGTAAATAATTAATTTGCTGCTTAATGTTTTTCTTACATTGATTGTGTCCCCACCAGTTAATTTTTTTATTAATGTTAAATTAAATTTTATTTCCTCATTCTTTTTTCCATTGGTTTTTCCTAATGATGGTTCACTAACAAATAAAGCCCTGCAATTTTGAGCATTGCTTAATGTGTCATTCCTTTGGTCATCTGTTCCTGTTAATAAATCATTATTACCAGCCATGAAATATTCCCCCAATGCTAATTCTATTAAATCCTGCTCAGTGCCTTTACCATTTGCCCCCTCACCTGTAAATATATAAAAATCTTCATCTTTATTACCAAATAATGAAGATGCAATAATATCAATATTATAATTTGTTATTTCTTCATCTTCAAAAAATGAATTAAATAATTTATAAATAATGTCATAATCTTCAAAATGAACTGGCATATTATAGCCTGTTGTAATGCTTACATAATCAGATTTATTTATATTTCTATATTTTCCTGTGGTATAATCATAACAACCATTATTAAAAGCAATTATATTAATATTCTTGTTTAAATATAGATTTTCAAAATTTTCAACATAATATAATTTTTTTATGCATTTAATAATATTTTCTAAAAATAAATGATTACCAATAATATTTATATTGTTTTCTACTTTCATTTTTAATTTTAGCAATCCTTTTATTTTCTTTTGGTTTTCATCCTCATTATTTGACATTTGCTTTAATTGTTCTTTAATCTTGTTCAATATTATTTTTAATTCTTTTTCAATCTGTATTTTAATTTCATTGCTTATTATAATTTCCGCATTGTCTTTTAATATATTGTGTTCATTATAATATAAAAATAATTCATCTTTTTTGATTTTACAATAAATATAATTATTCTTATTCTTATTAAAAAAATAGTCTGCTATATTAGAATGATTAAAATAATTTATAAATATGTCATCAAAATCAAAAACTTTATTAAATTTGTTTAAAAATGCTTTATACCTTTCCGGATTATCTTGTTTAGCCCACATTTTTAATGTGCCTATAGATAATTTTTTAGATTCATCCATACTATTTTTATTAAATGTTGACCAATTATTTATAACATCTTTTATACCTTTATATTTTTCCCCTCCTCTTTTTGAAACTTCATTATATAAGTCTTCCCAATCTTTATTAATACTATGCAAAACTTGCCCAATACCAATCCAGGAAGCCCTATTAATAAATTTTTCATCATCTATTAAATCTAATAATTCTCTTATTACTTCAATTTTATTAAAATCATTTATATTAATTTCTTCATCTTCTTTATTTTTTGTTTCACCATTGGAAAAATTTAATTTTATTTCTTCTTCTAATTGAATAATTTTTTTACTTTTAGCATTGAATTTTAACAATTTATTATAAAAATCTTCTTTTAGTTCTGGTAAATCATCCAAATCAATATTATCAAATTCTTCTGAATCTTCAAAAAGTAATGAATTTACTAATAAATCTAGTTTACCACCATTAATACCTGTTTTATTATTTTCAATATTCAAATTATTTTTAAAATAATAATGGTATTTATATTTTTCAACTTTTAATTTATTACTTATTGATTTTGTATAAACTGGTACAATATTATATTCTTTTATTAAATTATTAACAAAAATTAAAGCTGCTTTATCATCACAATCAACAATAAATATTTTTTTGTTTAGTTTTAAAATATATGCATTATAATCATCATCATTTTTTAATTTATTGGAATTATAGAATTTTGCAAAATCTTGTTTTTGTGCTTTCATTTCATCTGTTGTTGTTGCATTGAATTTTATTTTGACTAAATTTAAATCTTGAATAGACATTATATTAATTTAGAAAATAATATTTAAATAATTTTTTAATAATTTTTTTATATATTATTTAAATGGTTTAAAAAAATCTAAATATTTTTATTTAAAAATATCTGGTCTATATATAATATGTCAGAAAATTTTAATAAAAATCCTATGGTAGATAATGGAATACAAACAGAAGAACCGAAAAAGAAAGGCTCAAAGAAGTCAATTAAAGTTGATGGTAAGCGCATCGTTTTTCCTGAAGCTAAACGGGAATATTTAGAAACATATAAAAATAAAAAATGTTATAACGAAGAAATATATTGCATGGTGTGCAGTTGTTCTTTTATTAAAGCATCTCAAAAATTGCACCAACAAATGAAGAAGCACTTAAAAAATGTTCAATTATATGAAGATGTAAAAAAGGATTTGGAACAAAAAGGAATTACAGATGACGAAACAATTAATAATGAATTCAGAGTAAAACGTGGTCAATGTATGGTGGAGCGCATTGTAAATATATATGGTAAAAAATATTTAGAATATATTCAACCTTTAATTAAATCTCATTAAATTAATTATGTAGTCTATTATTATTCAATTTAATAATAATAAATCACATTAGTTTTTATAGAAACTAGAGAAACTAGAGAAACTAGAGAAACCAGAGAAAAAAATATATTTCTATATTCTATTTTTTCTATATTCAATATATATATATCCATAGATTTTTATAGAAAATTATAGATTTTTAAAGATTTTTATAGATTTTTAAACAACTTTTTTAATATAATTTTTCTTTAAATTTCTACAAAATATAAAACAATTTTTATTATTTGTTTAATCTCCTTTCATTATGTATTTTTAAATGTCATGAATATATATATATTGGAATAATATTTAAAATTTATTTCATTTTTTTTCGTTTTGTTTCCTTTTAATTGCTCTTAATTCTCTTTTTCTTTCATTATTTTTTAATTTTTGTTCATAAGAAATAACTCTTTTCTTTTTTGGTATTATATGTTGTTCAACGCTTGGGGCATTTGGTGGTATTTCATCTGGTTCATTTTCTAAATTTAAAATATTCATTTCTACATCGTCTAACGCATCTATAATATTATTATTTGTTGTTTCATTTGGTTTGAAAAAAGAAATAACAGTTAAATCTTTATTTATTAAATTATTAAATGCTTTTTTAATTTCTTCTTTTTTTTGTTCATCTTCTTTATTAAAATTATCTATGAAATTAAAGAAATTTTCCTTTTCATCATCATTTAAAAATAAATCTTGAATACCTTCAATAATTTTTTTAATGTTTGTTTCTTCTTCGTTTGTTTCTTCTTCATTTGTTTCTAATATTTCTTCATCGCTTTCTGATGATTCTAAATTTTTAAATTCTACTTTTTTTAATAATTCTAATTCATTTACAAAAGAAACAAATAATTTAATATTTTTAACCAAAACATTTTTATTATAATCAAATAATAAAATTTTCTCTTGTAATTCATTTATATATTTTTGGTCAATTTCTGCATTTTTTAAACTTTTCATTTTTTTATATATTTTTTTCATTTCTAAATTATTATTATAATATTTACTTATTAATAAATTAATGTTTTCATTAATTTTATATTTATAATCAACAAAATTAAAATTGTTCATTATATAGTAATATAAATTATTTTGTTGTATATATTAATATATATAAATTTAATGGATATTTTAAAAAAAGGTAAAATAGGAGAAAATATTTTTAAAGAATATTTAATTAATGTAAAAAAGGAAAATATTTTAAATATATGTGATTCGTGGCAATATGATTTTTTAACTGATTTAAATAAATATGAAATTAAAACAGATTCAAATTTTCAAAGAACAAATAAATTTTTTTTAGAGTTTATGAGCAATGGACACAAAAGCGGAATTAATACGACAGAAGCTAATATATTTGTATTAATTGGAGTATTTCCAACATATTTCAAAATATTAGAAATAGAAACAAATGATTTAAAACAATTAATTGAAAAAAATTCATATGAAACAAAATCAGCAGTTAACAAGGATTACAAAGGCAACACAAACGGAATAAATAATGGGTATATAATACCATTTGATGATTTAAAAAAAATAGCAATAAATATTTTTAATTTCAAAAAATAATATAAAAATATATATTATATAATATATTAATATGAAATATGAAAAACTATATTTTAATGAACTAATGACAATTATTTATAATCTTAAATACGATTTAAATGAAACCAATGAAAATATAATAAATACCTTAAAATATGAATGTGATGAGAATATTATTAAAAATTTCATTCAAATTTTAGAACAAAAGAATAAATTTATTGATTATATTGCAGCATGTTAATTATAAAATTTTGGATAGTTTTTTATATAATTGAATCTTTTTATTTTCTAATTTTTCTAAATCCTTTTTAATTGTCTCTTCAATAATTTTTTTAATTTTTTCATCCTTTTCAATACAATTATTTTTAATATTTTGTTTTCTTACTTGTTGGGCATTTTTCATTTTTGCATTAAAACTATTATTTTCTATATTATTATTTAAATCATCATTATTTAAGTTATTATTTGAAATGTCTATATTATTAAAATCTTCCATAACATCCATTATTACATTATATTAGAAATTTTTTAAAAAAATGTAATTTTTATTATTTTACTTCTTGAAATAAATTTTAAATATTATTCCAATATATATATATTCATGACATTTAAAAATACATAATGAAAGGAGATTAAACAAATAATAAAAATTGTTTTATATTTTGTAGAAATTTAAAGAAAAATTA
>Ga0214923_10008139_pt1 | contig 11257 bp, 12 predicted proteins | sample LL1510_MetaG_FD_177993 | JGI IMG/M metagenome (GOLD analysis project Ga0214923, IMG submission 177993) | Freshwater microbial communities from Lake Lanier, Atlanta, Georgia, United States - LL-1510 | ecosystem: Environmental > Aquatic > Freshwater > Lake | place: USA: Georgia | collected... | reverse complement strand
TTTTATGATGGTTATCTTAATGATAATCTTAACTCTTTTTCTGTAAAATTAAAATCTACTGAATTATGGCTATATAATAATGGCGATAATGCTGATAATCATCCTATACATTTTCATTTAACTTCTGGGTTCGCTTTACCCGAATTACCTTTTAATTCTCCTAATTTATTAAGTGTTGATAGAATATATACTCCTCTAACTTATTCTAGAGATATATATCAAATAGGTCCTCAACAAACTGTTGGATTTTATTTAACTTGGCCAAATTATCCTTCTAATGTGAAAACTTGTTCTCCAAATATTAAAGGTGTAGGTGGTGTGATTCATTGCCATTTCTTACCACATAATGATACAAATAGTATGATAATTCAATATTATATCGATCCATAATTTTATTATATATAAATTTATTCATCCTTATCCTCAGCCATATATTTGTCATAACCTGTCTCAATATCATACAGTTTATAATATCTCGTTGATCCACCATTATCACCTATTGTAAAAGAAATAATATCTGGCCATTTACTCATTAACCTTTGTAGATTTTTGATTGCTCTTCTAAAATTAGTCCATCTTGCAGTTCCTACCCTCCAATTAGGAATACCAGCATCTAAATCTACTGACCAATGTATATCGTTCGAACATAAATGTTTTGTTAATCCACGCGTTTTATCAGGACTAAGCCAATGCATAACAGCCTCAAATCTAGGATCGATGATTATAGAGTCTGATTTTTCATTTGGAAAAAATGTTACTTTCATTCTATTTTCATTTCCGCCTCTCATAATTATTTTACTATTTTTAGATACTTTCTTAGAATCCTTTTTAGATGTCTTTTTAGAATACTTTTTAGATCCTTTCTTAGATGTTTTTTTTGATGCTTTTTTTGATGTTTTTTTTGATCCTTTTCGTGAACGTCTTTTAGATCCTCCATTTAATTTAGATGATAATTTACCTTCTTCACTAGTATTTTTACTTAATTTGGCATAAGGAGCATATTTAATAACTCTACCTTCAAGTTGAATTGGTTCTTTTAATTTTTTAACAAAACCTAAATAGGGTCCATAAGTTTTTTTATTAGAATCTATTGTTGTTTCACGAATATAAAATTCTACTTGTCTTTTTTTATCTTCAGCGCATAATTTAGAAACAGCTTTTCTAGCTGCTGATGAAGGATTGTATGAATTGTATAGTCCTTGTTCTTTGTTATCAACAACAGCAGTAAAATGTCGCTTTTGTTTTTGTGTGCTAGTTTTAGATTGTGGCATTATATATTATGTTTTATATAATAAAATTATTTGTATATTTTATTATATAAAAAATTGCACTTTACAAAGTATAATAGAAATATTGATTCGCAAACCAACATTTTTAAAATATTAAAAAATTGAATAATTAAATAATTAAATATCCTTATATTTATCTATGCCAGATTTTATACCAGATCCAAGGCCAGATCCAAGGCCAGATCCAAGGCCAGATCCAGATTTTTCGTTGGTTATTGCAGTGTTCCTATCTTATATCTTCGGAGGTTATCAAGATGCTTTTGCTGATATTGTTACTGAGTTCAGAAACAGTGCCAACCCTCCGCCAGATGCCATGTTAAATAGCATGCAACAGCGTGAACTAACTGACCTGGAGAAACTTGAACTGTTTAGAAGGTTGGTTAGTTATGTGCGCCAAGTACCAATTGACATGTTGCGAGTAGAGTTAGGGCGACTACAAAGAACTATCCAAGGATGGCTATTTTGGAGGAATATAGTACAAATTAGCCCAGATTCCCTCATTTCAATGACGGTCACTCTAGCCATTTTGGCTACACATCGTGCAATTGATGCGCTACCGGTGATTTACATGTTCCAGCCTTTCGTAGAACGTCATGTTCTTGATGATCCAAATCTTACTCCTCTACTAACGATGTTGAGTATGCCAGAAAACGCGAGGAACATAGTGGTATGGTTGGAGAACATTGAGACATTGTTTATTGTGCTTTTGGATAATATCCAAAGACCACGAGCTAATATATTGGTGCCACACGTCTGAGGATAAAAAAATTTAATTATTTAACACTTCTATTTTTATAATTTGGTAACCCATTCTATAACCATTCATATTTGTAAAAGCTTTTTCAGCACAACTTTTATCTAAATAATTTATAAAAGCAACAGTATCATCGTTATATTTTTTAATTGTAATTCCTCTCTCCTTAATTCTTCCAAAAAATTCAAATAATTCAGTTAAATCATGATATTCAATATCAGATGGTAAATTTGATATTTTAATAGCAAATGTTTCTCTTCTTTCAGGTTCTCTTTCAAAATATTTTGTTCTACTAGTAAAAGTATATAATTTACTTTCTTTTTTTTCTTCTAGTTTTGTATCTGGTTTACTTTCTTGTTTTATAATTGGCTTACTTTCTTCATGTTCTAAAGGTAAATTAATATCATTTATAAATTTTAAAGTTTCAGACGTTGTTGATGGTATATCATCGTCAATATAATTTAAACGAACAATACCATCTTGGCTAGCAGTAGTAAAACATTTACCATCCGGATGGTAACTAATATATCTAATTGGTCCGAAATGTCCTCCAATACTAGAAATAAATTTTCCACTTTTAATTGAATAAAATCGTGCTGTAAAATCATTATTAGATTTTTGTGAAACTAACATTGCATCAATACCGCCACCAATTATAACATAATTTCTTAGTGGAGAAAATACAGCATAATTACAAGGAACAATATTTTCAATAACAACTTCACATTTAAAATCTGTTAAATTAATTATTTTACAAGTACAGTCAACAGATGATGTAATTAATTTAGTTATGTCTTTGTTGAAAGATACAGATTTAATTGAATTTTCATGTAATTTTTCTAATTTTGTAAAACTGTTACTTTCGGTGTTGAAAACACCATAAAATCCATTATCATAAGTTATGAATAATTTATTATTATCTAAAAAGTTTATTGTAGTAATTTTCTTTAGATTATTTTCTTCTTCGTAGCTATATAATAATTCATCTGTCTCTAAATTAAATATTTGAAAACTTGATACAGATTTTTTACTAATTGGATCAAATGATACTACATAAATATTTTTAAATATGTTAATATACTTTGGTATTGATTTAACCATTGTTTTTTTATGAGTAGCGTTTGTAAGATTCCATTTTATGATAGACATATCACCAGACAAAGAAATCATAGTTTTAGAATCATCACTAATATCTAAATACCAAATTACACCATTATGACCTGTATAATTTCCTAAAATAATTTTAGAATTTGTATCAATTACAGTTATTGTCTTACTATCTTTATCTGCTATAAATAAAAGATTTCCTGATTTATTATATTTAGAAATAGTCATAAAACCATTTCCTCTATAAACATTAACTTTTTTTGTTGTTATATTCATTTATAATATATATTATTATATATTATAGCTTAATCAATTTTTATATTAAATTATTTAGTTTCATATTATATTATTTAGTTTTATAAGTGATTTAGTTATATTTAAAATATTTTTATTTTTAAAGTTATATTTAAATTTTTGAGTGATTAGATTATTATCTTCATATAAATTATTAAGATTATCAATAATTAAATTATAATTTTTAATAAATACAGATTTATGATTTTTAAATAAAAAATTAAATAAATTAAACATTTCATTAGCAGAATAATACATATAATATTCTTTAGCTAATAACGATGATATATTTATTATAATTTTTTCATCTTCAATATTTTTAATAAATAAAATAATATGTTTAATTAATAAATTTTTATCAATAAAATTATTAACAAATTTATATAATAATTTATTAATTTTTTGAATATTAATATTTTCTTTATTAATATCTTCTTTATTTACATCTTCTTTATTAAATTCCCTTAAATTACCATTAAAATTGTTATTAAATTCTGTTATAATTATTTCTATTTTTTTGGCATTAATTAATATTTTAGTAATATTAATTATTATATTTAAATATTCATGTTGATCTATAAAATTTAATTTTGATAAAATATTAATTAAATTAATATATGGGTCTATTAAAGTATTAGAATATTTTTTATTGTATATGAATAATTTAATAATTGATTTTTTATTTTCAGCATTAAATATATTTACTAAAAAATCAATTTCTTCAAAAATATTTTTTATTAAATTTGTTTTATTATAATCAATATCAACATTATAAACATTATTTATATCTAAATTATCAAATTCAATCATTATAGATTTATACTATAAATATTTTTTATACTTTATATAATGATAAAATATAAAATTTAACTTTTATTTAATGAGCTCCAAAAGGATTGTATTGTTGAATCATCATAGCTCTTAATTCAGCTTGAGAGTTCTTATCTTTTAATACTAATAAAGACCATACAGATAACATTAAAACTTCAACTCCTTTCATTAAAGGGGCAACTGGAAATTTTAAGTTAAAGTGGTTTAATATTCTTAAGACAACTAGAGTTAATAATAATAATTTAAAGAGTCTTTCGATTAAGTGTTTTTTGTCGTGTGATTTTTCGTGAGATTTTTCGTGAGATTTTTTTTCGTGAGATTTGTGTGCCATATTATAATTATACTATATATAAAATAAATAGACGGGAGGATATTTATAAAAAAATTTTAATAATAAACATAATAAAAATAAATTATAACTAAATATACATCATATTCGATTTAAAATCTTCATTATTAAGTTTAAGTATTGATATATTTTCATAATTAAAATTATTATTGAAATTATATTTATTTGTATATTTATCTAAAATACATAATTCATATATTTTTGTTATATTCATTATAATTTGTCTTATACCTTTATGTAACTGAGTTTTTTCTAATATATAATCAATAACTTTATTATCTATATTGACTTTTAATTTATATTGTTTTTCTAATTTAGGTATAATATATGTATTAATAATTATTTTCTTTTCACTTGTGCTATAGCCAGGTATATTTATAACATGTAATCTATCTCTTAAAATAGGATTTATTTTATCTAAATCATTTAGACATAAAATCATCATTGATTCTGATAAGTTAATAGGAAAATCTCCAAAATAAGCATCTCTAAATTTATAATTTTGCATAGGATCAAATATACCTAATAAAATATTTTGTATTTTTTCTTTTGTTTTATCTATTTCATCAAATAATAATATTCCATTCGTACAATCATTTTTAATTAATGATTCCGCAATACAACCAGGTATAGAACCTTCATAAGTATAAGAATGACCTATAAGTATACTTGATTCATCAATATTAGCCATACTTATATAAGAATATGGTATTTTTAGAGCATTAGATACAGTATGGACTATTGAAGTTTTACCAACACCTGCTGGACCACATAAACATAAGAATTTATTATTTGGTAAATCCGGATTATTAATTTTTTGGCAAATAAAACTAACTATTGAATCTTTAACTTCATCTAATCCAAATAAATTAGCATTTAATTCTTCATAAATATTTTTAATAAATTTAACTTTATCATCATGAATAATATTTGGTTTTGAAATTAAATCAATTGAATTATCAACTTTATTATAAGGTAATCTTAAAATATTATTTAAAAACATTGTTAATTTATTATCATCAGTTATCAATGTTCTAAAATATATTTCTTGTAATTTTGTTTTAAGGTTATCTGGCATTATTTTATTATTAACTTTATTCAATAATTCATCATAATCATTTGATATTTTCATATTTTTAATATTTATTAAATTATTAATTTCTAATTTTATTTTATCTGCTTCTTCTGAAAAGACTTCTTCTTCACCAATAAATCTTATATATTTTTTTATAATCTTTAGTTTTAAACTTTTTTCTAGTTCTGTTGATGTTAATATATCAGCTAAATTTGGTTTTTGATTGTAATCTTCATAAACTAAACTTTTAAAATTTTCCCTTATTTTTGTTATCATACTCTGATTTATTGTGTTTTTCTTTTTATCCTTATATTTTGTATTAATTTCTTGTGTTATTAATTCTTCTCCAATACTTTTGAATGGTGTGTCTATTGTGGTATAATCAATCTTATTCTTTTCTGTTGTTATTATGGCATTATTTTTATTCTTTTTTATATTTGGTTTATCTTCTTTATTACTTGGTTTATCTTCTTTATTACTTGGTTTATCTTCTTTATTTAATTTATCTTTATTCTCTATAACATTAATATCAACTAGAGAATTTGAACTTTTATTTTTTCTTAATATATTTTTATTTGTTTCATCAATATAATAATTTACAATATTTGATTTATTTGTTTGTGATTTATTTGTTTGTGCTTCATTATTAATTTGTTTTACTAATTCTTCTAATATACCAAAACTTTTGGATTTTTTCATATTTTTTTTATCTTCTATATTATTTATATTTGATAATTCATTTAGATCATTATAACTGGAATTAGCTTTTATACTTTTAGGTGTAAGATTATTATAATTATCATTATAATTTTCTATATCTTCTTTTATTTGATTATTTATATATTTTCTTTTTTTTTTATTTTTCTTTTGATCTATATACTTAAATTCATCTATAGAATTAATAATATTTAAAATATCAGTTGGCTTAAATTCATCTTTTTTTTCAGGAGGTTGGTTGTTTCCTTTCATCTAATATAATAAATATAAAAATATTTATTATGGCATATCAAAATTAATTATATTACGTATCAAAAATCAATATATATACTATTTTTTATAGTTTCATAATCTAAATTATTTATTTCATCAGAAGTAAGTTTATCTTTTACAATAATACATTTTTTAAATAATATATTAATTATATCATTATTTTTATAAATATTAGGCGAATAACCTACTATTAGTTTCCATTCTTTTAGATTACAAATATAATCAATTTGTTCTCTATTTTTCTCAAATCTATTTAATAAAACTTTTTCATTATTATATTCAACCATAACATTAATATTATCTGTTGATATTTGAAGAATACCAAATATAGAAGACCACGAATTACTTATTTTACATTCATTTTTAGAATAATATAAGCAACCATAATTATCATCAATTCTTATTTTATTATTAAATAATCCTAAAGTAATATGTTTTAAATTATCAGGTGAAACTAGACTAAATAGTGGTATATAATGTGGTGCAGGATTATCATTATTATTAACCAATTTTACATCAATTAAAAAAGTAATATTATTTATATCATTTTTAAATTCTATTTTTGTTTCTAAATTTTTTGATGGAAGTAATAATAATCCATCTATTAATTTTTTAGATTTTTCAAATTTTAAATTTTCTATTTTTAATCTATTATTTTCTTCATTTAATGAAGATATTTTGTTTTGTAAAATAGTTAATTCATCGTTTGTTAATACACAGCCATAATCTTTATTATCTTTTATTAATCTAGATAATTTATCTAATATTGTTTCTTCATTTTTTTCATCCATAGAGTATATCTTTCTATTATATATAGTTAAAAAAAATTAATTATTAATTAAACATATTAAATTATTTTGATATACTTTTTTATTATAAAAATTTATATTGTCAAAATTACTTTTTGTATTATATGAACCACCTTCTTGTGTATTTGTATTTTTAATATTATTCTTGTTATATATTTTATATTTTTTGTTTGTATAACTATTATATTTATTTTTCATTATATATAAAAATATGATAAAAAAATTAAGTGTAAATTATAAATTCTAATATTTATCACAAATCCATCTATAAAGAAAGTAAATAAGAGATATACCGGCAATATAGTTAAACTTTGATAATTTATTATTTTTAAATTCTAATTCATAGTTCTTAGATTTTAATTTTTTATTTTCATTTACAAGATTAATATTTTCAAGACTTACTTTATTAGATCTATCATAAATCTCTTTTTGAATTAATTTTTGACTTTCCATAATATTTTTTAAATTAAGAATTGCTTCATCATGAATGTTAGTAAGAATATATTCAATCATTTCACCGTTTTTGTTATCTTTTGCTAATTCAAGGCATGATTTATTATTGCGATTTCTAAGAATCCAATTAATTTTATGAATTTCACTAATTTTTCGTAAATTATTAATATCATTATTAATCACAAATAAATGAATAGCATTGTTAATACCATCAACTCTAATATCACCATAAATGTATTTATATTCTCCACTATTAATATAGGATTTAATCATTTCATAGTAATTTGTTGTTTCAATCTCAGTATTGATGTATAAATCACTTGTTCTGTTTGCATTTGTATTTGTATTTGATTCTGTTCTATTTTGTGTATTTATTTCTGTTTTGTTATGAGTATTTGTTTCAGTTCTGTTTTGAGTATACGTTTCTGTTTTATTTTCTTGAGTATTTTTAATATGTGTTTCGTATAATTTATCATAGCTTTCAAGACTCCAAATAATATATTGTCTTTCATTGATAATAAATCTATGAACTCCCTTATACTTATTTTCTAATGTTAAAAACTCAATTCTAAATTTTTCATTAAATTCATTTCTTTTTAACGTATCTTTAATTTGTAATGAAAGAATTGATGTTGTAATATCATTATATAATGCAGTCATTGTATATAATTTATCACTATTAGATGATAGAAAATCAATCATAATATCTCCAAGTTCTTGATCTTGTGCCATCCTTTTATTAATATATTTATAGTATGTACTAATTAATATTTAGTAATAAAATCAACTTTTTAATATTTATTATATAAAAAACGTTGGCTTTTAGGCTCAACTTTTTAATTTTTATATAATAAATATTAAAAACGTTGGCTTTTAGGCTCAACTTTTTAATTTTTATATAATAAATATTAAAAACGTTGGCCTTTAGGCTCAACTTTTTACAAAAAAATTGATTTTTGGTTAATATATCAGTGAATATACATATACTAATATTAAAAATATGGCAAATATTCATCATTTTACGAATGGAAATTTTGGTAATGGAACTTTTACTACACAATTCCCTACATTTGGTATTTCCGATCCAAAACCTATATTAACTGATATTTATAATGCTATATTAGAAGGAGATGAAAGTAAAACAATGAGGCTACTAAATTCATTAAATTCGTCTCAAATATCAAATATTAATGAAACTCTAAACATTCCCAATAATCCGTTTAGATATACACTTCTTCATAACGCCATTGATATGAGAGCATCAACGGCTGTAACTAAGAAACTAATTTATCTTGGAGCTAATTTGAATATTAAAGATAAAAGAGGTAGAACTTGTTATGAATTGCTAAGTACTTGTTCAAACGAACAAGTAATTAGAGACATTTATGATGCAAAAGAAGATAAAATTAAAGAATATATGACTAAAAATGAAACTTATAATAGAGATCTTAATTCATATAAAGATCAAATTGAGGCTTTAAAAAATGATAAAAAAAAATTACAAGAAGCTCTTGAAAAAGTTAGACTTGAAAAACAAAGTCTTCAAGATGATATTATGGTTTCTCGTAAGAGAACTATTGAACTTGAAGGTAAAAATAAGGATCTTGAAGAACAAAAGAAAAAACTTATTAAACAAACACGCTTGTAAATTGAGTTGTTATAAATTTTTATAGAATAAATATATGTAAAATTTTTGAAATAATTAATAATTCAAAAATTTGGTTTCGTTCCTAACAGGGATCGAACCTGTGACCTTCCGGTTAACAGCCGGACGCTCTAACCAGCTGAGCTATAGAAACTTAACATAGAGTATTATACTCCATTATTTATAAATAAACAAATCTTTAAATTAATTTATTTAGTAAATTAAAAGAAATTATTAGTGACGACATAAACATTAGGTGTTTTAGTGCCATAAACGATACCATAACCATTAGTTAATACATTACCTACACTAGAATTAGTACCATTAACATCTTGATTTTTGTATTCTACAAGATCACTGGTTGGTTTAGTATACCAAGGATTATCACAGCATTTTTTATGACTTGATTTTTTGTAGCATTTATTATGGCAAGAACATGATGATCTTGAAGAACTTGACGATTTACAATGACAAGAAGAAGAGCTGGAAGAAGAGCAGGAAGAAGAAATAGAAGAAGAAGAAATAGAAGAACAAGAAGAACTAGAAGAACTAGAAGAGCTGGTAGAACTAGAACATTTATTTTTATGACTAGATTTTTTGCATTTACAGTGTTTAGACATATATATAAAATGATCTTATATAAAAAAATTATAGTGGAGAGAATAAATTATACATCATAAATATCATAATTTCTAGACGTAGGCACAACACTATAATTTTTAGTAAGTGTATATGATTCGCCTTTTGAATTAACAATAATGCCATAAGTTTGAGATAAATTACATGTAGGTGCATAAGATTGTAAAAATAGTCCATAATTAGTGGTTAAAACATTACCTAATGGACTTGTATTACTATTTACATCTTTAAAAACAATTGGTCGTGTTGTATCAGAAGTTGTAGAAGTTGTAGAAGTTGTAGAAGTTGTAATTTTAGATGTTGTAGAAGTTGTAATATTAGTCGGTCTATTTGAGCTTTGAAGAAAATTATTAGGCGATAAACCACTTGTTGTAGCAGGTATTTGTTGTAAAAATATTCTTTGCATATATGATAGTATTATAATTTTATTTTTTTTTTATTTATTTTTATATAATTTTCTTTATATATATGAGTAATTTGATTTGTATAGAAAATTTTAATTGGAAAAAATATGTAGATAGATACAAAGATTTAAAAAGTATTGCAGATCTAGATACAGCCTGGAATCATTGGTGCGAAGAAGGAAGAAAACAAGGAAGAAAGTTTTTTACTTTAGCACCGTACAAAAATAATAAATATTATATTATTACTAAAGAATATATAAAACAAAAAAATAATAAATTAAAAAATACAAAAAGTATAGTTATTTCAGGTCTTGATGATGATAACGTTATTGAAGATTATGTTTCTAATATAAAAAATAAATTAAAAAAATTAAATAAAAATAAATCATTTATTTGTCAAACTATTAATCAAAATATTGATAATAAATCAAATAATAAACAACAAAAGAACAAAAATACAAATAATCAAGATAAAACTAATAAAAAAAATTATAATCAGTTAAATAATCAGTTAAATAATCAGTTAAATAATCAGTTAAATAATCAGTTAAATAATCAGTTAAATAATCAGTTAAATAATCAGTTAAATAATCAGTTAAATAATCAGTTAAATAATCA
>Ga0214923_10008137_pt1 | contig 11258 bp, 11 predicted proteins | sample LL1510_MetaG_FD_177993 | JGI IMG/M metagenome (GOLD analysis project Ga0214923, IMG submission 177993) | Freshwater microbial communities from Lake Lanier, Atlanta, Georgia, United States - LL-1510 | ecosystem: Environmental > Aquatic > Freshwater > Lake | place: USA: Georgia | collected... | reverse complement strand
TTGAAGGTCTTGATCTAAAGAATACTGCTAATATTATACTTATGGAACCTAGCTGGAATGAATCTACACATAAACAAGTTATAGGTCGTGCAATACGTTACAAATCTCATGAATCATTACCTATAGAACAAAGAAATGTCAATGTATATAGACTTTTCTTAATTAAGAAATCAGAATTTGATAATATTGATGAAATTACAGGGGAAAATTGGAAACCCGATCGAATTTTATCTATCGACCTTTATCTAAAGAACTTTGTGACTAGAAAACAAAAAATTATTGATAACTTTATTGAAAAACTTTTACCTCTATCAATAGAACAAAGTAATTGTTAACAGGTTTAATTATTATTTACAGTTTGTTAGCATATGGTTCTAATAACTTTTTATAGTTAAAATTTCCGGGTCCAAAAGGATAACTGTTATTAATTTGAACTACAGGAATATCAGGAAATATAGATTTAACAACAGGAATATATTTTTTAACAGTAAAAATAACTTTAATATACTCCAGAGGTATTTCGTCAAATATTATTTCATGGCTACCGGTAAAACTATTACCAAATTTTTTTTCTTCATTTATATAATGTGTAATATGTTTCTTTAATTTTGACATATCAGGTTTTTCATTTAAGTTTCCTCTAGAATAAAGATCATCTACTAAATATCTAATACAATTACCATAACTCATACTTCTACAAGCTATCCAAGGCTTATCTTTTAATATTTTTGTTGATATTCCAAATATTACTGAAGTATCAGGCGAACATTCAAAAAACCAACATTCACCATAATAGCTTAAATTATTCCAAATATAATGAGTATAAATACCAGGAGTATAATAATAATCTTGCGGTGGATAAATTTTTTGTTTCTTAATTTTTTTATCAAGTTTTTGTTTAGCTTTTTCAATATCTAAATATTTAGAATTAATAGGAATATCTTTTATATTTTTTAGTTCATCAACATGGTCTGCATTTTCTACTATCGTTTTTATTATATGCTTACTATTATTTCCTCTAAAAAAATAATCACCAAAATACTTTATAGTTTCAACATCTAGAACCCAATTCTCTTTAATAATATCATGAGTTTTTAGTCCATTATCATTTTTAATTTGTCGCAATCTATTTAAATCATTAACACTAGTTTTATGAACTAAAATATCCCAGTCTTTATCAGTTTTATAGTCGTAATCTTCGTACGAAATAAGTGAAGGATAATTACTAGGTAAACGAAAATCAATACGAGACTTACTACGAGATTTTCTACCATATTTGCTACGAGACTTACTACGAGATTTATTACCAGATTTATTACGAGATTTTCTAACTATAATTTTGAAAATTTTTTTAATATTTTTGCTTAATTTTTTAATATAACTTTCAGGTTTCTTATTATGTGTTTCTTTAGATTTATGATACTTTTTATATTTTCTTGAAGGCATTATTAAATAATAATAATAATAATAATAATAATAATAATAATAATAATAATAATTTATTATATAAATTATAGTTAATTTTTTTGTTTGGTTATTATTAAGTTTTTACAGCTTTAATAGAGCACAAACTGTATCAAAATGTTCGTCTGTAACTGATTTTAAATTTTTACAAATAAACAAGAAATATTCAATAATTAAAAATGGTTGATTTACATAATAATTTATATTTTTATATTTTTAAATATCTGGGCTATAATGATGCTGATAAATTATATAATGTATCAGATAAATTTATTAAACTAGTTCAACACTACAAATGGAATGATTTAAATGTGTGTATCAAGTGTCCTTTGAAACACTGGAAAGAAAAATATCCAAATGCAGTTGGAGTTAGTATAGATCCCATTTATGAACTTACAAATGAAGAATTTAAATACTTGGAAGATATAAAATATTTATCTATAATAAAACAAAATAAAATAACTGATGATGCTCTTAGTTATTTAAAAAATATTGAAGAATTAAATATGAGTAATTGTAGTAAAATAACAGATTTAGGATTACAATATATTAAACATGTTAATGTGCTTAATATATCTTATTGTAATCAAAAAACTATTAGTGATAAATCTTTTGAAAAATTATCTAATCTCAAAATTCTAATAATGATTAATTGCAGTCAGATTTCTATTACAAATAATATTTTTAGACATTTACAAAAATTAAAATATCTTGATATTTCTCATTGTTGTCAATTTGATGATAATATTGTAAAGAATATTAAGAGTATAAACGATAATGTGGATGTTCGTAATTGTAGATGCTTCTACAGACAAGAAGGATTCTGTATTGATGAATATAAATATTAACCTTACTTTTTCTTTAATGAGTTATTTATTAGAGAAAGAACTTAAACAAAGTCTACGGTTTCAAAAGTTATAAGTGATGAAATTATTATTAACTGAATTAATCACTTAGAATACATCTTTGTATTTATCATTTATATCTTTGATGTAATTATAAAATTTAGTTACAATTGTAATGTCTTGTAATATAATTGAATTAAAATTTATATTTTCAACTTGGGTAACTTTAGGTAAATAAACATTTACAACAGAGGTAAACATATCGACTAATAATTTAGATATAAATATATAAATTTCTTCTTTTATAATTTGTTCATTTACAATTTGATCATTTACATCTTTAGTCTGCTGTATTTCTCCGATTTTATTTTTAAAATCATAGAATTTATCCTGATAATTGTCATACATAAAACCCATAAACATATATTTCAAAATCATATCATCATTCCTGTAACCAAATGAGTTTAACAATACACTACAAAATGAGTTTATAGTAAATGTATTATTGTCTAACAAATTACTAACTATAAGAGGATTATCTTTTATTTTATCAAAGACAATCATTTTAACAGTCTTTTCAATCTTAATAGTATCAATTAAATCGATTAAATTTAATATATCACTACTGTTGTAAAATAAAAACATTCCTGATATAAATTTATTGTAAATACTTCTATAAGACATTTTAATGTTAAAATCTAGTGTTTAAGATACTTTATAGATAAAAATTTATTAGATTATAGAATATTAATTGATTTTTTTTCGATGTATATACACGATAGTTATCAATAATTAATTTGTTATTTACTAATAAATTCATCTTTCAAAATGTCTTCTTCTAGCACTATTTTGTACAATGAAAATGGTCTTCCATACATTGATTTCAATAATGTCAAAGATCCATCGGCTCCAGAAAAAATTAATGTTTATTTAAACGATGTTTTGATTTTTTATGGTTTCAGTCCATACAAAGAAACTGATTATAGAAAATATGATGTGGTGAGTTTAGACAACGGCAAATTTAGATATTATGTTAGTGCTTTTCATTATGGATCGTCGACGTTTCATGGTTCCGATTCTGAAATTAAAAAAAATACTACTTACAATACCAAAACTTTAAAAATTACTATGTTTAAAAATGATACTGAACATGTTATTATAAACAATTCGGTATCTTTTAATGATAATCATATTGAATTCGGTGGATGTGATATTGAAGTTCCTGATACATGTGAGTTTAATATCACATTATATACACGAAATATCAATATTAATAATTCATACGAACTTTCAGCTGTTGCATTATCACGAAAGTAATCGATTTTACACATAATCTACATGGTGTATATGTTGTGTGTATGTGTTATGTATGTAAAATTAATAAATAATGGGTATATTGTGTATGTAAAATTAATAAACAAATAAAAATAATAAAACTAACAAAAACAACCAAAAATTAGCTTTATATTAATAAAGATTTTGTTTGAAACTTTAATAAAGTTTCCAGTTATCATTATAACTGGAAAATAACTTGTAAATTCTATTTTTAATAAATGAAATACTATTTCCAAATAGACTGTTTTTAATTTTTCGCATTCGTCATTAAAATCAGTTTAGAACACTAGAACATAAAATTTTGACACATTATAATTTGTGTGTAAAAATTTTTTTTATTATATAAGATTATTATTTTGAAATTTGACATCTTTAATAGAAAAGTCGGATGTTCGAAAAATGACTTTTCGGATTTTCAGGCATAATATGAGGGGAAATAAAAAGTAACCCATTTTTTGAATTTTTTTAATACTTTCCTATTTTAAGAATTTCACAATAATTATCTAAAAATTATAAAAAATTGTGAAATGTGTTAAATCAGGCATAATTACACTGACATATTAAATATGTAATGTTAAATACCGCAAAACAAATTTAATTTTGTATTTAAAATTAAATTATTAACATAATAGTAATAACTATGGCTACTTGTGATATTTGTAAAAAAACATTTAAATCTTTTTCAGCTTTGAATTATCATAAGAAAACTGCAAAATATTGTTTAATACTTCAAAATAAAGATATAAACGAAATAGAAAAATTTAAATGTTCTAACTGTTCTTCAGTTTTTATTGTAAAATTTGTCTATAATAGACATATTAAAAATTGTTTTTCTTCTATTATTGAAAGTACACCAATAAGTTCTTCAAGTAGAGATAATAAGCTAAAATTAAAATTAGAAATATACAAGGCAGATAAAAATATGTTACAAGTTGAAAATGAAAAGATAAAAAATCAGATGTCTCTAAAGGTAAAAGAACATGAACAACAAGAACAATTATATAAGAAGGAAATACAGCAAATGAAAGAAAATTTCCAACAAAAAGAAAAATTTTATCAAAAAGAATTAGAACAAACAAAAGAAAATTATGAGTTTAAAATAAACGATTATAAAAAACAAAATATTGAATTAAAAAATACTATTGATAGAAATGATGAATATATAAGAAATCTTCTTACAAAAACTATTGAAAAATCTAACGAACAAAATATCAATAGTAATAACAACAATAACAACAAAACTTTTATAAATAATTTTAACATTACAATTCCTCTTGATTTATCTGCTGAAAATCTTAATGAAAAGAAAATGCGTATAACCAATGAACACATAGAGAAAAAACAAAAAGGTTTAGCATATTGGTTTATCAAAGAAATTGCAACTAACAAAAATGGTGATGTAGCTCTAAATTGTACCGATCCTTCTAGATTAAATTTTAATTATCAAAAAGACAATGGAGAACTAGTTAAAGATTTTGCAGGAAATATGATTTTAGATCAAATGAATTTACATGTAAAAGGACATGTAATAAAAAAAATAAATTCTATTTGTAATGACGATTTTGAAAAAATTAGTAAAGAGTATAAAGATGGTGCTTTATTCGATAAAAAGTTTCTTAAAGAAATAGGTAATAAATTTTATGTAAAATCTGACCGCGAACAATTAGAAGAAACTATTCAAACAATCGAAAAAAGAAAAATAATGAGAGAAACAAAAATGTCCGAAGAAGAATATAATAGAATTATTCTTAAAATTAAGGATGATTCTGACGATAAAGAATTACATAGTGACTTTGAAGATAATTATGAAGACCACTGTAAAGACGACTATGAAGACGATTGTAAACAAGAAGATAACAAAATTTTAATTGACAATATTCAGTAATCACAATCTTCCGAATAAAAGATTGACTTAAAAATAAGGTTTTTAAATAGTTTATTTTTTGCAAATTCTTCCTCTTGACATAGTCCAATATAAACTTTTGGTATATTTTTAATATAATCAATTACTTTATTGGTTAAATTTTCGATACATGCTATATTTAATATTTCTAAATTTCCCAAGTATTTAATAGCTGTATCATTTAATTCATAACAATCATTAATATATAATATTTTTAATGTTTTATAAATATATTTAAATGCTTCTTCAGTAATTGATTTTTGTCTACAATAAGACATGTTTAATGTTTTTATTTTTTTAAGATATTTGAAAGCATTATTTGATATGTTATAACAATGTGATATATCAAGAGTTTCAACATTTGATAAATACTCAAAAGCAAAATCAGTAAAACTATTACTACCGGAAATATTCAAATATTTAATTTTTTGTAGATATACAAAATCAGTATTTTTAATATTAACTTTTCGACTTATTGAAACTCCTATAGCATTAGGAAAATATTCATTCCAAGTTTTAATATCATATTCTATTAATGTTACAAGATCATTCCATTTAAATTGGCTAACTAAACTTCGAAAATTATTAGAAACTTTAATTAAATTATGCCCTTCATCATATCCGATATATTTAAAAATATTAAATATATTTACTACCGATAAATTCCTAAAAAATAATCTCATTTTATAATCAAATAATTTAATACAATACCAAACTATAAAATTTCAATTATTATTTTTCATAATCTTTATTTATCAATATATTTACTATTTTCTTTTCCCAATTAGATAATTGTAGATAAGGTTTATTGGAAACTATTAAATTTACAAACCGACTAAGTTCTGTAAAATCATTTGAATCTTCAGGAGGTCCTACGAAAATTTTGAAGATTAAATTATCAACAATAAATGATTGCATTTTTTCTAATATTTGATCTAATGTTTCTTCAGGTATATTAATGAATATTTTTTCAAATACAAAAGCAGAATTTCTTTCGGAATTGTCGTTGAATTGTTCAAACCGTTTTTGTAAAATATTTCTAAATTTTTCATTTTGTAAAGCTTGTAGAACTAGCTTAGGATGTCTATAAATACTAAGAATAAAAATCATGTATTGATTATGGTCGAAATCGCTAATATTTGATAAATAATTTTCTACTATTTCATTAGAGGCTGACATTAATGATAATTTTATTTTTGTATATATATGTATGATATAATATTAAATTTGATTTAATTGAATTAATTAAATCAAAAAATAATATCAATAATAAGCTTATTAAAATGGAAACAATTAATATTAATAATTCATCTATTATTTCTACTGGTAATTCCAGTTCAAGTTCCAGTTCTAGTTCTAGTTCTAGTTCATGTGATAATAATGACTTTGATAAAATTTTTAATCAATTATGTATGGATATTTTTGAAAATAGAAAAAGTGTATATATTTCAGCATCTGGAGGTTGTGGTAAAACTTATATGATGAAGTTACTTTATCAAGAATGTCTTAAAAGAAATATAAATGCTGGATTAACAAGTACTACTGGCGTGTCCGCACATAGTCTTGGTCTAGGTGCAAGAACAATACATTCATGGGCTGGTATAGGAATTGGAAAAGGATCGTTGGAAAATATTGTTAAGAATATAAGATCGCGAATAGATACAAAAAAAAGATGGAAAGAAACACAAATTCTTTTTATAGATGAAGTTAGTATGTTATCTTTAGAGGTATTTGAGCTTTTAGATAAAATAGGTAAAGAACTTAGATTAAGAAAAACTAAAAGTCTTCTTAATAAATCAGAAAAAATACCTTTAGTTCCTTTTGGAGGATTGCAAATTATTATGAGTGGTGATATGCTTCAATTACAACCAGTTAATGGTGAATTTGTTTTTAAAAGTAATATATGGAAACAATTAAATTTAAGACATATTAGACTAATTCATCCATATAGATATCCTGATATTAAATTCTATAATTTATTATTAAGAGCAAGAGAAGGTAATTTATCAGAAGATGATATAAAATTATTAAAAACCAGAGTATCTGCTTACAATGATTATAAACTAATTGAAAGAAAACTCAAACAAGATGTAATTAAACCTACCAGAATATTCTCTCTAAAAAGAGATGTTGAAATATTAAATATGACTGAATTAGATAATTTACATGATGATATGATATGTTATGAAAGTAATGATACATTTACATTCAAAAAAAATAAATCAAAATCTAAAAATAACTTTATACATAAGTCTTCTAAAAATAGTGAAGATAAAAGTGTCCAAGAGAATACAACTGAAACTCAGGACAAAGAATATGATAACAAAGAACTGGAGGAAGAAAATCCTATTGATGAACAAATGAAAAAAGATATTGATGATGTAAATTTTATTAAATTAAATAATCTTGATATGAAGTTTTATGAAGAGTGTTTAAATAATATTGCTCCTAAAGAAATTAATCTAAAAAAAGGAGCTCAAGTTATGTTAAACATAAATTTAGATGTTGAATCGGGATTTGTCAACGGTTCTAGAGGTATAGTAGAAGAATGTCATAATGAATATATACAGGTTAAATTCAGGAATGGTATAAGTTTGAGAATTTTACCACATCCATTTACTTATGAAGATGATTTTGTAGTTTGTTGTAGAAGACAATTTCCGTTTATATTAGCTTGGGCTATTACTATTCATAAATGTCAAGGTTCTACACTTGATTATGCTATTATTGATTTAGGAACTAGTCTTTTTTGTCCAGCTTTAGGCTATGTTGCTCTGTCACGTTGTAGAACTTTAGATGGTTTATATTTAATTAATATTATCCCTGATAAAATAAGAGCTAATGAAGAAGCTTTAGAATATGATAAAACTTTGAGATAAGCTTTAATATATAAATAATTATTGTTTATGAATAGGGAAAATTAATAATAATGGAAGTATTATTGTTAGATAGTCAGAGTGAAACAAAAGAAATTCAACAATTATCAGATTCTAAGCAATGTCGTATATGTTTGGATGAGACAGGGAATGATTTTATAGTCCCGTGTAAATGTATGGGATCTTTAAAATACGTACATAGATCATGTCTTGATAAATGGAGATCTATAGATGTTTCACAAAAAAGATTTTATAAATGTGATATTTGCTTGACCGATTTTAAGTTTGATATCTTTCAAGAAAAGCAGAAATTAGTTTTATTATTTTATTATTTATCTGTATTCGGACATGTGATCTTAGATATATTTATAATTAATTGTATTGTTTCTGGAATTTCATTTTTTGTCTACTTTTCTGATAATAATTCTAAAGTTTTATCTTCCACATTTGATACTAATGAATATGTAGCTAGTTATATAATTGGATGGATTATATTTTTAGCTTTTATTGGACTGATAGGATTTATAAGTTTCCAAAATAATGATGTTATTATATGTATAAATGATGGTGGTCTTCCTGCTTTATTTTGTTTTGTTTTTATATTTTTTTCTATTGGTGTTTTTGTAGGAATATATTTATTTATAGGTAGAACATATAAATTTGCGATGAAAAAGAAATCACAAATGAAAATATATTTTAATACTAAAGTTTATTGTGTTAAAGACTTGGAACAAGAACAAATAGATTCTTTATAAAGATTATAATTTATTTAGTTTATAATTATTAAATTTAAGATTTAATAATCTATAGTTAAAATAGTTTATTGGAATATGTTACCAATAATAAAATTTGAAGATAAACCATGGGATTGGAAAGTACATAAATTATACGATATGATTTATTGTTCTCCTATTACATATCATAAGGATTTTTTTTATTCATCAAATATAAAAATTATAGTTAAAACAATATCAGAATCTTTATTTGAAATAGCTCAAACAAAAAATATATATCCTGTAATGGAAGATTGTTTTAGAGCATTAAAAATGAATAATCCTAAGGGAATTATTATTGGAATGGATCCTTATCATAATCAAGGATCAGCTGTCGGACTTTGCTTTTCTCTTCCTATAAATTCGACATATATAAATCCAAGTTTTAGAAGTATACAAAAAGAAGTTGCTAATAATGGATTTCAAGTTAATAGTAATTCAGCGAATTTATGTAATTGGCATAATCAAGGAATTATGTTACTTAATACAGCTTTAACTGTTGAAGAATCAAATCCGGGATCACATATTGAATTATGGTCAAAATTTACCGAATATTTTTTAGAATATATTACTAATAAATATAATAACATGGTAATTTTTATGTGGGGAAAAGATGCACAATCATATTACAATAATATAAAAGGCACGCATTTTATTATCAAAACAAGTCATCCTATGCCTTTAAGTGCATATAAAAGTTTCAATGGTAATTTAGCTTTCATTGGAAGTAATTGTTTTAGAAAAGCTAATGATTTTTTTAAATCTAAAAATAATACTCAAATTAACTGGGAAATAATATAAAATTAATTGATTTTTTTTCTTTATAATTACAATCTAATATCCTTTAATTATTTCCTTCTTCTTTTTTATAAAATGAAATTTCATAGCGGACCTTCTGGTAACAGTTACAAATTTTTCGATATATCATATCAGTATGACAATGATGATAAATTTCCATTTATTAACTATCATTGTTCTGTGACTAACGGTAAATATATAAAAAGACTTTGGGGGATTAAATCTAAAGAAGTGGTAGAACAACATAATCTTACCAATATTGTTAGTCTATGTAAATATCTTGATAAAGAAGTTATCTGGCCAAGAGACGTTTACGATCCTAGTACAAGAATTTCACTTAATCAACCTGGTGTTTTTAAAATCAAATTATCATCACTTGGTAATAAATCTTTTAAACCACCAGCAGCTACTCAAGAAAATTCCTCTACAACGTCGCGTGTATCTTCAACAGCATCATCAATCATAACTTCCCCTTCTATATTGTCATCAATGGCAAAACCTGATAAGTAATCTTAACTTTGTAACTAATTAATATTAATCAATATAAATATGTAACAAAAATACCACTTTATCATTTGTTTATTTTAATAAATAAACCCTATCTTTATTGATAGGATTTAATTCTAACTACAATCCTAATTCTAGGTGTATGTATATTTATTTTAATTTTATTTTTATTTTTAAATGAATTTTTATTATTACTATTTAACAGTAGTAATAAAATAGTACAAGTATGAGACGAATTTGTATTTTCGATTGGGCTGGAACTATTGTTGATAAAGGATCAATAGCACCTTTAGTTGCGTTTAGACAAACATTTAAACAATTTGGAATTTCTAATATTAGTGATAGCCAAATAAATCAATATATGGGTATGGATAAATATACGCATCTTTTTAACCTTACAAAAAACGACGAATTAACACAAAAAATGTATCCGCATTTAATCATGAATATGAAAGATGCTGTAAAACAATATTCTATACCTGTTCCTGGTGTTAATGAAATTTTTAGATATCTTTTATCAAAGAAATATATTATAGGAACTACATCCGGATATAATCGCGAATTACTTAATATAGCTATTAACACTGCTTTTTTAAATGGTATGATGTTACCAATAAGTATTGCTTCTGATGAAGTAAAAAATCCCCGTCCAAAACCTGATATGATTCTTCAAAATATAAGATTATTAAGTCTTCTTCATGGACAAAATTTTGATAATCCTCCTATTGTTAAAGTTGGTGATACTGTCATTGATATA
>Ga0214923_10008136_pt1 | contig 11258 bp, 14 predicted proteins | sample LL1510_MetaG_FD_177993 | JGI IMG/M metagenome (GOLD analysis project Ga0214923, IMG submission 177993) | Freshwater microbial communities from Lake Lanier, Atlanta, Georgia, United States - LL-1510 | ecosystem: Environmental > Aquatic > Freshwater > Lake | place: USA: Georgia | collected... | reverse complement strand
CCTCGTTTTGCGTAAATAATCATTCAGCCCTGCTTGCCAAAGCAGGGTTTGATGATGATTTACGCAAAACGAGGAGTTGGTAAAACTTATTTCGCCTTGTTTCTTGCCTGCAAAATTGCTAGTGGCTCGAGTCTGTTTAACGAAAGATGGAAGATTAGCAGAAAGTGGAAAGTCCTCTACATTGACGGCGAAATGCCAGCAAATTCAATGCAGGAAAGACTCAGAACTCTTGCCAACAATTCTTGTGATAAAGAAAATCTCTCAATTCTTACGCGTGATTTGCAAATGAATGGAGTGATGCCGAATTTGGCAACTGAGGAAGGACAAGAGGCGATTGAACATTTGATTGAGAAAGCTGATGTTGTGATTGTCGATAACCTTTCAACTCTGGCAACTGGCGGTAAAGAAAATGAAGCAAATAGCTGGGATCCAATTGCTAGCTGGGCTTTGAGACTGCGCTCTTGCGGCAAATCTGTCATCTTTATTCATCACGCTGGCAAGGACAACAATCAGCGCGGCACTTCCAAGAAAGAGGATATTTTGGACACTGTCATCAATCTCAAACATCCACACAACTACAACAGCGAAGAAGGCGCACGGTTTGAAATTCATTTTGAAAAATCACGCGGCTTTGCTGGTGAGGATTCGAAGCCTTTTGAGGTCAAACTTCATCTCGAAGAAAACCAAGCTAGTTGGGAAGTTTTTGAGCTTGAGGATTTGGAGGAAAAAAGAGTGGTTGAGTTGGCAAGTGGTGGCGACTTAAGTCAGCGCGATATTGCTCATGAAACTGGGCTTAGCCTTTCTAAGGTGAATCGGATTTTGAAAAAATTCAAAGAATGAAAGTAGTCTGATTTACAAGTGTTTCACTGTTTCATTCTCTAAAAAGCGAAACAGTGAAACAGCAGCTTATTTACTGAGTTTTTGAAGTATCGCCCAAAGCTGATAAACAATCACACATAAAAGACCAACAATCAATTTCGTGGGCTCATTTAAAGCAGCATCAATCGCGCTTATCGCCAATATTATTAGCACTGTATACCAAAGATATTTTGATATGTTTTTTAAGCTAAAAATTTTGCTACGAGATTTGTTGTCTGAATTATTCATCGTTGGGAATTATTTTAATTTAAGTAAATCGTTACGCGCGCGTGCGCGTGCGCGCGGAATGTTCCCTTTTTGATAAAATTATTGTTTTCTTCTCACGATTTCCAAATGTCAATTTTAGGACATATTTCGAGATTTTTTTTATCAACAAAAAGCGTTATGGAGTGATAACGATGCCAGCCAACTTGGCGCACTGGCACGTATCTTCTTAGTGCTTTGTCATACTTTTCTTCATACTCTGTATCGAATATCTGATAAAGCACAAATGTGGAATTATTTTCTTTTGCTATTCTTTTAAGTTGCTCTTCGGAAAGAACCAAATCTTCTTCATAATCTTTCACATCGTAGTAATCAGAGCCGGCAATTACACAACCTTCAATTGACGCCATATTTAAGATTAGTTGATTACCATTTTCTGGACGAATAATCTTTACTTCAATTTTTTCGTTAGGATTGGATTTCTCATAAAAATCTTTGCATTTCTTCAGGCCACAATAAGAGTAGGTGGCATATTTGAGAAATTTGTCATCGTTATATATCTTAAATTTGCTGCAGTTAGGGGCGGCATAAAGCACCGCAGCAATAATAATGATATTTTTTATTCTATTCCATTTTCTTTGAGTAATGCTTTTCACAGAATAATTTTTTTCAAAAAATTTTACTTTATACATATTCCCTTAAGCTCACCTGACCTCTTTAAGCAAGAAAACCCTATCGGACAATCCAAATCAAAAGAGCAGCCATCAATTTCTTGAGAACCAACATTTCTTCCATAGTTATTATACGATGAGCTATAATCTCTTACTCCATAATTGTTTGTTGGCTCAATACAAACACCATTCATATTTATACTGCCACTAGGTTTCACACACCTATTACCGTAGCCACATTCAAAATCACTGAAGCAAGCAAAGCTGTTATTGGAAAAAATAACTAAGAAAAAACATGCTATTAATCTGATTACCATTATTGTTTAATTATTTGATTTATCTTCTTAGAAGAGCGGCTTTGGTTCACTGATTCTTTTGCACTTTCCTTCATAAGTGCTTGAGAGATATTTGCAGTTACTAGACCAATGATAATAACCATATCTACTCACTGCAATCAAATCTCTGCAACCAATTTTATCTTCTAAACTATTAGCATCTTTTAACCTCTCTCTTGTTAGCTCTAAAACATTCTTGTCTTCATCCGAGATTTTAACTTTGTATTCCTCTTTTTCTCCCAAAGAACCATGTCTTATCGCAACCTTATTTCTTAAATCTAAGCTTAGTATTGCAGTTTCATCATTTAACTCAAACATATACTCTGGCTTTACATTGCTGTAGTTACATTCCATCCATATTAAATCTTTTTTCTTACTAGTTTCTGCAGCTAAAGAATCACAAATTTGCAAGTGAATAGTTAAGATAATCGTTAGCAGTAATTTTTTCATAAAGTTAAGCTATATCTTTTTTTATGATTTAGGTGCTCCTAAACTTAGTACAATGACTCAATTTAAGCAACAGAAAATGCTATTCATAGGCTGTAGAGTTATAGAGTGCTTTGCCTTGGATAAGAATTATGTCCAATGCAAAATTATCTATCCAAAAACAATTCGGCAAAAAAGTCCGCGAGTTAAGAACTGAGCGCGGTTACTCACAAGAAAGCTTTTCTTTCGAGTGCGGTTTGCATCGCACTTATATTGGTTGCATTGAAAGAGGCGAGAAAAACATCACCATTACAAATATCGAAAAAATTGCTAAGGCACTAAAAATCGAAATTTGCACCTTGTTCATTAACGATTCTAAGAAAACATGAAAAAGTTATTCTTAACCATTTTATTTTTATTGATTATTGATATTGCTTTAGCTCAAGACACGAACAAGTGTGGAAAATTACTAGTTGAAGGAAAAAAGACTGAGTACAATTCTTGCATGAAAAACACTTTGGAGCATGTAGAAAAAGTCTCACAAAACTAGTAATTTTCGTGGGACACTCTCGGGACACTTACCCACAAATTTTGGCAAAAAATCAAAAATATTGACAATAACCAAAATTCTTTAGAACCTTGATAACACTGTTGTTATTTATTTTTACTTGTTGTCGTTTGTGCGTTCGCTCGGTCTTGTAAACAGTGGGTCGGGAGTTCGAATCTCTCAATCGGCACCAGCCTTCGCTCTTACGAGCTTCGGCTGGCAGGCCAGCCCGCAGGGCTGTACTGTCAGACGGAGATTGTTAGAGCGAAGGCTCCCGCCATAGTTCGCAAAGCGGACGTAGGAGGGCTCTTTCAATCATCTCCCCCATGAACTTCCTAACTTCTCTCATCTTTTGGATCTTCATCAACGCTTGGGGAATCATCATTCCCATCATCTACTTTCCTCCTGCTTTCATTTTCAAAAGTTCAAAAATTGCCGATCACGGTGCCAAAGTTTGGGCCGCAGTTGGACTTTGGGTTTTAAAAAAACTTTGCAAAATTGATTACGAATTTGTCGGCTTAGAAAAATTACCGAAGGAAGCCTGTATCGTCGCCTGTAAACACCAATCGATGTGGGAAACCATCGTGATGCATCTGGTCTTTCATCGTCCAGTTTATGCTTTCAAAAAAGAGTTACTCAACATTCCTTTTTACGGCTGGTTCTTACGAGTAATGAGCGGAATCACAGTTGATCGTAGTGGCGGAGCCAGCGCCTTGAAAGAATTAATCAAACAAACCAAAAAATATTTATCACAAAATCAAACCATCATTCTTTTCCCGCAAGGCACTCGTGTTCCAGTTGGAGAAGGAACTGACAAATATCCCTATCAAGCTGGCGTCACAGCTTTATATCTGGCCTGCAATGTTAAAGTTGTGCCAGCAGCCTTAAATTCTGGGGCTCATTGGCCTAAAAGCGGAATCGCCAAAAAACCCGGCAAAATTATTTTAGAATTTTTAGATCCAATCGAACCTGGATTTTCTAAACAGGAATTTATTTCAAAATTGGAAACTGTGGTTGAAAAAAGAAGCAACGAATTACTTAACTAATTCTGGCTTTTTCAAAGATTTTGCAACTTCTGGCGGAATATATTTTTCATCATGTTTGACCAACAATTCCTTGGAGAAAAACTCATTTTTTTCCGCATCAAATCTTCCCTTCGCAACAACTCCCTGACCTTCGCGGAATAGATCTGGCAATAGTCCGTTATAATTAATTTTCAAATCCTGCGCATAATCAGTAATCACAAATTCGGTCAAAGTTGCATCAATTTTTTTCACAGATTTTTCTTTCACCAAACCACCAACGCGAATTTGTTTATTGGCAGTTTTTTGTAAAATCTCCGCCGTTTTAAGTTCGGAAGGCGCGTAAAAAAACACAATATTGTCGCGAAAATTCAAAATTACAAAAATCAGCGCTGCCAAAGATAGAGCAAAAACTGATCCAATAAAAATTATCCGCTTTTTTTTACGCTGATTTTTCATTTTTATTTTTTGATTTTATCAACAGATATTTTACGACAATAAATACCATCAGTCCTGATGTAGCAACGATTGCAAGCGCATATGCTGCAAAAACGTAATTTGAATAATCGTTTAAATTTTCCATAAATTTGGATTTAAATTTTCAAGCGGCTTGCAAAATAAAAGCTGATTCTTACTTTGCGCGGCTCGTTTTTTATATGCCTGAATAGCTCAGTTGGTAGAGCAAAGGACTGAAAATCCTTGTGTCGCTGGTTCGATTCCGGCTTCAGGCACCAGCACCAGTCTTCGCTCTTACGAGCTTCGACTGGCAAGCCAACCCTCAGGGTTGAATTGTCAGACGGAGATTGTTAGAGCGAAGACTGCAAAATCTTCCTCCTTCTTTAAGCGATTGCAATCACCGAAACATTCCTGCCGCAATCCTTCTCTCCTAGATGCGTTGATCTTCTAAAACTAAAAAAATCTTTTTCATTTTCGTAAGTATCAACTCCAAGATTTTTGATTTCTAAAACCCCCGATTCACGCAATTTTTTCTCAACATAAGCTGGCAGATCAAACTGGTATTTATCTGGGCTCACACCATTTACAAAAAATTTTTTATTCGTCGCATCTTCACTCAAAAAATCATCTAAAAATTCTTGAGAAATTTGGTAAGATTTTTGCTGAATCATCGGACCGATCAGCGCTTTAATATTTTTTGCACCTAATTTTTTCATTTCTGCAACAGTTGCTACAATCACACCCGACTTAGCTCCACGCCATCCAGCATGAGCAGCAGCAATAATATTTTTCTCTTCATCAAAAAATAAAATTGGCGAACAATCAGCGGTAATTATGCCAATCGAAATATTAGGTAAATTGGTTACAATCGCATCAGCCTTAGGCAAATCTTGATCACCATAAATTTTTTCTGACTTATCGACAACTACAACTTCACTGCCGTGAATTTGATTTACGAATAAAGTTTTAGTGGGAAAATTTTTTTCAGATAAAGCGCGAGTAAGATCCCCACGATTTGCTAATGGACGATCAATAATACAATCTTTTCCAAAAAAATGATATTTCATGCTCATAATTGTGATTTAAAAAAACGTAATTTTGCTAAATATTCCTGCGGATTTTTGATATTTACCAACGAATCTTTCGGCGTAAAAAACATATCGTGAAGCCTTGTTAATAAAAAGCGCATCGCGGCTCCCATTAAAGCAATTTTTAAAAAATCTTTTTCTTGCGACGAAAATTTTCTAATTGATTCATAACCATCTATCATTTCCTCAAACTTATCTTCTTCAAAATTATTTTTCTCATCAAAACACCATGCATTTACAATGACCGCGAAGTCATAGATTAGAGCATCATTGGCCGCAAAATAAAAATCGATTACACCACTTAATTTTGACTCATTGTCGAAAAAAACATTGTCAGGAAAAAGATCGAGATGACTGGCGCAAGATTGTAAATCATGGTTCCACGACTCTTTCAAAAAATCTAAATCTGCAGAAATTTCTGTGTGCAGATTCTTTTGATAATTTTCAACAAGTCCTTCGAATTTAGAAAATAAAGGACTCCAGCCATTAATTCCTAAATCATTTTTGCGCGACATTTTAAAATCTGCAGCCGCTAAATGAAGTCGCGCCAACACTTTTCCCACTTCAAAACAATGATTCGGCGTGATGCTGTCATAATAGCCATCTTGGCGAGTTTTAAGAGTTGCACCACTTAAAAAAGTTACAATTGCAGAATTTTTTCCACTTAAGTCAGAGATTGCAAAGCCAGAATTATCAAGGATCGGACGCGGGCAAGGAATGCCATTTTTTGCTAAATGCAATTTTAAATTTATGAAAAATGGCAAGTCATTTTTATCAATTCGTGATTCGAAAATTGTTAAAATAAATTTTCCTTTTTGCGTTTCCAAAATGAAATTTGAATTGTCGATGCCATCAATGATTTCCTTGAGTGAGACTAGGTTGCCTAAATCGTATTTTTTTAGATGTTGCGAGATTTCTGCTTCTGAAATTTTTGTATAAACTGCCATTTGTTATTTTTGTTATAAAGATGGATTACCGTCATTGCGAGCGTAGCGCGGCAAACCAGTAAAGAACATTACACTGGTTTGCCGCGCTACGCTCGCAATGACGGTGTGGAAACATAGCTAGCTCAATATATAAATCCCATCACGTAAGGAGATTAATATTATTTTTTATCGTCTATTTGTTGAGTTTTCTGCCATCCCGCCTGCCACATAGCATTTGATTTGACGCCTTTTGACCACGAGCCTTGCGACTTTTTTTGTATCGATTCTATGCGTTCATGAAATTTTTGTTCAGGCACTTCCAACCTAATTTTACCAGCTATTTCAGAAGTATGCGCCGCAATTTTTGGATCAATTTTTCCTTGAATTTGCGGATTAAAAATTTGTTCTATGAAGTTGGTAGTGTTTTCAAAAAAGCTCATCACTTCAGCTGTGGTAAAGTCTCCCGTAGCTCGTACATTTCGCGAAACGCTGAGCAATTCAAAATAGCGCGCAAATAATTCCGAAAGAAATTGATGCGGCGGATAAGCTTTCAAAGCGTCAACCATCAGTCTTTTAATTTCGCCTTTCAAAACCACACTTGAAGGACTTCGATCTTTCATATCAAAGCCAATACATTGACGAAATTCTTCGCCTAAATTTAATCCGCTTTCAAATTCTAGCGCATGCGCCATCTCGTGTGCCATAAGATTGCACGTCATCTGACGTAAAATAATCGACTTCTTTACGCTTGATGAAAATGTACCTAAAACTTTATTAAAAACTTTATTTTGTTCGGTCAAATAACAGCCCAAATTAGTGTCCCAGCCTTTGGTAACCTTCACTTCAAACTTCAAATCTTTTTCTTGAACTTTGGTCAAAATTAAATCCAAACCATCTTTAAAAAGTTCAATACGATAAAGCTGACAGAAGGTTTGCACGAATTTATCTAAATTCGGTTCCGTCTCAAAATCGATTTGTTTGGCAAAAATATTTTTTAAGATTTCGCTCATATTGCTCGTGCTAAAATTATGCCGCAGGAAATTGCGACATTCAAAGATCTCATACCATTTTGCATAGGAATAAAAATTCGGTGATCAGCTTTTAAAGCCACGTCATCAGGAACTCCAGCACTTTCTCTTCCGAACATTAATACGTCATTTTTTTCGAAAGAAAATTCGCGATAATCTTGGCTGGCTTTTGTTGAAGCTAAAACCAAACGCTGATTTTTTTGCATGATTTCACTTTCGTAAAATTCTTCGAAAGAGGAGTGACGAAAAATTCTGGCTTTATCGAAATAATCTAAAGCCGATTTTTTTACACGCTGAATATCGAATGGGAAGCCGCACGGCTCAATGATGTGCAGTTCAACATCAAAACATACGCAAGTACGAATTATGGTTCCTACATTGCCGGCAATATCAGGTTGATACAAAACTACTTTAGTCATGAGGCGATACACTTAAAAAAATTGAACTAAACTTTTAAAATTCTTTGTTTTTTAAATACGAATTTGTAAAAAACTCGCTCTTTCACACACTATTTCCTCTAATCTCAAGCAAGCGAAAATTTAGCAATGACCGAAACCGTTAAAATTATTTTCATCAATAAAGGCGAAAAACACGAATTTACCGTTCCAGTTGGAACCACCGTTTTAGAAGCAGCTCACAATAATAACATTGATTTAGAAGGTGCCTGCGAAGGCTCTCTTGCTTGTTCAACTTGCCACGTTGTTGTTGATAAAAAATTCTACGATTTGCTTTCAGAACCAAGCGAAGATGAAGAAGATATGTTAGACTTGGCTTTTGGCCTTACTCCAACTTCCAGACTTGGGTGCCAGATTGTCATGACCAAAGAGCTTGATGGCTTAACTTTGGTAGTGCCAGATGAAACCCGCAACGTTTCAATGAATTAATTGTTAAACCAAAACTTAAAATAATATGAACAAAAGCATCCTAATAAAATCAGGTATCGTCCTTGTAGTTCTTGGCGTGGTACACAGCGTTTTCTGGTTCTTCAAAACCGGACAAATCGAAAAGCAGGTTACTAATTTTATCAGCGAAAATAGCTCTCAGGTTTCAGCTGGAGAAATCTCGGTTTCAGGATTTCCACTTAAGCAAACCGTTACTATCAAAGATTTAAAATTCTCAGTTCCAACTCCAGCATTTGGAAAATATCAAATCACTGTTAAAAATTTGCAGGCCACAACTGGAATTTTTAATAATAATTTCACCATTTCAATCTTAGAACAAGCTTCCGTTCAAGATAACGAAACCAACGTTACCGGACTTGTTGAATTCAGCAAAGACCCCGAAATCACCGGGACAATTTCTAATGGAATGATTTCAAAATTCTCTTATTTAGATTTCGGTCATCGCGTTTTAGATACTGAAAAAAATGTCATCTACGCGTCAAGTGGTGCTAATATCGTTTTCGAATCAATGACTGAAGAAGGCGACAAAATCAAAACTAAAATCACTGCTGGTTTGAAAGATATCGAAGGTTTCGATATTCTAAGCATCTACAAAAATTCTTCTGAGAAAAAAGTTATCGAAGGTATCAAAACCGGCGAAATCACTATCGGAAATTCTTCAACACTTACCACAGCATCAGCTCCTGAAAGCACTGCTGCCGCAGTTGCGCCAACTGCTGCTAATGCTGTAGTTCCAGTTGCAGTTCCTGCTAATCAAACTACTACAACTCTTGCCGCTCCAGCGGCAGCTCCTACAGCTGATGCCGCATCTCCTGCTAAACCAGAAGATATGACTGCAGCAGTTGCTAATAACTTGGTTAAAAGCAACTTCTCAATCGATGCTGAATATGTTCTAACTCCAAGCCAAGGCGAACAACAAACTCAAACTGATCCAACTCAAATTCAAGAAACTCCTATTCAATATAGCAAAGCTCTTAAAATTAACAGTTTGGAATTCTCTAACCCACTTTACAAAATCACTGCTAACGGCCAAATCGACACTTTCCAAGACGATTCTCTTCCTTCAGGTTCAATCACTTTTAGAGTTGAAAAAATCGACAATTTGATCAACCACGTTTCAGCCGGATTAAATCAAATTGCTGATCAGAAAAAACCAGCCGCTAACACGGTTCAATCTTCTGATTTAAATGCGAGCAACACTACTCCTGCTGCTCCAGAAGCCGCACCAACTCCAGCAGCTGCTCCAACTGATGCTAATTCAGCATCACAAGCTATGCCTGCTACTATGCCAGCAATTGATGATTCTTATCAAATCTTCTTGAAAAGATTCGCTTCTAGCTTGGCTCCAATCACTAAAGAAGTGAGCAGCAAAAACCAATTGAGCAAAGACGATCTTTCAGTCTTTGATGTTCGTAGAGAGAAAAATTTAGACTTCTTGATTAACGAGACTCCAACACGCGAAATCTTAGGAAAATTCTAATTAATGAAAATCTCTGATCTTTTAGCGCAAGCCAAAAATCAGTTAGAAAATTCGGGCGTGGGCAGTAGCAAACTAGATTCTCTAGTTCTACTAACTCACGCCCTTTCTGTTTCTAAAGAACAGATAATTTTTAACCCTGATTTAGAACCTGAACAAACTTTGCAAGAAAAGTTTTGGCAGATGATCGCGCGCCGCGCCAAACGCGAACCAGTGTCGCATATTATCGGCAAAAGAGAATTTTACGGGCATGACTTTTTTGTCACTTCTGACGTCCTTGATCCTCGTCCTGATTCTGAAAGTTTGATCGAATTAGTTCTAAAAAAATTTCCGCAGAAAAATTCTGAGCTGAAAATTCTCGAAGTCGGAACTGGTTCAGGATGTTTGGTTATAACTTTGCTGAGACTCTATGAATCAAGCTTCGCCAACGGTGTCGATATTAGTGAAAAAGCTTTAGAAATTTGCCGCAAAAATGCTGGCGCAAATCAAGTTCAAAATCGTTTAGAACTTTTTCAATCCGATCTTTTTTCCTCACTTACTGCCGATAAAAAATTCGATTTAATAATCTCAAACCCGCCTTACATTCCTTCAAAAGATGTTTTGGAATTAGAAGCTGAAGTAAAAAATTTCGAACCACATTTAGCTTTAGATGGCGGCGCTGACGGACTTGATTTCTATCGTGCAATTGCCAAAACAGCGCCCAATTTCTTACAAAAAAATGGCCGCATCATTCTTGAAATTGGCTTTGATCAAAAAGATGCTGTAGTAAAAATTTTTGAATCAGAAAATTTTATTTTTGAAGAATCACAAGCAGATTTAGCCGGCATTTCGCGGGCATTATGTTTTAACTTGAAACACGTAAAAATGTTCATCGCCAAAACTGTTGCTGACATCAAATCACAACTAAAAAAAGAAAAACTTGCTCAAAAGAAAATCGCCTTCGTACCAACAATGGGAGCGCTTCATGATGGTCATTTGGCTTTGGTAAAGAAAGCGCAAACTCTTGCCGATATTGTGGTTGTAAGCATCTTCGTCAATAAAACCCAATTCAACGACCAAAATGATTACAAAAATTATCCCCGTCAAAATGAAGATGATTTGCAAAAACTAAAAAATTGCGGCGTCGATTATGTTTTTTTACCCGAAGATGGCGAAATGTTCAGCGCTGATTTTTCGCATAAAATTATCCCAACAAAATTAACTGACTGCCTATGCGGAAGCACTCGCCCTGGGCATTTTGACGGCGTCGCTTTAATCATCACCAAACTTTTTAATATTATAAAACCTGATCTGGCTA
>Ga0214923_10008135_pt1 | contig 11259 bp, 13 predicted proteins | sample LL1510_MetaG_FD_177993 | JGI IMG/M metagenome (GOLD analysis project Ga0214923, IMG submission 177993) | Freshwater microbial communities from Lake Lanier, Atlanta, Georgia, United States - LL-1510 | ecosystem: Environmental > Aquatic > Freshwater > Lake | place: USA: Georgia | collected... | reverse complement strand
CCGGTGCCAACTTGCGTCGACCGAGCGTTCGTCCAACCAGGTAGGCGGCGCTATCTGCCGTCCAGACGATCGCCAAGAGCCACACGATCCAACGTGCCGGCGCGCCTCGATCAAGCGGATCGAGCGATGCGAGTAGCGGGAGCAGTGTGAGGGGGCTGAGCCAGATCACAGCAGCCATCGTCCCGAGGAGGAGACGCAGCTCGGGCTCCAGCCGCTTCTCTGTTGCGCGCACCGCTCGACGGATCACTGTGCCAACGAAGAGGAGCAGTGCGGTAATCGTCAGTGCAGCGCCCAGCGCAGGAGATGCTGCAGCGAAGAGCGGGCTGACCAAGATGACGGTGATCCAGAGCGCCGAAGCGCCGCCAAGCACCTTGGTGAGGATCTTTGCCGCCTCGCGTGCAGCGAGGGCGATCAAGAGCACCGTGACTGCAAGTGTGCCGACTGGCGGGAAAAGCGCAACCGCAGCGACTGGGAGAATCAAGAGCGAGCCAATCGCCCGCTGCGTCAGTGCCCCGCTACTCATCGCCCGAACCGCCGAACGCGCTGGGCATAGGTTCCGATCGCGGCGTCAAGGTCTGCGGTACCAAAATCAGGCCAGAGGGTTGGCGTCGTCACGATCTCTGCGTAGGCGCTCTGCCAGAGCAAGAAATTGGAGAGACGCTCCTCCCCACCCGTGCGGATCACAAGGTCGGGGTCTGGCGTGCCGGCCGTATAGAGGGCGCTGGTAATCGTCCGCTCATCGACACTCTCTGGCGATAGCCCAGCAGCAACAATCGATCGAACTGCGTCAACGATCTCGGTACGGCTGCCGTAATTGAACGCAACGCCGAGCTGCAGCTTGGTGCCCCCTGCGGTCTTGGCGCATGCGGCCGCGATGCGCTCTTGGGCCTGCGCTGGAAGTTCGGCAAGCCGGCCGAGAAAGCGCACCGCCACTCCCTGCTCAATCAGCTCGGGCGTTTCATCATCAATCACCTTCGCCAGAAGATTGAAGAGCTGCGCAACCTCTTTATCGCTGCGAGCCCAATTTTCGCGGCTGAAGGCATAAACCGTCAGGTGTGGGATGCCGATCTGCACGGCATGCTTGAGCACGACGCGAAGAGCTTCGGTGCCAGCAACATGTCCTGCGAGCTCATCCAGGTTCTGGTTTCGCGCCCAGCGCCGGTTCCCGTCCATGATGATTGCAACATGGCGTGGCGCACCTTCGACGGGTGGGTCGCTGTGTACCAGCGGCTGCGCGTCAGCCGGTCGCCGGATGTCGGCGTCGGTCACCCTTCGAGGACCTCGCGCTCCTTCGCAGCGGTCAACTTATCGATCTCAGCAATCTTTCCATCGGTCAACTTCTGGAGTGTCTCGAGCTGCCGGCGGGCATCATCTTCGCCAATCTCTTTGGCCTTCTCAGCCTTCTTCACGGTCTCTTGCTCATCACGTCGAACATTGCGAATCTCAACGCGCGCCTCTTCAGCTCGCTTCCCCATCTGCTTCACGAGGTCCTTACGGCGCTCCTCGGTCATTGCCGGAACGCGGAGTCGGATCACCCCACCGTCGACTGCAGGGGTCATGCCGAGCTGGGCATTGTTCAGCGCCTTCTCGATCGCTGGGATTGCCGTCTTGTCCCACGGCTGAATCACCAAGAGTGTATTTTCAGGAACACTGATGCCGGCCATCTGGTTGAGTGGCGTGATCGCACCGTAGTGCTCAACCGTAACGCGCTCAACAAGTGACGCACTCACGCGCCCGGTGCGGAAGCCGCCAAGATCCTTTCCGAAAGCTTCGACCGCCTTGGTCATGCGCTCACTTGCCGTGCCGCTCATCGCGTACCCCCTTTGCTGATCAGGGTGCCGACAGCCTCGCCGCGCACCGCCTTCAGGATGTTCTCATGGGCGTCGAGGTCAAAGACCACGATCGGCAGATCATTCTCCATGCAGAGCGAGACGGCGGCGGCGTCGAGGACGCGCAGCCCATCGACCAACACCCGCCCGTAGGTGATGGCTGGGTACCGCTTGGCATCGGGATGCTTCACCGGATCCTTGTCGTAGACGCCATCCACCTTGGTGGCTTTCAGCACCACTTGGGCACCAATCTCCACCGCGCGAAGCGCAGCCGCGGTGTCAGTGGTGAAGTACGGGTTCCCCGTACCAGCCACGAAGACCACCACGCGACCCTTCTCGAGATGGCGCACGGCACGTCGGCGAATGTACGGTTCGGCGACCTCATTCATGTCGATTGCGGTCATGACGCGCGTCGGCACGTCTGCTCGCTCAAGAGCATCCTGCAGAGCAAGGCCGTTCATGGCCGTGGCGAGCATGCCGATGTAGTCTGCAGTCGCGCGATCCATGCCAGTAGCGGTAGCGGCGGCCATGCCTCGGAAGATGTTCCCGCCGCCCACCACGATGCCAACCTGCACGCCGAGCGCAGTGACGGCCTTCACCTGTTCGGCAACGAACGCGACGACTGCAGGATCAACGCCGTACTCGAGCTTCCCAAGGAGTGCCTCCCCAGAGAGCTTCAGCAGAATTCGCTGATAGCGTGTGGTTTCGGTCATGCCGCCTCCACCGCCCCAATCATGTGGGGCCTACAGCTCCTCGCCGAGTGCGTAGCGCACGAAGCGCCGCACTCGGATGTTTTCACCAATCGTGGCAATCGCATTCGTGATCAGCTGGCCAACGTTCTCGTCGCCGTCGCGGAACGGCTGATCGAGTAGGCAGACCTCTTCGAACCACTTGCGCAACTGACCCTCAACGATCTGGGCTCGAATCGCCTCTGGCTTCTTCGCCAGCGCCTCATCTTCGAGGAGTGCTGCTCGTTTCGCCTCAAGTGCAGCTGCCGGGATCTGGTCCTGACTCACATAGAGCGGATGTAGTCCCGCAATCTGCATCGCGATGTCCTTCACAAGCTTCTGGAACTGCTCATTGCGTGCGACGAAGTCAGTTTCGCAATTGATCTCAAGCAGTACGCCGACTCGCCCACCCGTGTGGATGTACGAAGAGACGAGTCCCTCACGTGCATCGCGACCAGCCTTCTTCGCGGCGGCGGCAAGGCCAGCCTCACGAAGAGCCAGTACAGCCTTCTCGACATCGCCACCGCACTCTTCGAGTGCGCGCTTGCAATCCATCATCCCAGCGCCGGTGCGCTCGCGTAGATCTCGTACAGCCTCTGCGCTAATCGCCATGGTGGCCTCCTTACACTGCTGGGGTGGTGTCGACGGCGGGAGCTGGCTCATCGTCAGGCGAGAAGCTCAACGTGCCGGTGGCGCTGAGCGCAGCAACGAGATCGTCCTGAACATCGGAAGCCTCAGGTGCATCTGCAGCGTTCTCCGCGGCAGCAGTTGCGGCCTCTAGCGCCTCAAGCTCTGGCAGACGTGCAGCACGGATCGCAGCACCCTCGATCACCGCATCAGCGACGGCGGTGCAGATCAAGCGGATGCACTTGATCGCGTCGTCGTTCACAGGGATCGGGTAATTGAGCAGATCGGGATCAACGTTGGTATCGGCCGTGCCGACAACAGGGATGCCGAGCTTGTTCGCCTCAATCGCAGCGAGTGTCTCGCGGCTTGGGTCGATGATGAACACCATGCCCGGGGCCTTGCGCAAACGGCGCATGCCACCGAGCGCTCCGCGAAGCTTCTCGAGCTTGTCGCCAAGCTTGGAGGCTTCTTTCTTCGACATGATGTCGAACTCGCCAGCCTGCTCTCGCGCCTCAAGCTGCTCCATAAGGGTGAGACGCTTGCGAATCGTCGTGAAGTTGGTGAGCATGCCGCCGAGCCAGCGCTTGATCACGTACGGCTGGCCGGCGCGGGTCGCCTCTTCTTGAATTGGCGCCTGGGCCTGCTTCTTGGTGCCGACGAAGAGAATGGTCTCCCCGTTCGCGCTTGCGTCGCGCACGGCGTCAAGGGCAATCTGCAGGTGCTTCGCGCTCTTGGCAAGGTCGAGGATGTGGATCCCGTTTCGCTGCGCGTAGATGAACGGCGCCATCTTGGGATTCCATCGGCGTGTCTGGTGCCCAAAGTGGGCTCCGACCTCGAGAAGGTCGCGCATGGTTACTGGTGCCATAGTTCTCCTTACACGGTTGTTCCACCGCGGGACGCCTTCACGACCCCGAAGGGCCACCGTAGTGGGGCGTCTGGTTCCGCGTGCGTAATTCGCTCCCTTGCGGGGGCGGACATCCGATTCGGACGCTCGGGAATCCTAGCACGGGGCGCCGAGCCCCTAGGCGACCCCCCGGATGAGGCGCAGACGCTCGCTCCCTGGGGCTCCGAGCACGAGGAGTAGGTCGACCCGGCACCTACCTGGTAGGTAGGCGCGCTGCCGCCGCAGAGCCCGCATCTTTCGAGACCCAAGAAGCTCTGATGGCGTGGCCGCACCAACAGAGGTACGGCGTCGCACCTCAACAGCGACGAGTTCGCCGTGCGGGTCGCGCGCCAGCAGATCTACCTCGAGGCGCCCTAGCCGAAGGTTGCGCGAGAGGATCACCCAGCCGTTGCGCGCTAGGGAGCGGGCTGCCAGCGCCTCTGCGTCGCGACCGATGAGTACCCGATGCCCAGGAGAACCTGCCACCACGGGATCTTCTGATTTGCCGCACACCAACGGCGTACCAGCGGAGCTAGATCTGAGGCAGGTGCCCGAGACGCGCTGCGACGGGGGCGTACGTGCGGCGGTGGTGCGGCGTCACACCGAGCGCATCAAGCGCGGCAAGATGCACGGGGGCCGGATAGCCCACATTTGATTCCCAGCCATAGCCTGGGTAGCGCAGAGCGAGCGTAGCCATGAGCTTGTCGCGAAGCACCTTCGCAACGATTGAGGCGCAGGCGATCGCATAGACCGACTGATCGCCACGGATAACGGTTGCGTGTGGTCCGATGAGCTCGCGAAGTTCTCGTGCGCTGCTCCCATCAACGAGTGCAAAGTCTGGCACCGCTCCCCTTCTGCGGGAGAGCTGTGCGACGGCACGCCCCATTGCGCGATGCGATGCGCCGCGCGGGTTATAGCGTTCCACCTCTCGGGCGGACGACGCGCCAATGCCAATGGCAAGTGCCACCTCGCGAATCTGTAGGGCGAGTGCAACACGACGTGCGGGCGTGAGCATCTTCGAATCACGGACGCCCACGATTGGCTCGCCCGCTGGCATCAAGATGGCGCACGCGACGACAGGACCAGCGAGCGGGGCGAGGCCTACTTCGTCTATGCCGATGACGGCACGGTCGGGATGTCCGTGTTGAAGTTCTAGATCGCGAGTTGGCAGTGTGCGGCCACTCGTGGGCCGCAGGTCGCTCACTCCGGAGCCTTCTCCGATGCCTCAGCGGCTGGTGCTTCCTCTGGCGCGCTTTCTGGAGCGGCAACTTCGGCAACTTCGGCAACGGCTTCAACTGCTTCAGCAGCCGGTACTTCAGCAACAACTTCGGCTGCAGTTGCAGCGGAAGCAGCAGCCTCTTCAGCGGCGACGACTGCGGCGGCGGTAGCGGCTGCTGCGGCCTCTTCGGCAGCAACAGCGGCAGCGGCAGCGGCAATCACGGCATCAGCTTCGTCCTTGATCGCCTTCTGCGCGGCGGCCTTCACTTCGTTCTTGGCAATGTCGGTAGCGCTATCGCGGCGCTCGCGGAGCGACGACTGCTTGCCAACACGATCGCGTAGGAAGTAGAGCTGGGCTCGGTTGGACACACCGTGTCGGACCACCTCGATCTTCTCGATGCGTGGGCTGTGCACCTTGAAGGTTCGCTCAACGCCAACGCCAGATGCGATCCGTCGAACCGTGATGTTCAGGCCGAGTCCGCCGCCGCGCAGGCGCATGACGGTGCCCTCGAATACCTGAATGCGCTCTCGGTTTCCTTCAACGACCTTTGCCGACACCTTGACGGTGTCGCCGGTCTTGATCTCCGGGAGATCGCTCTTCATCTGGGCGTCGGTCAGCGTGCGGATCAGATCCATGATTAGTCTCCGTGGTGGCCGACAGAACCTGTCGGCGCGGGCGGTGAGAATAGCACAGCCCCCAGAGGGCTCCCCTGAGGAGCCTCCCCTTAGGAGCCTTCGCTCCCCTTCGTCGGCTTGGCCAGGTCGGGGCGTTGGCGCTGGGTGCGGCGAACCGCCTCTTCGCGCCGCCAGGCGGCTACCCCAGCGTGATTCCCTGAGAGGAGGATCTCGGGGACACTCACGCCTCGGAACTCGGCGGGGCGGGTGAACTGGGGGTACTCCAGCAGATCCCCAGAGAACGACTCCTCGGAGAGCGAAGCGGCGTCGATGGAGCCAGGGACAAGTCGCAAGATCGCGTCGCAGAGGACGATCGCCGCCGGCTCGCCGCCCGAGAGGACGAAATCACCGAGGCTCAGCTCCAGATCAACGTAGGCACGCACACGGTCATCAACACCCTCGTAGCGCCCGCAGATGATGATCAGATGCGCGGCTTCTGCAAGTGCACGGACGCGTGGCTGCCGGAGTCGTTCGCCACCTGCGTCAAAGAGGATGACGGTAGAGTCTGGCCCGCGCAGCGCTTCAATCGCCTCCACCAGCGGCTCAGGTCGCAGCAACATCCCTGCCCCGCCGCCATACGGCTCATCGTCGACGGAGCGGTGCTTCCCGATTCCCCACGTGCGCAGGTCATGGCAGGTCAGCGTGGCCAAGCCGCGCTCCAGAGCACGCGCGGGAATGCTCGCCGAGAGGGCCGACATGATCGTCTCGGGGAAGAGCGAGATCACATCGATCTTCAGCACGGGGTGAACCGCTTCGCTCATTCGTCACCCGCTTTAGGCTTCGAAGGGCGTTGCCTCGGACGACGGGATGCCTTCGCGGCACGCAGCGAGGCGACACTGCCCGGCGTCTTCTGTGGGCCACGGCGGCGCGGTGCCTTCACCGCACGAACTGTGAGCTCTGAGCCCGTGAGATCAGCGACGATACGGCCGTCGCGGGGCGCGAAATCCACAATCACCGACGCAACGGCGGGAAGATCGATCTCTCCCCCATCAGGCGTCTGGACGACATACACCTCGGCGCCACCCGCGCGATAAAGATCGCGGATCTCTCCGATCACTTCGCCTTGTGGATCGCGCACGGTGATGCCAATCACCTCATCCCAGAGCACACGGTCTGGTGGGATTTGCACCTCAGCAGCAGGAATCGTGAGATATGCGCCAATCAGGCGTTCGCCTGCGAGTCGACTTTGCACCTCGCCAAAGCGCACAAAGAGACCTGGCGAACTCGGCGTCACCTCAAGCAGCGTAAGAATGCGATCTGAACCCTCGACGGAGAGACGCGCACCAGGAACAAAGCGTTGCTCTGGAGTGTCCGTCAGGACTTCGAGCCGAAGGGAGCCGTCAAGACCGCGAACGCCGCGAACCTGCGCAACGCGCAGATCCGTCGCTGCATCAGCCAATTTCGAGGACGTAATTCTCTCCGGTGCGATTTGAGACGACCTTCAACAGGCTGCGCATTGCCTTGGCAATGCTGCCATTGCGGCCGATAACCCGGCCCATGTCCTCTTCGTCAACGAGAAGACGCAAGATAATGGCGTCGCCATCCTCTTCCACTTCAACGCTAACGCCGTCTGGATTATCGGCAAGCGACTTCGCGACGTACTCAACCAACTGTGCTGCTGCCACTTAGGCCTCCTCGGCGGCTGGTGCCGCTTCTGCTGGTGCCGCTTCTGCTGGTGCCTCTTCGGCAACCGGTGCAGCTTCGGCGACAGGTGCGTCTTCAGTTGGAGCTGCCTCAGCGGCTGGTAGGCCAGCGGACGCCTCAGCAGCGGCCTCTGGCGCAGCCTCAACGACGACGGTTGGCTCTTCAACAACCGGTCGCGTGCCCGGCTTGGTGTAGCCAGGAGTTGCAGCCTTGGCCAACGTCTTCCCGCCCGCGGCAGCTCCGCCAGCGCGTGCCTTGGTGATCAACTTGCCAACAACATCCGACGGCTGTGCGCCCTTAGCGATCCAGGCGTCAATCTTGGCGAGATCAAGCACCAGCGTCAACGGCTCGGTGCGTGGGTTGTAGTGGCCAAGAATCTCTAGTGAGCGACCATCGCGCGGCGAACGGCGATCGGTGGCAACCACTCGATACGATGGCTGCTTTGATGCGCCCACGCGGGTCAAACGGATCCGAACACTCATCCCTGATGCATCCTCCGAGGCGCCGCCCCTTCCGGAGCGGCTGGTGGCCCTGGCGTTGCCAGGGGGTCAGTCCGTGAATCCTAGCCGCTCAGCGGCTCGGGCGCATCTCTCCCCGTGGGCTAGCGCCGTTTGCCGCCCTTTTTCGCACGCTTCTCCCGCTTGGCCGCCTTCGGGGGGATCCGTCCGCCCGCATGCTTGCCAGGGAGGCCCGCCCCGCCGCCCATCAACCGGCTCGGGTCGCCACCGCCGGCGCGTCGCATCAGGGTGCGCATCTCCTCGAGCCGCTTGACCAGCCTGTTGACCTCCTCGATCGCTCGTCCGGCCCCTGCGGCAATGCGTCGACGTCGCGGCAGGGTCAAGAGAGCTGGGTCACGCCGTTCGGCGGGGGTCATCGAGAGGATGATCGCCTCCGTGCGCTTCAGTTCACCGCTGGCGACGGCGGCTTCGGCCTGCTCTGCCATGCCACCCATCCCCGGGATCATCTTGACCACTTGACCGATCGGTCCAAGCGACGACATTTGGCGAAGTTGGCCAAGGAGGTCGTCGAACGTCATACCGCCGCGCAGCGCGCGAGCCTCTGCCGCCTTCGCACGTACTTCAGCGTCGGGCCCAGCGGCTGGTCCAATCTCAGCGTCGCGAACGCGCTCCGCCAACGTTGCAAGGTCGCCCATGTCGAGAATGCGATTGGCGATGCGCTCGGGATGGAATCGCTCCAGCGCGTCGGAGCGCTCGCCTGTACCCACGAAGACCACGGGAATACCTGCGCCGCCAGCGATCGAGAGTGCGGCGCCGCCACGCGCATCGCCATCGAGCTTGGAGAGAATCAGACCGGTCGGCTCGGCTACCGCCTTGAATCCATTAGCGATTGCGAGTGCTGACTGACCAGTCGCCGCATCGAGGACGAGTAGGCGCTCCCGAGGCTTCGTTGCATCGCGAAGGTGACGCAACTCCTCCAGAAGCTCGTCGTCGAGGGTGGTGCGTCCGGAGCTGTCAATGATGACTACGTCGAGGCCGAGGCGTCGAGCCGCAGCGATTGCGCGCGTTCCAATTTCTGCCACAGGTGTTCCGATCGGCTCGCGGTGCATTGGCACCTTGACGGCTGCCGCCAACGTGGCGAGCTGTTCTGCTGCAGCTGGTCGGCGTGGGTCGGCAACGACGAGCAACGGGCGTCGACCATCCTTCGCTAAACGGTAGGCAAGCTTGGCCGCTGTTGTGGTCTTGCCAGCACCTTGCAGGCCGAGCAGGAGAATGGTTGCCGGTCGCTCACGCAGGTCGAGATCGCGACCAGATCCACCAAGCGTTTCGGTCAGTGCACTGTGCAGGATTCCCAGCATGCGCTCACCAGCACCAAGCCCACCAACGATCTCACTCGCGCGCGCCCGCTCCCTGATGCGCTCTAGTACCTGAGCGACCACGGGCATCGCAACATCGGCACCGACCAGCGAGGTGCGAATATCGGCGAGGCCGGCCTCAAGATCCGCGGCACTGATTCGCCCACTCCCCGTCAGGCGGCGGAGTGAAGCCCGAAGACTGCTACCGAGCGCGTCAAACATGCCTAGAGTGTACGCTCGCGCGATGGCGACTCAAAAACGTACCCCGAAAGGGCAGGGCGGAATCGGGGAGCTCCCTCGACCCGTGCGCATCGACGTCAACGTGTTGATTAGCGCACAGGCCATCTCAACCTACGGCTCATTCATCACCAGAGCCGCCCTCCCGCTCCTTGCCATCATCGGCCTCGGCATCAATGCGGCGGAAGCTGCCGCTCTCGCCGCAGTCGATCTCATTGCCGGGGCACTGGTCAGCCAGTTCGCTGGAGTATGGATCGATCGACTCCCGCGCAAACCTGTGCTCATCGCAACCGACCTGTTGCGCGCGTTGCTTCTCGGCACGATCCCCCTCGCCGCGGCGATCTACGACGGGGTCACCCTCCCCCACCTCATCGCGGTCAGTGCCCTTTGTGGCATGTGTGCAACCACATTTGACATCGCGGAGCGAAGCTACGTTGCTGGGCTCGTCAACTCTTCGGCACTGCGCGCCGTTTTGGCCCGAACCTTGGGGATCCGCGGTGCTGCGGAGTTCTTCGGGTTTGGTTCTGCCGGACTCCTCGTTGGCGCGTTCGGTGGGCCTGCGGCGATTGGCATTGATGCTCTGACCTACATCGCGTCAGCGGTGCTGATCGGATTCCTTCGCGTCGCGGAACCGAAGCTGCCGTTGCCTTCGGCTAGAGCAAGCTTCCGCCGCGAACTCTCCCAAGGCCTGAAGGCCACCTGGTCCGTCGCAATCATGCGACCACTGCTCATCTCCACCTTTGTCATCGGCCTCTACTTTGGGCTCTTCCGCTCCTCGTATTTGCTTTTTGTCACAAATGGAATTGGACTCGGGCCAGAGGCGATCGGCTTTGTGATCGCCACGGGCGGGATCGCTGCGTTTCTCGGGGGCGTGCTTACGGAACGCATCTCCAAGCTCCTCGGCGTTGGGCGTGCAATATCTGTGAGTCTGGTGATCGTGGGGTTCGGACTCGTCCTTGTGCCACTCGCGCCGGGCGCAACCGCCCTTGGGTTCGCCATGCTCATTGGCCACCAACTACTCAGCGATGGGTTCGAAACGGTCTGGGAGGCGAACCAGGCGGCGATTCGCGGGCGAGTACTGCCAGCCAACTTCCAGGGGCGAGCAAACGCCGCGAATGATGGGGTTGGCATCCTTGGTCGCCTCCTCGGAATCATCGTTGGCGGCTTCATCGGAAGCTCCGTTGCTGGGAGCGGCGTTGCGCTCCTCGTGGGCGGCGGCGCCTCTATTGCCGTCGGCATATTCGTTGCGCTCTCTCGTCTCGGGAGAATTCGGTCGATCGCGCAGATTCCGGTATCAGGAGTCCGTAGGCGCGCCTAGCAACCCGTCAACAAACGCCTCCGCGGCGAATGGCACAAGATCAGTGGCACGCTCGCCCGTGCCGATCCAGCGGATCGGTAGGCCGAGTTCACGACGTATCGCGAGTGCCACCCCGCCGCGCGCGCCGCTATCGAGCTTCGTGAGAACGATGCCATCGATTCCCGCCGACGCGTCAAACCCACGCGCTTGCGCCAGACCGTTCTGACCAGCGGTGCCATCAAGCACGAGTAGCACCTCGACGGTGCGCGTAGGGGCAACCTTTGTCACCACGCGTCGAATCTTGGCTA
>Ga0214923_10008133_pt1 | contig 11261 bp, 15 predicted proteins | sample LL1510_MetaG_FD_177993 | JGI IMG/M metagenome (GOLD analysis project Ga0214923, IMG submission 177993) | Freshwater microbial communities from Lake Lanier, Atlanta, Georgia, United States - LL-1510 | ecosystem: Environmental > Aquatic > Freshwater > Lake | place: USA: Georgia | collected... | reverse complement strand
AATTCTTTCTATTACACATCAGGTAATTGGCCCAAGCAAAGAGTGGTTCCCAGTACGAGGTTTTCAATTTGACCGCACAGCCAATCCAACTGCATTTGGTACCGCTGGTGCGCTTGGTAAGAGCATTAGCGTTTTTGGTGCCATCACACCAGGAAGAACAGTTAGCGTTGTGTACTCTAAACGCCCAACTGTATTAACAGATGGCAACGATGAGTTCAGTACTGTAACTGGACTACCCAATTATGCAGAAGATGTAGTTATTTACGGAGCAGCGTTCCGCATGATTTCCTTTCTTGACCCATCTCGCCTTGGTCCATTATCTGCAGAAGCAGATTCTCTGGACAATCAACGTGGTGGCCGTGCTGGAGAATCCGCAGCGCGTTTCTTATTCAATATCTATCAAACCCGTTTAAACGAAGTATCGGCAAATATGAACCGCCAATACCCAGTTCGTTCCCACTACCAAAGGTAAGGTAAAATGGCAGCAGGCGACCCCGGCACACTCAAAAGAAATTACTCATCCATTGCGGTTGAAACAACGCTTTCTGCGAGCCTTGCCTCAGCAGCATCGGGTGATAGTAATACAGTCAATGTGGCAGCAATTTCCGGCTTTCCCGGCACTGCCCCTTACACACTTATTCTTGACCCAGATACTTCTAAAGAAGAAATCATTACAGTAACTGTTACTGGTACCACTGCTCTTACCGCATTGCGCGGGCAGGATGGAACATCTGCAGTTGCTCACGCTGCTGGCGCTACTGTACGCCATGGTGTATCTGGCCGTGAGTTTAAAGAATTACAAACACACATTGCAGCCCGTGGTTTTGTATCAGACTCTGGAATCTTATCTGGCGTAGATACCCACGTTCACGGCATTGCTAGTGGTGAAGGCGATGTAGTAGGAACAGCAAAAACACAAACCCTTACCAACAAAACAATCAGTGGCTCAAGCAACACCATTAGTAACATTAATCTTGCTTCTCAAGTAACTGGCACATTGCCAGTGGCTAATGGTGGCACTGGCATTACATCTCTTGGAACTGGCATTGCCACTTTCCTTGGCACTCCTTCTAGCGCAAATCTACGCGCTGCTCTTACTGATGAAACTGGTAGCGGTGCTGCAGTATTTGGTACTAGCCCAACAATCAGTAGCCCAACTATTACTGGAACTGGAGCAATCGCTGGTACCTTTACCGGAAACATTACTGGAAATGTAACTGGCAACGCTGATACTGCTACTGCACTTGCTACTTCCAGAAATTTTCAAATTACTGGAGATGTAGAAGCATCCGCTGTATCTTTTAATGGTACCGCTGCAGTAACATTAACAACTGCTATTGCCACAGGTGCCATTGTTAACGCAGATATTAACGCATCTGCTGCAATTGATAAGACAAAAATTTCTGGTACTGCTATTACTGCTGGTGATACTGGAACAGTAACTAGCACAATGATTGCTAATGACACTATTGTAAATGCTGACATTAACTCAGCAGCAGCAATTGCATACAGCAAACTTAATCTTGCAAATTCAATTGTTAATGCAGACATAAGTGGAAGTGCCGGTATTGCTTATAGCAAACTTAGTTTAAACGGTTCTATTACATCTGCAGATATTGTTGATGGCACTATTGTTAATGGTGATATTAGTGCATCGGCCAACATTGCACTTAGCAAGTTGGCAACAGACCCACTTGCCCGTGCTAACCATACTGGCACTCAAACTGCTAGCACCATATCTGACTTTGATACCCAGGTGCGCACTAGCCGACTAGACCAAATGGCAGCGCCAACTGGTTCAGTATCTATGAACAGCCAAAAGATTACAAGTCTTGCTACCCCAACATCATCTGGAGATGCAGCAACTAAAGGTTATATTGATACTGAAATAACCAACCTCATTAATGGTGCTCCAGGAACTCTTGATACACTCAAAGAAATTGCTGACCAAATTCAAGCAGGCGGTACTTTCTATGATTCTGTAGTCTTTAAGTCTGGCTCCACAATGACCGGAGCGCTCACTCTTCATGCAGACCCTTCCAGCAATTTACATGCTGCTACTAAACAATATGTAGATGCTGTTGCTGGTTCTGCCACCGCTGCTGCTGCAAGCGCTGCTGCTGCAGCAACTACCTATGACAACTTTGATGACCGTTATCTTGGCGCTAAAGCATCTGCTCCATCTGTTGATAATGATGGTAATGCACTTCTTACTGGTGCTATCTATTGGAATACATCTACCAATGCAATGTATGCGTGGACTGGTTCTGCTTGGGGAAGCATCTCATCCACTGCAGACATCTTCCGTTATCGCTACACTGCAACTGGTGGAGAAACCTCAAAGTCTGGTGTAGATGACAATGGAGTAACGCTTTCTTATATTGCCGGTAAAGAACAAGTTTACCTTAATGGTGTTCTTCTTGTTCGTGGTCAAGACTACACTGCAAGCAACGGAACCAGCATCACATCTCTTGCTGCCTTGGCTGCCAGCGATGTTCTTGAGATTATCTCGTTCACTTCATTTGAAATGGCAGATGCTGTTCAACGAGCAGTGCTTGACGCTAAGGGTGATTTAATCGTTGCCTCTGCAGCAGACACACCTGGCAAGTTATCGGTAGGAACTAATGGCTATGTTCTCACTGCAGACTCAACAGCAGCACTTGGAGTTACTTGGACTGCAGTTCCTACAGAGATTCCATCTCAAACTGGAAACAATGGAAAGTATTTAACAACAAATGGAACCTCAGTATCTTGGGGAACTATTGATTTATCTTCTTATGCAACAACTGCAAGTGTTACTAGCACAGCAGATGAATTAAAAATCTATCAAATAATGCAAGCCCTATAAAGAAAGAAGGACAGTAACTAATGGCTGTAACCTCAAAGGTGCTGGCTAGGACAGCAGCAGCAACATCAAGCACAACGCTATACACCGTACCATCAGCAACCACTGCAATTGTAACCAATATTGTTATTGCTAATACTGGTGCATCTGCTTACACATGGACTATGACATTTGATGGCGTGTCAATTGGAACATCAGTTTCTATTGCTGCAAACTCAACAACAGTAATTGATATGAAACAAGTTCTTGCAGCAACAAAGATTATTGCTGGACTTGCTTCTAATACTGCAGTTACATTTCATATTAGCGGAGTGGAGATAGCGTAATGGGAATTTCACAAGTAGGCGGTTCTAGTTTAAGTACTCCATCAACTTTATTGCTTGAAAATGCAACTTTACAACAAACAATTACAAGTGGTAGTGGAACTTTAACATTATCAAAAGCATCTTGGGTATTAATTGCTGGCGGTGGTGGCGGTGGCGGTGGAACTTCTGGTAACGCAGGCACTAATTATGGTGGCGGTGGTGGAGGTTCTGGTGGAATTTTAGGATTCTGGGCGCCATCTGGAACTTATACATATAGTGTAGGCACTGGCGGTTCCGGTGTTGCAGCAAGTGCTGGAAATAATGGTGGAAATACTTATATTTTTAAAGAAGTAGGAACAAATCAAGGTTATGGATGGATGGCTTGTGGTGGCGGTGGTGGAGCATACGGTTATTCATCACCAGGAAATACAGGAAATAATGCTGCAGCAGTTAGTGATTCTTCACTGAGCAATGTATTTTTTCAATACAATAATGGCGGTGGCGGTGGTGGAAGTTATAATGGAAGCAATGGAACTACTCCAACTCAACCATCTTTATCAATAATTACTCAAACAAGCACAACATCATTTCCAATTCATTTACTTTCTCCACACCTTGCAAGTAATCTTTATTCTTCTTTTGGAAGCAAAGGGGCTGCATGGTTTTCACAAGGAGGACACGCTGGACAACAATCTCCAACAAGTGGTGCTCCATCTGCATACGGTGCTTATCTTTATAATATATGTGCTCATGGTGGTTCGGCTGGTGGTACTGCAACTTATGGTGGTACTGCAGAAAATGGTGGAGTTCAATCAATAAATGGAGCAATTAAAGCAAGTGATTTAACAAGACTTGCTGGACAAACAACTGCAAAAGTTGGAGAAACAAATGGTGCTCACAGATATGCTGGTGGTGGTGTAGGTGGTAATGGAATTTTAGCCGCTGGTTCAACACCAACAACAACTGCTGCCGGAGGAAATGGTGGACAGGGTGGCGGTGGTGGTGGTGGTGCCGGTGGAGTAACCGTTGGTTCTTACTATGCCGGTGGTAATGGTGGTTCTGGTTGCATTCTTATTTGGAATTAGGAGTATAAATGACTAAAGCAAGAACTAATGCAGACAACGTTAACGCAGACATTACTGGCGTAACAGCATCTTCACCACTAACAGGTGGCGGTACCTCTGGTGCCATCACTGTTGGTCTAGGTACCTCCGGCGTTACTGCTGGTAGTTATACAGTTTCAAATATTACCGTTGATACATATGGGCGGGTAACTGCTGCCTCTAATGGTCAAGGGGAATCATATCATCCGTTCCTGACAATGGGAGTATAAACAATGCCAACAATCTATAAAGTGCTGGGACAATCTGCTCCGTCAGCAACAACAGCAACAACTCTATACACAGTGCCAGCATCTACTGATGCTGTAGTGTCAACTATTTCAGTATGTAATCGTGCTGCAACTTCTGGTACATATCGTATTGCTATCCGACCAGCAGCGGCATCACTTGCTAACTCACACTATATTGCTTATGACTCTGCAATTACAGCAAACAACACAACATTTATTACTGTTGGTGTAACTCTTGATGCTACAGATGTAATTACTGTTTATGCTTCATCTGCAGATATGACCTTTTCTGCGTTCGGAACGGAGATTTCATAATGGCTGTATCTAATCTTGTTGCCGCATCTGGAAGCCTAACTCAAAAATTTTCAGAGTTTACTTCCACTGGAACTTTTACTGTACCTTCAAATGTAACTACTGTTGAAGTGTTATTAGTCGCTGGAGGTGGAGGCGGTGGGGGTGTCACTGGCTCTGGAGTGACATATCCTGCGGGAGGTGGCGGAGGTGGGGGTCAAGTTGTTAAACAATTTCTTACCGTAACTGCCGGTTCCTCTTATACTATTACTATTGGTGCTGGAGGCGCAGGTGGCTCTACTAGCGGAACCAAAGGGACCGATGGTTCAGATTCTTCTTTTGGCTCTCTTCTTGTTTGTGGCGGTGGTGGCGGTGGCGGTGGTGGAAATGCTACCCAAGCAACAAGAGCAGGAAATAATGGCAGGTCTGGAACAAATGCCAGAAGTTTTGGTTCTGTAGGTAGTTCCTCATACCAAGGCGCAGCGCCTGGCGGAACTTCAAGTGGTGGCTCAGGTGGTGGCGCTGGCAGTGATTATAATTATGGCGCAGGTGGCGGTGGTGGTGCTGGTAGCGCTCCGGTTGTTGGAAATCACATTACTTCAACTAGTTCTAATGATATTGGCAATAATGGTGGTTTAGGATTGTATGGTTTTGGCGCAGGTGGCGGTGGTGGTTTTGACTACTATAGAGGTGGTAATAGTTCAAATGGAGCCGGACGTGGTGGATACATTTCCGCTGGTTCTGCCGCAAGTGCTAACACCGGAGGTGGTGGTGGCGGTGCCGAAGGTACTGGTGGCGGTGGCACTGCATATGCCGGTGGTGCTGGTGGTTCAGGCTACTGTTTAATTAGTTACTGGTCATAAGAGAAAAGGAAAACAATGGCACATTTTGCTGAGATAGATGAGAACAATAAAGTATTACGAGTCCTTGTAGTGGACAACGCACACGAAGGTAAAGGTGCTGACTACCTTGCAATAGATTGTGGACTTGGTGGTACTTGGGTTCAGACATCTTACAATGCTAATTTTGGTGGAAAATTTGCTGGAATTGGAGATACTTGGGATGGTACCAATTTTATTTCACCAGAACCAGATGGAATTATTGAAGGTGAAGTAGTAGAGCAACCAGCCATTGAAGGCTAATCATTTGTTTAAACACTAAAGGAGCATTGTGGCAACACGCGCACCAGATATTACAGAGCGCCCGTTAATTGATTTAACTGGGCGCACTTCTGTTTACTACGACCCAACTGGTAACAAGTTTGACATTGCTATTGCCAGTATGCCTTTCATCATGGCTGCTACGGACAATACGCCATACCGCAGACAGACTGCAGAGTTTCGTACTCAACGAGTGGACCAAGCCCGCGACCCGGGAGAGCAAACACTTTCGGGTTCTGGCTACTGGATTCGCTCACAGTCATCCTTCCACTTAGGCGCTGGCATCAACTATGCCGAGCCTATTGATGGTAACGCTGATGAGGTTCGCTTCCGTTACAAGTCATCCACTGGTATCAACCCTTGGACTCCGGGTGAACTATCTCTTCTTAAATCTACCACCAAGGTAGAGGCATTTACTGGCAAGGTATATTTATTCTCTCAGTCCAAGAACGGAACTGAGTATGTGATTGCCGTTACCCAAAATGTCGCAGAAACAAAAAGAATTATCCAGTACACAACCGCTGGTGTGGGTACAACAATTGCAAACAATACTGCTATAGCAGAAAAAATTGTTGCTGCTGGTATGGGTGGAAATGATTTACTTGTTGTAACACCAACCAAAGTTTATCGCTATTCATTTGATGCTGGAACTCCAACATTAAGAACTGACTATAATATAAATACAGCAAATGCTGTTGAGGCAACAGTAAATTATGTAAAAAATCGTTTTATCTTAGGTTATCATGATGTTAATGGCAATACATTTGTTTACGAACTTACACGTCAAACAGGTTCAGCAGTTAATCTCAGCACACTTACCGCTATCAATGGTAGCGCTACACTTCCTATAGGTTTTACCTTTAGGGCAATTACTGAATCAAGTGCAGCAATTTATGTTGGTGGATATAGCGGTAATCAGGGCATAGTATTTAAAATTACAGTAGATAATACTGGCGCTTTATCAACCATGACAAGCGTTCTTGTTTTACCAGTTGGAGAACAACTGCTTGGTTTATTTGGATACCTTGGAACATACCTAATGGTAGGAACTAGTAAAGGTGTTCGTGTTGCCGTTGCTAATGATGCTGGAGATTTATCCTACGGGCCATTGGTATTTGAATCTTCTTATGGTATCTATAAATTTACCGCAGCAGGAACTTATGTGTGGGCTGGAGTACAAACCGAGATTGGTGGTTACTCTGGAACATATAGAATTAATCTTGGTTCTCCATTGACAAATGGAAGTTATGCTTATGCAAGCGATTTAGTATCAACAGGCACTGGCCATGTTCATGGCATGGCACATTTTGCAAATAGAGTTGCTTTTACTGTTGAAGATAACGGTGTCTGGTTTGAACATGCTACTGACCTTGTTGAAACGGGTGAGATTGTATTAGCAAAGATTCGCTTTGATACCCTTGAAAACAAGGCGTGGAAGCGCATCCGTGTTCGTACACCAGCAACACTCAATGGCGACATTGATATGTTCAAAGTTGGTCTTACATCTAATATCTTTATTCAATCAATCAATGAGGGTGCAGCAACTAACTATGACTACGACCTTGCCACAGTCTTTACGGATACTGCCGTTGATGCTGCATTTACGTTCACGCTCAACCGTAATTCCTCCTCTGCCACTACGGGTGCTGTTATTAATGGTATATCTATTAAGGCTTTGCCTACTCCTACCCGTGCACGGGTGCTACAGATTCCTCTGTTTCTTTATGATAAGGAAACGGACAAGTTAGGAAACATTGTTGGCTACGAGGGTTATGCACGCGCACGCTTGCAAGAACTAGAAACACTTGAAGCACAAGGGGATACCGTCATTATCCAAGACTTTACTAATGGCGGAGAACCTACGGAAGCCGTAATTGAACAAGTTACCTTCACTCGCACCACACCATCTGCTCGCAACTACTCAGGCTTTGGCGGTATCGTACAGGTCATAGCCCGAACTGTCGTATAAGGAATATAAAATGACCCCTGCTGATTGGGCTGGCCTAGCCGTATCTGTCGTTACCATTATTACTGCATTTGTTGCAGCAACTAGATGGTTAGTAAAACACTATTTAAACGAACTTAAACCCAATTCTGGCAGTAGTCTAAAAGATTCTGTTAATAGACTTGAACGACAGGTTGAACAAATAATGTCAATTCTTATGGAGCGCAAGTAATGTGGTCTGAGTACCCACCGATACTTGAACTGAAAGGAAAGAAAAATGATTCCACTAGCGCGTGTTGCGCAACCGGCTGCCATTGCAGTCCTGCGCCAAGCAACAGCACTGTTCCCGAAGAGGAACAAAGCATCGGATGGGCTGCTCCCATCTAAAGCACACATCAAGCAGAACCCAAACTCTGACCATAACTCAGGGTTCGCTTGTGATTTAACGCATGACCCAAAGAACAACATTGATTGCAAAGAGATATTTCAAAAACTGAAAGAGGATAATCGTGTCAAGTACCTCATCTTCCAAGGGCGCATCTGGTCCGAAGAAAAAGGCGAGCGCGACTTCAACGGCTACGCCCACCCGCACCATCTCCACATCAGCATCAAAGAAACAAAAGGCAACGACACAAGCCCGTGGTTCCCGTGGCTCGGTGAACCCAAAAAAGTCAACATCATCAAAGCCAAAGTCAAACCCAAGCCAAAGAAAGAAGCAAGACCAAATGAATAAAGAAAAGATTAATGCAGTTGTAGGTTCATACCTACGCGCTGCTGTAACTGCTGTTATTGCCCTTTATATGGCAGGGGTTACAGACCCCAAAGCACTTGGCGCTGCTGCTGGCGCAGCCGTATTAGCACCACTTGCTAAGGCGCTAGACAAGACCGCGAAAGAATATGGCCGCGGAGCCAAGAAGTAACAGTTTAAACACAAACGCCCCGATGAGGATTTATTCCTTGTCGGGGTTTTTTTCTTTTTTCTGCTCGGCTTCAATAGCCTTAACTATCCTTACCGCCATACTACCTGGGCTATCAGGAAGTGTGTATCCGTATTCATCCCACAAAACACCAGAAACAATCATGTAAAGATTCGTCATAGTTTTTTAAACCATACCTGCCAACCAAGTTCAATCACTTGCACTTTATCTCTGGCCATATTAAAAAAGGCATCTATCGCAGGGCGTGGTTCATAGAAAGGACCCCTGCCTTCACTCCACTGGTAGTCATCACAGCCAAGTATGCCACCACTGTTTAAACAATTAAAAGAGTTAATTAAATCTTTCATTACACCGAAGGCTGTATGGTCGCCATCAACATAGATGAAATCATAATCAAGATAGTTCTCTTTGAAGAACTCATCGCTTGTTCCTTTATATTTTTTAAGGTTATCAAAGCCTTGTAACTTTTTGTTATACACATCAAGCACATCGCTAAAATCCATCTCTTTGTGGACTTCTTCATCACTGCCACGCCATGTATCTACATCCGTCAAAGTTGAGTCGGGATGTGTCAAGATTTCTTCTAGCATCCACTTAGAAGCATCGCCAGTAAATGCGCCTATTTGCAAAAAACTAACCGGCTTGCCTTTAAAGTCAGCCAGATGACGGGCAAAATTTTCTTTTGCAATTTGCTCAAACCAATTAGGATATTCCATTATCCGCCCGTCTTATAGAATCCGGGGCCTTTGAACTGTATGCCAGGAGAGTAGTACACTCGGCTCATAATAATTCCACAATTGTTACAACTTGGATTAGAGGCTTCCGCATGTATGCTACGCTCAACCTCTATGCGGTTGTAACAGAACTCGCATTGATATTCGTATTTGGCCATACTTATCCCTTGCTCTGCACGAACAGGAGTGTAGTCGCTGTTTAAATATACCTCAACTCGGATGGCTTTTCGGCGTGTCGCTGAATAGAGGAGAGATTGCACAGTTACAATTACACCTATGTCGTTAGAAAATAAAACAGGAAAGGCTTATGTAAGCCACAGCGCCATGACCACATGGCTCAACTGCGGATGGAACTTCTACCTCACTCGGGTACAGAGCGTGCCTGAGAGTCCATCCTACTGGCTTGTAGGGGGTAAATCCCTCCACACTGCTACTGAACTATATGATGCCCTACCTTCCTTGGATTCACCCTTTGACCCCACGGCTGTCTTTACTGCTGAGTGGAATAAGAACTACAAAGAGGTTGACAATGGGATGCCCTTTAGGGCAGGGGGAAGGGCTACTAAAGCCTACCCAAACAAGGAAGATGCCCAGTGGTGGTTAGACCATGGGCCTAAAATGGTTGACTTCTGGATGCAGTTTCGCCAAGACAGTGGGTACACCTTGTACACCACGCCAGATGGCAGACCAGCAATTGAAACCGAACTACTGATGGACATGGGCGATGTTCAGATGCGCGGGTTTCTTGACCGCCTAATGGTATCTCCAGATGGAGAGTTAACTGTTATTGACATCAAGACCAGTAGCCAAGAGCCAAAGACCAATACTCAGTTGGGAACCTACGCAACCCTCGTAGAAAAGGCATTTGGTGTACGCCCGACAAAAGGGGCATATTGGATGGCACGGACAGGGGAACTGACCACGCCTATAGATTTATCTCATTACACGGAGTCGCGCCTTACATCACAAATCAAGTCGTTTAAACTGGCAGTGGAGAATAATATTTTTATCCCCAACCCTGGTTTTTTGTGTGGCACTTGCTCTGTAAATCAGTCATGTTATGCTGTTAATGGTTCACAATCACATCTATACCCAGAAATAAACTAAGGAGAAAGCAATGGAACCACTGTATCAAATCAACGTAAAGACACCTAGAGGTTCTTTACTCAACATCCGCGCATCTTCCGATATAGAACTAGACCAAGCCCTTGATGGTTTATCTATGCGCATCAATGCAATTGCAGACCTTGAGCAATCTATTGAGGCTATCTGTGCGCTTGCCGATGCTGGCTTAAAGCCGACAGTTATCTCAACACAACCATCAGCACCAGTTGCTGTTGCACCAATCACTGCTGCACCAGTTGTTGCTGCTGGTGGAACATCATGCGACTGTGGTATTCCGATGCGACTTGTGCCTGCTGGTATCAGCAAGGCTGGCAAGCCATACAAGGCTTTTTATGCGTGCCCTAAGCCTAGAGAACAAGCGTGCCAGAAGAAGGTCAGCGCTTAATTCATGCGTTTACTCTCTCGCGCCATAAAGACTGCCTCGCAAGGAGGTGCCACACTTCCGATGGTTTGGCACTCTCTTGCAAATCAGCAGATTTCGTTTAGACACGGAGAGTTAAGCATGATTGCCGGGCCTCCTGGTGCTGGTAAATCAACCTTTGCTTTATCAATTGCAGTACATAGCAA
>Ga0214923_10008132_pt1 | contig 11262 bp, 13 predicted proteins | sample LL1510_MetaG_FD_177993 | JGI IMG/M metagenome (GOLD analysis project Ga0214923, IMG submission 177993) | Freshwater microbial communities from Lake Lanier, Atlanta, Georgia, United States - LL-1510 | ecosystem: Environmental > Aquatic > Freshwater > Lake | place: USA: Georgia | collected... | reverse complement strand
CCATCGCAGTGTGAAGATACAAGCGATTTTTTCTATGGGCAGTCTTAGGCCAAGGACAGGGATAAAGAATATAAATTCTCTCGATACTCTCTGACGGGACTCCTGTAATTAATGCAGGAATAGCATTTCCTCTGAAGCCTTGAATGTTTGAGACTCCAGATTTGGAGAACTTTTGGATCATCCGGCCAGAGCGAATTTTACAGCGCTCTATAGCAATCAGATGGGATTCGGGGTTCTTTTTTGCAAGCTCAAGAAAAAAACTCCCAGTTCCGGCCCCTATCTCTAGCCAAATTTTGGAGTGTTGAGTAAAAAGTTCCGTTGGAATTGGAGTGTGCCCCTTATCGAGCCAGTACTTTTCATTCAAGGCTTGGGAGTTTTCCCTTTTTTCGAGATCCCAACTAGTTTGAGTTAAGTTAGCTGAGGGAATAGCTATTTTAGACCAGGATCTATTAGCTAGGGGGTTCGTAACATTTTCTGCATCGGGCTTCATAAAACTCTTCCGCACCCACTAGGACTTGGCTGTCGTTTTTTTCCAAGCTCTCAAGCTTGCGCCTTTGGGTTCGGCTAGCGGTATTACCACAAACTGTGCAGATCGCCGACATCTTAGTTACAAATTCCGAAGTCGCCATCAGTAGGGGCATTGGACCGAAGGGTACCCCCCTATAATCGAGGTCCAAGCCTGCTATAATCACCCGTAAACCTCTGTTGGCTAGTCTTTGGCTAATTTCAACAATAGCCGGGGAAAAAAATTGGGCCTCGTCAATACCTACTATCCGAGTATTGTCGTCGAGGTTTGCCATAATCTCTTCAATATTGTGAATATTTTGGGCATCTACTCGGAGCGAAGAGTGACTCGTTACGTGGTCTTTAGAGTAACGATCATCAATAATTGGCTTAAAAATCTGTACTTTTTGTTTGGCGATCTGAGCTCTTTTAACTCGTCTAATAAGCTCTTCAGTTTTTCCACTAAACATCGAACCGCAAATAACTTCCACCCATCCCGAATTCCAAACTGTCGGTAACTGTATGTTCACAGGTTACATCCCCCTTTTTATAACCAGAATATAATTGTGGAGGGGTAGCCCGACAAGTTGTAATCCATAACTTTTTTGACCCAAAAACGGTCAAAAGCCACTGATAGTTTAACCTAATGCAAAGTATAAAAAATGAAGCCTCTTGCCCACTTAAATGGGGTGGGTGTTAAATTTTTAAAGAATTCAACTTGCCGTTTTTCAGCGAGTTGTGTTTGAGTAACACCATATGTCAGCAGACGCCTTAACACTTCATAAAACTTGGCCTATCTCGGCTCAGATTGGAAGAACCTGGTTTCGTTGGAGAAGCCTTTCTCCGGTTCCTCTATTTTTAATGTTATTTATTCTTCCGCCAGATTTTAACTGCTATGGGCTCCAATACGGGCTACTGGTCATGGGCGTTCTTTTGGCAGAAGGATTGAGGCTTTGGGCTGTCGGATATGCAGGCAGTACGACTAGAACCAGGGGAGATGTTGTTCAGCAGCTTGTTCATGCTGGACCTTATCGATATGTCAGAAATCCCCTCTATATTGCTAATATAGCTATGTATACGTTTTGTGGATTGATCTTTGGGTTTGGCCTATTAAGTCTTTTCATCTTTGTTTATTCGACAATCGAATATTATTTTATTGTTTCTTTCGAGGAGCAAATTCTCTCAAGGACCTTCGGGAATATTTATTTAGATTACACTCAGCAAGTACCAAGATGGCTACCCTCTTTTCGGCCGGCATGTAAGTCGAGTAACCACAATTTCTGCTTAAAATCTGCTTTGAAAAGCGAAAAGAGCACATTTTATTCGATGGCAGCTATGCTTTTAGGCTTTTTCATCAAATCCTACCTTCTAAAATAAGAAGGAAAAACTGCCTCCAAATCCAAGCATCGTTTTTCGGGGATAGTAGAGCTTCATCTGTAATCCCATTTTGAAACTCTGGGCCATCGGTAGATCGAATCCAATTCCGAAGACTGGGCCCACAAAGTCTTTGTTCTTTAAACCTACCCTGAGGTGTAAGTAGTGTAAGCCAGTGAGAGCAAACCCTGTAATGAACGGGGTAGATAAATTAAAACGGTAATCGACCTCAGTTAAAACAAACGCAGAGGTTTCTTGGTTAGAGCCATAGAAAGCACTTAAACTGAGAATATCTTCTCCAAATGAGACTCCTAAATGGGCTCCTGTGAGAGTTTGCGGAAGAGAAAGACCAGCAAAGTTATCGGGAACTAAGAACTCCAGATCCCCCCCGATAAGAACCTTATTGAGATTGGAATTTAAGCTTTCACTAGACTCAACATGTGTTTTGTCGAGGGAACCCCAAGCAGTGTAACCGAAAACAGAGACTAAAACTAAAACCCAGTACCCTAATTTCATCATAAGCATCATTAGCAACTTCGGGACAGATGTCTACTGAATTTCCTTTATAAGTAAGAGTGGGGCGAGGGCTCATGGAGCCCATTTGCCAGGGGCCCTGCAACAAGTTGGGATATGTTTTCGCAGGATTTGGAAGGTTTTTTCTGCTTTCTCCATAAAACTCTCAGTGCTGTCGATGAAGAGACGGTTAGGGTGACCTTCCCAAGCCTTTTCTAACTTTTCATCCATTTCTCGTGCCTCATTTACAGTTTCGGTTCGCATAGGATTTTTATGGTTATAACCATTTTCAAGGTTCGGTGTCCTTAAGTGAATAACTGCTGAATACTCTGCAAGTTCTTGTTTTCGTGAAATTCCCAACTCTTTGAAAAAGTTGGAGGGGTTCTTGGGCCAATAAGCTAAACCATCCAGAGTTCCTCGGTCACAAATGGCGAGAGAGAAGGTCCTTTCTATTTGAGCGAAACGTTCCATCTCTTTTTGAATATGAAAAATAGCTCTCTGAGCCACTTCACGTCCATTAACCGAATTTTGCCTCCAAAAACCACCACTAAAAAGAATGGTTGCAGATTCCGGAAGAAGGGCGACATGTGGGCAAAATTGCATTCTAGCCATTTCAAGAATGGCCGATTTACCTGCACCGGGGCCCCCAGTAATGACGATCTTTTTAAGGCTATGTCTAGACTTATTGCAATGGCAAGTTCTAGTAGCAACGAAATGTGAGTTCATGATTTTATGCTTTCGGGATTCTTAAATAGAATCGCGTACCCTGATTTTCTTTACTTTCACATCTAATATTACCATTCCAGGAAAAAATAATTTGTTGAACGATCGATAAGCCTAGGCCAGTACCTGAGCCCGGATCTTTGGTTGTAAAAAAAGGCTCGAAAATGTGGCTAAGATTGCTCTCAGAAATGCCACATCCATTATCTTCAAGACAAAGCTCCCAAAAATTACCCACCACTTTAGCCGTCATTGAAACTTGGAACTTAACAAGAGGAGAAGATTTGGACCTAGTCCTGATGGCGTGTATGGAATTAATAAAAAGGTTAAGAAGGATCTGTTCTAGCTGGCTTTTATTAGCTTTCAATCTAATCTGTTCTTTAACTTCAAATAAAGTCTCAATATTTTCTTTTTGAAAAGAGTTGCTGAGGAGTCTAGTCACATCTTCTAGGGCTTCATCAAGTGAAACCTCTGAAATGTTGTCCGGCGAATCTTTTCTAGCGATATTTAAAAGCGAATAAATCAATTTAGAAATACGGTCAATTTGATTGATGATGATTTCCATGTTGGAGCGGACGCTTTTTTGATTCTCGGGATAGAGCGAAAGATATTCTGCTCGTCCTCTGATCACTCCTAGGGGAGTGCCTATTTCATGTGCGAGCCCACTAGCTAAAAAGCCTACAGAGGCTAATCTCTCCTGTTGAGCGAGCTGTCTTTGTAAAATTCTCTGTTCGCTTTCATCTCGAACCATGACCAATTGAGCGGGCCTGCCTTTAAAAACAAATGGTTTTGAGGAAAATCTCAAAAATGCCTTGGTTTTGTCCGGCTTAGTCAGAATAGCTTCAGAGTGGATTTCTTTTTCTGAGTTGAAACTGGATCTGAAAACCTGATGAGTATCGGTCGGAAAAAGACTGAGTATCTGACTTCCTATTAGTTGATCGGTAGAGGTGTTGAAAATTTTGCCAGCCGCTTGATTTGCGTCGACGATGATACCATCACAGTGGACTAAAGTTCCTTCGAAAGACGCATTAAAAAGTTGCTTAAAGTTTTCTTCACTCTCAAAAATTATTTTTAAATTAGTCTCGAGTTGCGAAGCATAGCGCTGAAGTTTGTCCTCAGCTTCTTTCTGCTTTGTAATGTCGAACCTAATCGCGACGTAACCGTAGGCAGACTTTCCATTGGAAGTTAAAGCGTGGTCTGACATTAAAAATGGAACGATGGTAGTCTCGACCCAATAAAAACTGCCATCTTTAGCCCGATTTTTAATTTCTCCATTCCAAACTCTTCCGGAGCTTATGGTAAGCCACATTTCCCGAAAAAAGTCTCCAGAGTGGTATTTAGAGTTGATAATTTTGTGAGTTCTACCAACGAGTTCTTCCTTTGAGTATTTAGAAATCTGGCAAAACTTATCATTAACAAAAGTGATAATCCCTCTGTGGTCCGTGATTGCGACAATTGCCGCTTGGTCCAAAGCTAGCTTCAGTTGACCAAGATCGGCCTGACCGAGTTCTAAAGGGGGAATAAACGATGAAAAGTTCTGTTCTAGGTCCCTAGGGTCCATAGAACTAAGTATCTATCTTGGATCGGGTTTAAAAGGCAATCCCAAGTAAAACTATTCCCAATCGTAGTCATCGATATCCGAAAACGATTCAATGGGTTCGGTTTTTTCAAGCTGGGCCTTAGCTTTAGATGTCAAAAAAACACCTACGGGGCCGCTATGAACAGCGATTTTATGTTTTGTAAGTACATTGGTTTTAGGTACGGCAACTCTTAGAATACCATTCTGATAGTAGGCATTTATTTCCTCTGGGCTTAATGCAATGGGAAAAGAAAAAGTTCGAAAAAAATTCTGGTGATGACATTGGATAACCTTGGTGTCCTCCTTATCTGTTGCGCTCTTGTGTTGTCTGTTGACTTCGATAAAAAGGTTTCGCCCCGAAACAGAAACGTCCAGATCTTCTAAGGGCACATTAGGTATGTCCAGGCTTAATATTGTGTGGCTTTTAGTCTCTTCGATGTCACAGATAGGATCTTTTGTTAGTAGAGAAAATTTTTCCTTAATTCGGCTTAGTGCAGTCATAACAGTATCTCCTACTGTTGTGTGTTTGCAATTGATATTCCAATCGCTTGGCTTTACTAAAACTTAATTGAGAAAATAAACAGAATAAAAATAAATATAGAAGCAGCACTAGCGATGAGAACGCCTGCTGCAGCACAGTCTTTCGCAACTTTGATCTGTGGGGTTGGTTCATTCGTAATAAGATCGCAAAGGGACTCAATAGCCGAGTTAAACAACTCAAGCGATGTGACTAGAGCAACGCACACGGAGAGAAGACCAGCCCAGATCAAGCTCGGTCGGATAACAAGGGAGGTAACAAGAAGAGCTAGAGTCACCAAACTGTGGGTTCGAAAACTTTTCTCGTTTTTGAGTGCATATAAAATTCCATCGTAGGCAAAGCGTAGACGGCTCAATAAGTTGAGATTTTTGCTGGGTCTCACAGAATCGAATTTTAGGGTATCGTATTAGCCAATTCAAGTATCATGATTAGATCCCCATTTGGGTAAGGGTCTCGATTAGTTTCTGAACAACAGGGGATGCAAGTTGTTTCTCCCCCTGAAAAATGAGTCTTTGGTGCCAATCTTTTTTCTTGAGAACAAAATCAAGTGCACTTAGGAGATCTGATTCCGTAATGATACGCCAATCATTAGGTTCTTTCTTAGCTAAAATTGCAGACGTCCCTAAATTATTCATCCAATCTAGAACCTCTGACAGAGTTGTTTTCTCGTTAGCTACTGGTAAGTGAGAACGAACGACGGTTTCGATGGATGTGTTATCAAACTCAAATCGAGTATTAAATGATCCTTTAACCCAACGAAAAAAAATGTCTCTGTCGTTTAAAATACCAATCGGATCATTGTTTTCAGTTACGGCAAGGTGATGAATATGGTGTTTTATCATGAGCTCGAGGGCTTCTCTGCACGAAGCTCTCCTGTCGATAGTTACTAATGGGACATTTGATTGAGCTCCTTCTGAAATGTTCACTGAAGCTGGGTGGGGTATTGTTCCCCACCCCCCTGTATTAAGCGGCTTTTTTTGCAACATGACTTTTGTGAGACAACACGGCTTGGCTAAGATCCGAAAATTCGTCAGATAATAGCCCAACGATGTCTCCAAAAGAAATGATTCCTACCACCTTGCCCGAGGCATTTACGACCGGCATTCTTCTGATTTTAGATTTCTTCATTTTTGCAATAACTTCGTAGACCCCATCTTTAAGATTAGAGCAGACGATTGGACGCGACATAATTTCCGTGACGAGGGTCGTCTCAATGTCTTTGCCGTTGGCAAGCGCTTTCACAGCTAAGTCTCGGTCCGTAATGATGCCCTCGGGTTTTCCATTTTTTTGAACCACGACAGTTCCCACGTTGTTAGCTTTCATGAGTCGCGCACTTTCCTTGAGGGTTGCGGTAGCTGGACAAGTAACAACTTTTGTTTCCATGTATTGTGAAATAGCCATTGAAGTTTCCTTTCTTAGTTAAAACATCCCGGTGCGGATTCAAATTCCCAACTGAAATTCCAGCTGGCAGTGACTGTAATTTCCTCGGGTATAATTGGGGTTGAAGATTCAGTTGGGGTGCTGGATTTTGCCCCAAATCTCACGAAAGTATTCAATGCAGGGGGGGCTAAACTCCTGAGTTTGATCGATTTAAAATGGCAATTCTCGTCAAAGTTTTGCAATTGAGCCTTAGCATCTTCAAGAGCGGATTGCTGAGCTTGTTTTCTTAATTTGTTTAGGTTTTCCTCTTTGAGACCAAATTGCGGGCTGCCCAATTGAATAAATGTCTGCTGTTTTTTACTGGGATTAATGGATTCAAGAGGTTCCAAGAAAACAACGAGTTCATCTTGAAGGTCTGGAAGGGAGTAGATATCATGCAGCTGCAGTCGAATGGTATTCCAAGTTCGCCACCCATTTTCACATAGGATTTTTGAGTGACCTGTTGATTCTGGAATATATTCAGTGTTTCGGATAAAGCCACCGGGGTAAGTATTGATTCTATCTTCGCTAGTTTTAGAGTATTTTTTAGCGATCGCAACCAGTGCATTCGCAATTATTGAGTTTTCAGATTTGGCATCTTTCGTTGTCTCGTAACAAATCGATGTCACCGTAAGATCGATTGTGTAACGTTCTGGGGGGGAGCTGGCTTCGCCTTGTCCGAGAATTTCGATAGTTCCCGCATGAAGTATTTTCAACGGACAAAGAATAAAAACCAGGTAGAAATAGGCTAATTGTTTTGTAAACATAAAAATCCTTTCCTGAAATCAAGAGAAAATAAATTGCAATCCGAATGCCATTTGAATGCAAGCCTGAAGGCATTGTCGACGAGGCATTCCAGTTGCAGTGATTAAAATAAAATTTTGTTTTTGATAAAGTAGCGAAGGAAAAATAATGAGAATCGATTCGGTTTTTATGTTTTTTGTAACAGCGGTGGAGACTTTTGCGGCAATTGTTCCAAGCTCAAGCTTAACACAACACGAGCAAGAAATTTTAATGGAACAAGTAAGGAATGTTTATTCGGGCAATGGTTCCTCGCAGATGTTATTCCATCGCCCCGAAAAGTATTCACTTATTGACGGAAGAGTTGTCGAGTCGAACATTGAATTGAAGTTGTACACAAAAACAGAAGCTGAAAACACATTGAAGTTTTTAGCCCAAAAAAAAGGAGATCCCAATTTTTTAAAATACCAGTGTAATTGGCTTAAACGCATGTTTCCTGATATCCATTGTGCCACCGATAAGACGGACTCAGGGTGGGAGGGCATGGATTATCAGGATAACGTTGATCGCCTCACCGAAAGCTGGGTAGCCTCCCCAGAAAGCTCTATTGATGAACTCCCGGTAAATGGGCAAACTTCTATTTCACTCTGGTCAGATGACTATTGGAAGCTTGCATGGGGTGGGATCTCGTACCGTTATGGAGAGGGAGTTTATTACGGAACTTATAATGAAGCGGTCAACTCGTATTTCCAACCTAACGTTTGGATGCGCTCTGTGGAAACTCTGAGTGTTGCTAGACTTGAGCAGGCCATCGAGAAGTGGTCTCCTGCGGAGAAATATGACCTTATCGTTAATAATCTTGAATTCACCCTTACGAAGGAACAGAAGACGGAGGGAGAAGGGTTCCGGGATGAAAATGGGGAGGTGGAGGGCTGGATGGGATTGTGTCATGGTTGGGCCGCAGCTGCTATCATGACGCCAAAACCTAATGCGTCTGCAAAATTATGGGGACCCTTGGGAACTTCTGTGAAATGGTTCCCTCATGACGTGCGAGCTCTTACTACACTTGCATGGGCAAATGGTAACTATAGAAGTAACTTCGTTGGTCAAAGGTGTAATTTGAAGAATCCTACTACCCTAAGCAATGGTAGAATTAGGGATTCCGAGTGCTTTGACAACAATCCGGGTACATTTCATCTTGCACTTGCAAATTTAATAGGAATTGCAAAAAGCTCGTTTGTGATGGATGCAGCATTTGATTATCAAGTGTGGAACCAGCCAGTTGCGGCTTATGAATTTACTTACTTCAATCCCCTTAACCCCGTAAAAGTTAGTAAAAACTGGGCAGAGGTTGCAGTTAATTATGACTCCAATTTTAAGTTGAAAGATCCTTTTCAGAGTCCACTGACTCGAGGGAAACGCCTTAACGATTCGGGGCATTATGATGATTCCCAGATTGATAAAGTGGTCGGAGTCTTTGCAACTGTTGTTTATCTTGGGGAAGTTCATCCCATTCACGGAGATTCAGCTCGAGAAGAGAACTTTTTAAGAGTCTCTTATTCTTATGATTTGGAGCTGAAGTCGATTGGCGATAGGCACGAGGTGATGGGAGGGGAATGGCATACCAATGCACACCCTGATTTTCTATGGGTGCCTCAAAAAGGGGCAGTTGCCCAGACATCCTTTGACCTTCCTAATTTAAACTTCGATGGGAATGATAAGCCCTCTAATGTGGTTACTCAGCGGGCGTCGCAGGCTAGTAGTTACGGGTATCCTCTGTGTTCAGTAATTTCAACTCTTTTAGAAAAGTCTACAGGAACTACTACATACGATTGTTCGCAAGAGGAAGGACAGTGACCTAAATTGTCACTGATGTCGTTAAAATGATTAAAAACATTTAAGACTTTTTCTAAAATAGACAGTGATTTAAGTTGGCTCAGCGATTGCTTATATCAGAAATGCCCCAATGTATTTTACTTTGGGAGTTTTTAGGACGGTTTATGAGAAAGATTTTTGCGGTATCGTTGGTGTTCGCGAGTTTAATGCTAAGCTCCTGTGGAGGCAATAATAACGGAGATTGTCCTCAGGGGGTCAACACAACAAATCCTAATTGCCCCAACTATAATCCCAACTACTACGGCGCCCCCAACTATCAGAATCCGACTCAGCAATATCCGAATCAACAATATCCGAATCAACAATATCCGAATCAACAATATCCGAATCAGCAATATCCGAATCAGCAATATCCGAATCAGCAATATCCGTATCAGCAATATCCAAATCAACAGTATCCTTATTACGGCGGGGGATATCCTTACGGGCAGAATCCGTATGGCCAATACCCTTATGGTCGATACCCGATGTATCCTTACTACAGATAAGGTTCTAACTTAAATAAGCCTTAACGCACTGAATTGCTCATCTTTTGTTTGTAGGGTGTATAATTAAAGTTAATTACAACCCCAAATAAAGGAGCTTTTCATGGTATCTCAATTTATTAAAGTATTAGCTTTGGTCTCTTTATTAGGAATTGTCGGTGGTCGAGTGATGGCTGATGAGCCCGCCCCAGCAGCGCCTCAGGCTGCAGCAGAGCATGCTGAGCATAAAGACCACAAACACGTCCATGGTTCCAAAGACTGCAAGCATAAAAAAGAACAACATGGTGACCATGAAGACTATGAGCATAAAGAAGGAAAGGCAAAGGTGCTAAAGTTCATCATCACAAAATGCACGATGGACATGCAGATGAATGTGAAAACACTCACTCTTAATTGATTTGAATTATAAGGCCCCGGACATTCGATTGAAGGTCCGGGGTTTTTTATTTTTTGAGCATTTTTTTTGCCAAAAAGGGAAAGATTCCTAGCAGCGTAAGAGAGAAAATGATGTTAGGGGACAAAATATTTTTGAGGCTTTCCAGTTTGGCTAGCTGGGCACCAGCATTCACATAAAGAGCCGTTCCAGGAAGCATTCCCAATTGACTTACCCAGTAGAATGTCTTTGTAGACATCGGGGTTAGGCCCATCATTAAATTAACTAGAAAAAAGGGAAAAATGGGGCTTAATCGCAAACCAAATAAGTAGTAGGCCCCTTCATTTCGCACGCCCAAATTGATCTCCTTGAGTTGAGCTTCAAATCTCTGTTGGATTGAATCCTTTAAAAACCTCCTGCTAATTTCAAAAGCTAAAGTAGCTCCAAGCGTAGAGGCGAAGGAAACGATAGTGAGCCCCTCCCAAAAACCAAAAACAGCCCCTGCAGCCACTGTAAGTAGTGAAGCCACAGGCAGTGATAAGCTCGTTGCAAGTAAGTAGATGATAAAAAATACCAAGAGCGTGAGATAGGGCTGAATTTGATATTGTAAGTTAAGCTCAAGTTGAAATTTCTTAAGATCACTTAACCCAAAAGTCGTCTTTAAGGCAATCAGTGCCCAAAGGAAGGCTACGATGCAAATTCCAAAAGTCTTTCGATTAAATCTAAAGTGCATTTTTAATTATATTCGAAGTTTTTTGTCCTTTCACTTTTTTATAGTTGAACCCTAAGGGCAATTTCCGTATATCTGAAAGCTCAACTTAACGAGGAGTTCGCCATTAGAACCTTAGTAAAAACGAAGCTTTCTGGTAAGGAATTTTTAGGACACCCCGCTGGGCTTTACGTCCTTTTTACTACTGAGATGTGGGAACGATTTTCCTACTATGGCATGAGAGCCCTGTTAGTCATGTACATGACTAAGTACCTGCTTTTTGATCCCAGTCGAGCGGCTGATGTTTTGGGTTATAAGGCTTTGGAAAGTTTTTTAGTGGGGGTTTTCGGCCCCATGAATATTCAACAGATGAGCTCTCAGATCTATGGTCTCTACACAGGGTTTGCCTTA
>Ga0214923_10008130_pt1 | contig 11263 bp, 13 predicted proteins | sample LL1510_MetaG_FD_177993 | JGI IMG/M metagenome (GOLD analysis project Ga0214923, IMG submission 177993) | Freshwater microbial communities from Lake Lanier, Atlanta, Georgia, United States - LL-1510 | ecosystem: Environmental > Aquatic > Freshwater > Lake | place: USA: Georgia | collected... | reverse complement strand
ATCCGAGCCTGTGGTAGAACCAGTTCCCGAGCCTGTGGTTGAAGAAGTACCCGAACCTGTAGTTGAAAAAGAACCCGAACCTGTGGTTGAACAAGAACCCGAGCCTGTGGTAGAACAAGTACCCGAACCTGTGGTAGAACAAGTACCCGAGCCTGTAGTTGAACAAGAACCCGAGTCTGTGGTAGAACCAGTTACCGAGCCTGTGGTTGAAGAAGTACCCGAACCTGTGGTAGAACAAGAACCCGAGCCTGTGGTTGAACCAGTGGTTGAACCAGTTCCCGAGCCTGTAGTTGAACCACTACATGTGTCGGTTGTTGACTCTGTAGTTGAATCTATAATTGACTCTGTAGTTGAATCTGTAGAGCCTGAAGCAAAATCCGAATTTATGGAACTTTCAGAAAATATGACAAAAGAAGAACATTTAGCACTTCATGCATTTCAAGAACTTGTTCATAAAAAAATGACTCCTAAATTAGTATCCATTGTAAAACGACTCATACAGGAAAATAATGAAACAACTATTTAATATCTCAATTATACATTTATAATTTCATAATCCTTGGGTATATTATCTTCTGTACATGAATTCATGATCATGAATCCTAAACACGAACATGTACACAAGAAACATCCAAATATAGTAATGATCAATTGTGCAACGACTACATATTGAAAAGGACCTGTTCGTAGATCATCATTTATCATACCAACAAACAATACAATTCCCCAAATAGAAATAATATATAGAAGATAGGATGTTGTGATTTTATCTTTACGAAAATAAAGCATCAATGTGAGTGCACAACTACTTATGATATTTGTAATAGATGCAAATACAGTATACAAATATCCATTTATAAATCCAGGCGATGAATGAAGAGTAGGTTCATTATGAAATGCCAACATTGCTTCCCAACAACCCATCAAAAATAAAGTTGCATAAGCAAAAAGAATCATAATAGAGGATGCAATTGCAAGCCACATGTTACTATGCAAACAATAACTTCATTTCATTTTTATACGTTAAACGGATGTTAAAAAAATTGAAATGAAAAATACAAATTAGCTTTTGCAGTCCATCACAAATGGCATTTTCATACGCATCAGCATTGACCAAACCTCGGGCGAAAGCCAAGTTTCTCTCGCCGTCAGAATATGTAGGTAAGTATTTTGGCGTCATTGAACCGGTCAACAAGTCTTTCAAGCAAGCTCGGAGTGCTTACTGGGGAGACATCGCCATGTACAACGAAAAAGACGACGGGCCTCTTCAAGCATATCTTGCCGCCAGTGCTAAAAAGCGTGATGCGGACATTCTTAAAGCTGTGCTTCATGTCCCCACTGAAGAAGAACAAGAAGAAGAACGACAACGATTCAAGGCCGAAGTAGAGCGAAAAGAACGGCTACGAGAACAGGCACGCGAACAACTACGAGAACGTGAAAAAGAGGCACGCGACAAAGAACAACAATGTAAGTGTGGATGCGGACGAAAAGTGCACGTTAACCCTCGCCCCGAATTTGTAGGTTATTGTTGCAACTGGTGCAAAAAGCACAACGGCAAGCGTGGACATGGAGACTCGTGCATTGCTTAAAAAAATAAAAAAAAACGGGGGAAACCCCACTTTTTTTTAAAAAAAATGAAATTATATAAAATAAATATACTGTTAAAAACCATGGATCTCTCATATGCTACCAAATCGTTATGGAGTGATTTTTCTAAAAAACGATTTAATTTATTCAAAAACGACAATGAATTTATTAATCTTGGACCGGGTGATTGTATCATTTGGGACGGTAGACATGACTATGTAGTAATCACAGACGTACTTGGAGAAGAATCAAAAGAGGGTCCTCGTGGGTTTATTTATTTACCATGGCGAAATGAAGGACGATGGGCATCTCGCGCATATAGTATACGCGGAGATCCACGCTTTGTCATTTGTTACCCAGAAGGATTCCATCATTACGGAGTTCATATTCTACTTCATACCATCAGAAAAGATGAAGTTCCTGAATTAAACAAAAAATCAACCTATTCTCGTTTATACAGACATGCGATTATACCATTACGGTTTGCCATCTGTCAAGGATGTGCGAATGAAGATCTTACCTGTACGATCGTCAATGAACATACGTATCATGCTAAAAATGATATGGTTCACATTGAACTATGCATCTTTAAACTGGATGATGATTATCTCGTGGATATCAATAAGATTTCGGGATGTGAAGTTACATTTCAAGACTTTGTTCTTGATTTTAATCTCACTGAATATCCTTTATAATGAATGAATCACTTGAGATATTTCACGTGCGGTATCCTTTATATTTTTTAATTGTTGTTTTAGTTGTTGTAATTCATATTCCTTTATACTTCGTAATTCTACTTCAAGGCGTATGTTTTGTTCTATGGCTTTTACATTTCCCTCTATTTGAAAAAGATTCATGCGTATGCTAATGTCAGACAATACTTTAGGATGGGGTACAATAGATAATGGAGAAAGTGTATATTTTTCTATCGTTCGTCCACCAAGATCTAATTTACGACCCGCGATCGTTTTACCTTTAAACGTAAGTATGGTAACTCCCTGGTTCCCATGAATAGCGATCTCCATGTTTACCTAAGATTTAACATAACTATTTTCATTTTTAAAAAAATATAGTCAATTTCATTTGTATCTATTTGTCATTGTTTTTTTTGGGTTTACGTGTCGTTGATTCATTTGGTGGTTTAGGTGCCTTTGCTTCCTTTGGTGGTTTTGGTGCCTTTGCTTCCTTTGGCGGTTTTGGTGCCTTTGCTTCCTTTGGTGGTTTTGGTGCCTTTGCTTCCTTTGGTGGTTTTGGTGCCTTTGCTTCCTTTGGTGGTTTAGGTGCCTTTGCTTCCTTTGGTGGTTTTGGTGTCTTTGCTTCCTTTGGTGGTTTAGGTGCCTTTGCTTCCTTTGGTGGTTTTGGTTGCGACAATTACATTTATATATATTTCCGGATTTACGCGATTCAAACGGACATATATCTGTGTATTTTTCAGATACAGAACACCATTCTGGTTTGTAAGTAATTGGAGGCGATTGTACAGCCATTCTTCTTTATAAATGATTTTAAAAACTCATTTCAATTTTTTAAAAAAATAGTTGGTATTTTATGGCAGCACATGATTTACGTATGACACAAGCCAGACTTGAACGTGGACTTTCATATACATGTACAGATCAAGGACCCCAAGGAACATGTGCATTTCATTCTACTGCAAAAATTATTTTACATAATGTATGTGAAGTATTAGTAAATTTGGAATTGTCAGAAGAAGAAAAACGATTGTATCATCAATGTTTATCCGATTATCCAATTGAAACTGCAAAGGACATCGGGCAGTATGATAAAAAATGTTCAGAAAAAGGTTTTGTAAAAATTATGTTTTTTTATTATATTTATCATTTTGTAGAAAGAAATAACATAAAAAGACTTGATGATCCAGACATTTCACGATTGATTGATACTTTTTCAGAAAGAATTGCCGTAGTTTTACCTTTAGATAATCCAACATTTATTCAATATAGAGACCAAATGTTAGATAGAAAAAGAGAAATGAATTTAATGTGGAAACCAATTACAATAGGGTTTGTTGATACATTTTTACCCAAAGGCATCTCTCCAAAACTGCATTTAAAAAATATGATGGATCAAGTCGTTGAACCCATCTTAAAATTAAATTTATATGTATCCATGCTATTAGAGGGGCATAGTGTTGTATTAGCTAACTATGCTGATGGAAAATTTGCAATTAAAAATTCATGGGGAGAACTAATAACTTATTCGGATCTTTCTCTTAAAGTTACGTTAAATAGTCAAACATTTGATTTATTATTCTTAACATTAATGCTTCCAATGTCAACCACATTTTCATACGAACATCATAAGATTCCGACATATATTTTGCCTCAACACATGGATGATTTAATTGCATTTATTCCTGAATATGAACGTCATTATTCTACGTTTCGTATTCGTATTCGTGGTGGAAAAACACGTAAACGATCCAAAAGATCCAAACGATCCAAACGAAAAAAAATGTAGTTAATCTGTATTTATATGTAGTTTACGCGTATTTGATTGAACGAAACTGACGAATGCTCTTCTGATGTTGACGCTTCCAATATTTATTCACGTGGTAGGGGTCCGGTTTTGTAGCACATGTCCATCGCGAAGTTGAATACCGATCCGGCAAACGCGTTTTTTTAATGGTCGTAGATTTCGCGCACGGAGGTTCATCCCTTGGCACCGATTCGTAAATGTTGATTTCCTTGCACGTGTTGCACGTCAAATGTTTGTGGGGACAAAACTTACACATTACTGTATCAAAGTTGGACCACTCGTCTCGCCCTTGCGTCATGCAAGTAAAGCAAACTGGAACATATTGATGCGACTCCAAACACTCGGTACACATACCGAAACGGTTGATGGTGCCGACCGAAGAACACTGGCAAAGATACACCGCCATTTTTACAATTTAAAGATGGTTGATTTCATTTCAATTTTTTTAATCTTTTTCATAGTATGGAACAGATTAAATGGGCACCCGAACACGAGTCTGTACTTGCCGAATGGGCTGACAAATCCAATTGTTACAAATGGTTACATACCAAATGTAATGAAAAATTCCATTCTCTTCATATTTGGTATACCATACCTGTCATTATCATGAGTACACTTACTGGAACGGCAAACTTTGCCCAAAATAAAATACCCGAAAGCTTTAGAGGATATGCGACCATGATTATCGGTGGCGTTAACATTACGGCAGGCATCATCACTACCGTTCAACAATTTTTAAAAATCAATGAATTGAATGAATCCCATCGCGTTGCTTCTTTAGCATGGGATAAATTCTACCGTAAATTAAAAGTTGAATTATCTAAAAATCCGGACGAGCGACAACCGGTTTCTGAATTTTTTAAATCCGCTTCAGAAGAGTATGATCGTTTGATGGAAGCAAGTCCGATGATTGAACATGACATTTTAATGAAATTCAATAAAACATTTGGAAATAAATTTACAGAAGAATTTTCACGACCTGAAATATGTGATTCCTTGATCAGTGTGAAAAGTGTCATTTATAAAAAAAGTGATGGTGAAAAAAAGGGAAAAATCATGAAAGATTTAGTGGGCGACATCATGATGGTTCATACCGAATGTCAAGATACACAACACCAATTGATCAAAGAATTTTATGATAAATTTCAACAAGAATTACAACGAGTTCCTACCAAACAAGAATTAATTGATAATTTAATCAAGGAACCTACCGTACATGAATTATCCATCACAGAAGAGTCCATTGAAAAATATATTTCTACATTATAAATGGCGGAATTAAGTGAAGTTGTTTCAGAACCAATACAAAAAATAGAAGGTGATACCCAATTATTTTGTAGATTTCAACAAGATCCAGGAAGACATGAACGTTTGAAACGCTTTATTACAGATTCATTTGATGCAGTGTATCAAGCTCTTCCATCACCTCTTGTGAAATATTCATATGATTATACAACGGGGGCAAAATCGCCTGCACCTGTAGCAATGAGTGACATTAGATTTTGTACCTTTGAAGTTTATGCAAATTTTGAAGCTGAAAGAATAGAAGTACGTTTAGTTCCAACGGTTAATTTTAATGGTATCACCTTGGATTTTTATCAACGACCAGATTTAATAACTCAACATGTTCGTAATTTTCTTACTGCATTAGCAGAAAAAATATTATATGATAATGCAAGAAGCGAAGATCATTCATTTGAACATGGTAACCGTATTTTCAGTGTAAGCGTTGATCTTTATAAAAATCGTGCGTTAACAAGTGCAGGATTGTACCATCGTGATGTCGTAAGTAGAGATGTAGGACCTGCAGAACATTTGAGTCTTGAATATTTTTTTACAAGTGAAACTACAGTTGCATTATCTCCAGAAATAGTGAGAGATACAACTTCAGGAAATCAAGTTAGTACAGATGAATTAAGAGCATTAGCACGGGCAAATCCAATAGATAGAGTTCTTGTTACAGATAAAACGGTTGTTTGTGCATCAAATAGAGAAGTATCTCATGCAAGCCCTACGGTAGATGCATTTTCTCCATCTTCTATAATTGCTCAACAAAGAGGTAGATTTAGAATAGAGGCATCTACTCCAGATCGTATAAGAGAACGATTTGGAGAGCAAGGAACACATGTAATAAGAGCAACGTATGGACAACGATCTTTCATACGATTATTAAGACATAGTAGAGTTTTTGATGCTCAACCCGGTGCTAGTCCATTTGTGTTTACGATGGGAATTGAACCTTTTCGCGAAATTGCTAGCATTGAATTTACAGCATTAGAGGATAGACATCATGCGGGTGGTGGACATTTATCTTTACAAAACATTAAATTATATACAACATACAAAATTGGATTGAGAATATCAGATATTAAAGAGGTAAGATTGAATGAGAAAGAAATAAATAAAATGGATAAACAATTAATTGATCATTTAACCATTAAAAAAGGCGGTAACACAAAACGTAAAACAAAACGTAAAAGTCGTCGTAATAAAAAATAGTTAATTATAATATATGTCCACCAATGTAACCGATGCACCGACTCCACCTGGTGCGACTGTAACCGATGCACCAACGCCACCTGGAGCGACTGGTGCGACTGTAACCGATGCACCGACGCCTCCTGGTGCGACTGGCGTGTCTGGAATGGATGTATCAACTGCAAGCACACTACAAAGCGTTCCTGGATCAACCGGCGCGACTGAAATAGAAGATCCTCCAGATTCAGATTTAACTGTAGATCTGAATTCCCATGTTCCATTAGATGATTCTGAAAAAGTAATACCTTTTGTATCAACCACACCCGATAATGTATCCACATTTGGTCATGATACTTCATTATTTATGTTTCATCTAAGTATCATATCACGCCTTGCCTATTATGATGAAGCCATGTTTCTTACTCAATGGGAAAAAATTTATTCAGTTCCATGCTTTGACCCTTCTTTTTTAACCCATTATACTAATAAACCGTTATTATCAGAAGATCATGTTATTTTTACTACACCACCTCCGGATACTACCTTCATCGCACCTGAAAATAAGTCACTTGATTTTATGAAATTGGCAAAAAAAGTAAATTTTATTTTGACGGAATCCGCTTTTGCTGATGGTAAAAGTACAGAAGGTGCTCAAAATTGTACCCTTCCTCCCATTAATTTATCTAAAGATGTAATGATGGTATCCATTGGTACGTCCAATTATAAAACAACCTATGTGGTATGTGATAAACGACATCCTGAATTTACTTATGTTGTTTTTAGAGGAACGTCCAGCAAAAAGGCTTCCTTCTCTTACAATCGCCCATCTTCCATTTCTCCTACTACAGTAGATGGAGATGGTTATTTATATGGCGTGTTTAAAATTTTAATGGACCAAATTCATGAAATCATATCTGCCATTAAATTTATTCGCAGCATAATAGGAAATCAACCATTTAGAATCATTGTAACCGGTCATTCCATAGGCGGTGCTTTAGCCAGTATCTTTTCATACCTTTACGTAAAATCAATCAAACAATTAAAAGAGAACTTGACTGCCGAGCCTATGACGGCAAGTGTCACTACCATGATTGAACCTACCAATCCACTTACCTGTGTCGTATTTGGAACACCGCGTGTATTTTCAAAAGAAACCGCCATTAGATTTTGTCAAATGGTAGAACAAAATCAAATGCATTATCGTCGTTTTACAACCGCCAATGATCCCGTATCAGGATTACCGTTTAAACAATTTGGATTTTCACATCCGTGTTCAGATCAACCTATGCAAAATCAAGTATATGTTGAATGTGATAAACAAATCACTAAATTAAATTTATCACGCTGTAAACGACCTGCAAGCATTGAATTTAATTATGATCAACCCGTCAACTGTCGTTTTGGAAAACAAACAAAAAAATTCAAATCCATTGGTAAACTACTAACCGATCATATGGAATATTTAGGGATTGGATATTCCAATGCGATTAATGTAACTGATTATTTTTCTGATGAAATCCAAAAACAATTTGGTTCTACCTCCATGAGAGTTGGAATTTATGTACGTAATGCACTAAAATTTGTATTTGTAACGTTAGATAAACAAAGAGACGTTAAAAAAAATATGTTGGGGCTTAGAAGTACAACAAGCGAAGATGTAAGAGATACATATACATTCATGACAGAACTTGAAAAAGTAGCAGAATCATTTGGAAATGATTCACCTTTATTTGCAAGCAAATATTATTACAATGAACATAAAGGTGAAGATGTACGATTCACCAAGAAAAAAGGAGGAAAACGTAAAACAAGAAAATTAAAGACACGTCTTAAGTATAGAATAGTTGTTTAAATCATTCAATCCACACATTTTACATTGTCCTTCCAATTCAAATAACATTTTTTTGGTCGTTGAACTAACGCCCTTTTCTCCATACAATACACATGAATATATGATCGGTCTACCAATTCCAACAAATTCTGCTCCTTTTACATACGCAGTTAAAATATCTTGTCCATATCGGATTCCACCATCAAACCATACCCCAAAATGAGGATGAACTTTTTTTACTGCAGTACGAATTTCCGATAGAATATCTAGAGGCGGAACCGAATTGAACATAAATCGTCCTCCATGATTAGATACATAAATTCCATCCACGTCACATTTTTGTAATTGGAGTGCATTTTCTACACTGATCACCCCTTTGATCACAAGAGGAACGCCCTTTACTTTTCTAGATACATATTTACACAACGAGGTAGATGAATGGCATAAATCAGCAATGTGTTTTATCTTTTCAGGACCTACATTACCCATGCCTTGTCCTTGTAACTGTTTGGCATAATCAAAGGATTGATTGTACGTATATGATTTTTGTAATGTTTCTACCGATTGTTTCACATGTTTAGATACAATGGACAAAACACTTTTATTTTTAGTACCTACACATTTATGATGTTGATAACATTTAATGTTAAATACTGGATCTTCAAATAAATTACCACAAAAATTTCGTTCAAATGTTAAATCGGATTGAGCTTCTAACAATCCAATTCCTCCATGATTGTTGGATCCAGTATCAATGGTTACCATGATGACGGATGCTCCACACGACTTTGCTCGTTCAATCAAGGAAATGTTAAGTTCATCATCGCCTGTTAAATACAATTGATACATGAAAAAGGCTTGAGGTTCTACCATTTTTAACACATTGGTCATGTGTTCAACTGGATACTTAGATAAACACCCTAATGTATAAATACCACCTCCTTTTAATGTGCCAACCATGGTTTTAATTTCATCGGATTTCCCACCATATTCAGATGCACAGCCATAAGGTGCTGTAAAAAAAGGAGATTTACATACAAATTTACTAGTTCCAAGTTTTTTGGAATGTAACTGTACATGTCGTTCCATGGAAACCTGTTTGTTCGTATTTAAATAATTTGCCTTAAGAACATACTTTTTAAAAGATTCAATTGCCCTGAAGGTACTGTTACCGGCTGAACTTGTAAATTCATGGTACCAACCATAAAGACTAATCGGTATTTTTTTTGTAATTTCCTTTTGCATTTTATAAAAATCCCAAGTTACATTGACTTCAGAATTCTCGTTGGTTAATTTATAAGTTAATTTTTTAAGGTATAAATTATTAGGTTCATTTGGACTGCTAATTAATTTATTGTAATAGGACTCGGATAAATTATTTTTAAATTTTCTTGTTTTCATATAATATTATAATATAATATATGAAAACCATTCGTAAAAAAACAAGAAAAAATAGTAATTTTTTAGCATTGATTGTTAGATGTAAAAATGAACCTTATGTAGCTGAATTTGTAGATTATTATATCCGCCAAGGTGTAGATAAAATTTATATTTTAGATGATCATTCGGATAAAAATACATATAAACATGTAAATAAACGTGTAAAAATTATTGCTAGTGGCATAGATAAACAATCGGAAGAATTTGATCATGCTAAACAATTATATCAAACCATCCGTCATCAATATGAATGGATCATCATTGTAGATATGGATGAATACATCACTACCAAAAAAAATATAACTAAAACCATACGCGATGAATTAAAAACTACATTTAAAGATTGTATGTGCGTACAAATACCATGGGTCATGATGTCATGCAATTCAATACGATACAATCCTGAATCTTTATTGAAAACAAATGTGTATCGTTGGAATCATGATAAAAAACATCCGAATCCAACGAATGAACCTAAATTTAGATGTAGATACGATGAAATAGAAGTAAAATATATTGTAAAACCAAAATATTTTGAAACCATAGATTTGCATCAACCCTTACATCCAATTGGTAATGTAAAAATTGTTGACGGGGTTAGAAATAAACCGCGTCCTAATGGTATATTTTATAAAAATTTAAGAGAAAAGGATATCCAAGAAGGGTATTTATTATGTTATCATTATAGAATTGTTTCGGTGGAACAATGTTTGAATAAAATCAAGTACAATTTATGGTATAAAAAATATAATTTGAAACAATTATTATCATTTGATCATCCAGAAATCTTAGATGAAACATTAAAACATAAGTAGTTTTTCAAACGTAATAAACTTTTCATATCCTGCACCTTCTTCATTACGTTGGTCTTCCGTAAAATCATACAAGGAATTTTTTTGTAATCCAAGATGATCCCAAAATCCTTCACTTGCATCCGTATCAATGTATATTTTTTTGTCAAGTGGAAGTTGTACATGCCTACATACTTTACGTATCAATAGTTTAGAATAGCCTTGTTTTTGATACGCATCGTCAATTCCGATTCCCATAGATACGGTAGGTGTTGTAGAATCAAGATCAAAATGTCCTACTTCATGTTCATCATGAAGTAGAAGTGCGGAAATAAAATTAGGTCGTTGAACCAACACAATGTCCATCTTTTTATGTTTTATTATATTTTTTTAAATTCATTTTTTTACGTTTTGTTTTACGTTTACGTTTTCTTTTTGTACCACCATCTAATGCATTTATATCGGTATGCCTTTCTGGATTATCTAAAAAATATGTTACTTCTTCATGTTGTAATAAATTTGTTCCAGGTGATATTCTTTTTAATATATTTAACAATTGACGTTTTTGTTCAATGGTATATTTTTGTATTTCCCTTTTAAAAAATTCAGTAAAATCAACAAACTTTTCTTCTAATAA
>Ga0214923_10008129_pt1 | contig 11263 bp, 15 predicted proteins | sample LL1510_MetaG_FD_177993 | JGI IMG/M metagenome (GOLD analysis project Ga0214923, IMG submission 177993) | Freshwater microbial communities from Lake Lanier, Atlanta, Georgia, United States - LL-1510 | ecosystem: Environmental > Aquatic > Freshwater > Lake | place: USA: Georgia | collected... | reverse complement strand
CATTTCTTTTGAAACAAGTAAATAGTTTTAACATCTCCGTTTCTTTATAGAAGCAATTAGAAACATCCTAAATGGAAGTATTAGACACTATTAAACTATACTTACTTTACATTATAAAGTTATCTTAAAGTTATTTTTTCTAAAACATAAAAGGTACTATTTTAAATCTTCAAGGGTTTAAAAACTTTACATTTATATTTATTTACAAAATAATAACAATTATGATATTTATATTCTTCACTTACATTACATTTTTTATTCCTTTTTCTTTTTCTCTCCATAATATTAATTCTAAACTAACGACTACGACATCTTCATCTACAACATTACCATTATACTATAATATTGGTGATTTACAAAATTTTGAAAAATTAAAACTTAATAAAATAGTTTTTAACAATAAACCATATTGTGTATACTTTAACGATGAGAAATGGCATATTATCGATGACATATGCATTCATAGAGGTGCTTCACTTTCAAAAAATAATTATATAAAAAAATCTAACTTCAACAATATGAAATGTATCATATGTCCTTATCACGGATGGGAATATAATAATGATAAAATTAATCATATTCCAGGAATTGTAAATGATAATATACGTTGTTATATTCCTTATTATTCTTCATTTGTGCTTGATAATTATTTATATGTTTTATTTAACAACTCATTAAAACAAAGACAAAACATTTTCATCGATATGGAATCATTTCAAAAAAACGAACCATTAGAAAAATATAAAAATGATTTTGTCTCCGTGCAAGACTATAAAAATATTAATGCTCCCTCTGAAATCGTAGTAGAAAACATCCTTGATATGATGCATGTTTCATATGTGCATTACTTTGGAAATAAATTAAATCCTGTTCCTTTTAATATTACATATACAAATATTAATCCTTTGCATGGAAAAACAACATATATGTATAACTCTGGAATAAACAGCATATCCCACAAATACGCAAAATCTAATATTGTTGTTGTAGAAAATGAATTTATATTACCAACCACAACTATCACTAGAGTTATAGCTAATCAATTCACAAAAACCATTGTTACACATACAAAACCTATCGATAATCATTCTTGCGTATTATATTATAAATTATATAGAAATTATTTCACAAACATATTTGGAGATTTTTTCCATAAATATCTTATGGATATTACATTACAAGAAGATATTCATATCATTAATTCTATTTACACAGAACATTATCAAGGCAAAATCAGCACAAAATACGATATAACGCAAACACAAAGAAGGAAAAAAATTTTAAATCTTATGCAAAATAAATAACACAATATAAATACTAAATAATCAAATCACAAATTACACTCAAAACCAAATTTTACATCTCGTTTAATGCGTTGGGTTAATCAATATAAAAAAAAGGAAATGTAAAAAGGTGTAAAAATACACATACCCCTTTAAGGCGAAAAACACTGGGGAATAGTGAAGGAATGTAATTTTATCACTCCAACATACGTAATCCACTTAATACTTTATCGTTCATATCCTTACTTAAATATAATTCATTATTTAACTTCTCGTATATCATTAAACTCTTATTTTCTTCTTTTTTATCTCTTTCATATAAATAATCTAACGATTCATGTCTACTCTTCGGTAATAAATACTCCTTTTTATTTCTTATTTTTTCATATTCATTTATATCATTATATTTTGGATAATTCACTAAATCGTTATTTGAAACCATTATTATCGACTCTAAATGAGCTTGTTTCAAATCACTATATTTTAAATCACCACACGTGTTAGTATAATTTATTCCTTCTACTTCTTCATATAATAGATTATTATTAGTATTTGAATATAAATTATTATTCAAACAAACTAAATCTGTCAGATTTTTTTGACATATATCATTTTTTATCTTATCAATATATTCTTTATCATGACTCGTATATATACTCTCATCACTTTTTAACCAATCTCCATAACCATCATTATTTACTTTGTAATTATATCTTGAAAAATTTACATTAAACCATTTATTGAAACTTTCATCACACACATCACCAAATCTATTTTTTAATACGCATTTTACTTCTTCAACACAAACCAAACTATAATCCGTTATAAACTCTTTATTTAATTCTTTATGTTTATGATAGTAATATTCCTTTATCACATTATACGCTTCCAAAAAAAAAATAAAATATTTTTTATCCAATTCACAATTATCAGGATGAAATTTTAAAACTTTTTTTTTTAATTCCCTTAATAAATTCTTATTATTTAAATCATTTGATGATATATGAAATACATTTAATAATTCATTCATAGTGTAATTCTTTATATCTAAATCAAGTTCTGACAAACATTCCATACTTTATATATTTGTATATATTTGTATATATTAATTTTACAAAATCATCACAAATTATATTTTTATAATACATTATCACGTGTTTAATGCATATTCTGTGCGATAATATCCATCATCTATATATAACTTATAAACCTCCAAACAATTCACAGGATATATTGGTTCTACAATACGAGGCGTACTATTGATTAGTTCTCTCATAAAATCTTTCACCTTTAACAATTGCGTCAAAGGCATTAACATTTTTCTATTATTGTTTTTATTTATATAATACAATTCTCTTATTTCCATAACACCAAATTGTAAACTTACTCTTTTATACAAATCTAATAATGACTCTTCTTTATACACTATCACAAACATACTATATCCACAATTCTTTGTCACTTCAAATATAAATGAATTTGCCCTTAAACTTTGTGAATACTCATCAAACTTTTTATGAAATAATCTTGTCAAATTATAATTATCTCCATTATCACGATTTATATCCATCTTTTTTAAAATAATATTGAAGTTCTTTTTATATTTATTTTACAATACTATTTAACATTTTTCCACATCTTTTAAAAAAATAATTCAACTCACTTGCTTCTATTCCAACAACCGAATCATCAGGTATAAAACTTGTATTTCCTTTTGAATACACCAACGTTGTTGGCACTCCATTTAACATCTTTTTTGCCTTTAAAAATGAATATAGATCATTACATTCATTTATATCAATATCACAACATAATACATTATCTGGTGACGATGCAAAAAATGCGTCCATGATTGTTTGTATCTTTTTACAAGGATTACACCAAGAAGCCTTAAATTTTATTAATATTAATCCTGGATTGTTTTGTAATAAATTCATAAATTCTTCTCTACTTTTTAAATGTGTTATAATTTCTTTTTGTATATTTTTCATTTATTATATTATTATAATATTTTAACGTTGCTACGACGAATAGGATTTTTCCTTATGATAGGAGATAAACATTCCAAAAACACATGCAGGAAAACTACTGAACACTATTCGATACTAACATTCCATTTTTATACACTGAACATTTAAATTTTTGATTAGTTGGTCTCAAACAAACAGTATTATTACTTATTACATTTGTAGTGAACAAAATATTTTTAAGATTGAATGAATACATTGCAAAAGATATTAAAAATCCCAATGCAGACCCTACAAGAATATTTATTAAAATATCGATGAATTTAAATGATATACATTTTAAAACAAACTTTTTTATGAAAATATCTAAACAAATATAAATTACAAAAAATAATATTAGATTGTAATTAATATAATTTTCATATTTTCCGCCTTTGCTCATAATTATAACAGGTGAAATGATATAAAATAAAGTAAAACTATACAAAAATATCGTAAATGTTGATGAGTTTGGATACAAAATGCTTGTGCAATCATAACTATTATTCAAAGAGTCTACATCTTTATCAATTTCTCTTCTTTCTTTGTAAAAAAAATTGCTAATTATTATTCTAAACACATAAATGATTATAAGAATGCATATATATATCACAAATTTAAATAAAAAATTATTTATCAATGAAAACATTGTTAACGCAATTATTAAGCATATATCAGAGTTGAATATAATTATTCTAAAAATTTGATACAAAAATGTGTTTTGTATATTTTCATTTTTTTTTTCGTTTGTTGTGTTTTTGTCAAAAGTACTATCACTCATATATACTCAGTATAAATAATATTTTTATCGTTTTCACAAAGAATGAGCTTTCTCCAAACTTATTTGTCTTAATCAAAGAAAGTTATAATCATCCTTAACTTCTTCTAAAACAAAATCACTTTATATTAAAATGATTAATATTTTTCATAAACCACCTGCTTATATTTATTAATAATAATCTTCTATGAAAATTATCTGTTAATAATTTTAAATTCCCATTAGTGTTAAACGATTTTAAAAATATATTCATCACATTAACGATATTATATTTTTCGTAAATAAACAATTCCGAATAATTGAATAACTTTTTATTTGCTGTTTTATTAACCAAATTATGAAAAGCAAATAAAAATATTTTTAACTCCTCCTTTGTATTCAATGGAAACTTTTTTAATTTATTTAAATTTTCAATTGCATGATATTGACATATCGGACATGGCAATTTTTTACATATATTAAAGATCATAATTATAATATCATTTTTTATAAGTGGATAATTATCTTTTTTTACTTTTTCCGCAATCGTATGTAATAATAACCAAGTTATTCTCCCCCATTTTGCCTTTGACATATAAATAAAATTATAAAAAAAATTAAAACATTATAATTAAATATATAATATTATGAACGACTTATTTGACAACGATCTAGTGCTTGTATCAAATAAACAATTTTACGAACTTTTAAATAAAAAAATGGAAAATAATGAAAAAGAAGATGAAGAAAATATTTGTCTTATTTCAAATACAGAATTAACGAAACATTCCATAAAACTTCAATGTGGACATAAATTTAATTATTTGCCATTATTAAATGAATTTTATAATCAAAAATATGTAAATAGATATTATACGATTGATAATTTAAATCATAAAGAATTTCTATTATATAGAAAATCAAAAAAAAATTATTATCTTAAATGTCCGTATTGTAGAGTCGTTCAATTTAATATTATACCTTATGTTGAATCAATCGACAGACTAAAAATACCTAAATATTATGGAATAAACACCGAAGATATTACATTTGCATTTCATAAATCAAACAAGGAAAATAATAACTTTGAAAATATAAACATCCAAATTATAGAAAACATACAAAATACATCAACCACATCAAATACAAATACAAATACACAAAACATATCAACCACATCAAATACAAATACAAATACACAAAACATATCAACCACATCAAATACAAATACAAATAAACAAAACATATCAAACATACAATTGTGTGAAAAAATGTTAAAGAAAGGCAAGAATAAAGGACTTGTATGTAATAAAAAACTTTATAAAAATAATAGTTGCTATTATCATTTTCATTATTCTAAAATGTCATAATTTACAAAAATGTAATATTTACACCCTTGAAGATTTAAAATGGAACAGGGTGTAATGTTGAATTTCACAACTTGCTTCACTTATCTCCTTTCGGGTATCGTGAGCATTTATACATTTCTTCTCCGCAGTATGCGGAGAATAACCAAACGTAGTTTGGTTTCTTCTCAACAAACAAAGTTTGTTGAGAATAACTTTGTCTTTGACAAAGTTTCAAATATCGGTTCCTTCAATCTTGTTTGGATTTTCTTACTCCCTAAGGAATTGTAAGACAAACAGGGAACTTATGATATTTGCTACTCATTTCTTTTGAAACAAGTAAATAGTTTTAACATCTCCGTTTCTTTATAGAAGCAATTAGAAACATCCTAAATGGAAGTATTAGACACTATTAAACTATACTTACTTTACATTATAAAGTTATCTTATTTTTTCTAAAACATAAAAGGTACTATTTTAAATCTTCAAGGGTTTAAGATTTAAATATATTTATAATTAATTATATATTTATGGATAATAAGGACAATAATAAACAAGAATATTTACAAGAAGATAATAAATATAATGAGCAAAATAATAAAATAATTGATAAATCTTTTCTGTCTAAAAACGAAATAGTAGATTTGATAAAAGATTGGTTAAAAATAGAAGAAGATATTAAAATACTAAAAAAAAATCTAAACATAAAAAATAAAAATAAAAAAGAAATAACTGATGTATTAGTTAAATTTATGAATACCCAAAATATTGATAGTTTTAATATGAATAATGGATCTATTATTCATAAAAAGAAAACTATAAAAAAAACAATATCTTCAAAATTTTTATTAGAAAAGTTAAAAGAATATCACGATGATATACAAACAGCGGAACAAATGTTTAATTTTATTCAAAATAAAAGAGAAGTAAAAAATATAGACGAAATAAAGCATAAGTTGTAATTCGTGTATGGATACACGCCACCACGCCACCACGCCACCACGCCACCACGCCACCACGCCACCACGCCACCATACACATCCCTTCAAAACACACACCACCTTTAAGGCAACAAACGCAGAAAACACGCCACCACGCCACCATACACCTTTCCCTTCAAAAACACCCAACCACCTTTAAGGCAACAAACGCAGAAAACACGCCATCACACCACCATACACCTCCCTTCAAAACACACACCACCTTTAAGGCAACAAACGCAGAAAACACGCCACCACGCCACCATACACATCCCTTCAAAACACCCAACCACCTTTAAGGCAACAAACGCAGAAAACACGCCATCACACCACCATACACCTTTCCCTTCAAAAACACCCAACCACCTTTAAGGCAACAAACGCAGAAAACACGCCATCACACCACCATACACCTTTCCCTTCAAAACACCCAACCACCTTTAAGGCAACAAACGCAGAAAACACGCCACCACGCCACCATACACATCCCTTCAAAACACATACCACCTCCATCCCTTTCCTAAATGAGTTTTTTATTGGATAATAAAAAAATTAAAACTTTGTTTTTCACAAAGTTATTCTCCGCTACAGCGGAGAAGAAACCAAACTATGTTTGGTTATTCTCAACGAATAAAATTCGTTGAGAAGAATTAAATAATATGACTGATGTTAGTAGCAATATAACTTGTAATATTGAAGAAATGGACTTAACTAAATTATCAAAATCTGAACTTTTAGCAAAGTGTGAAGAACTTGGAATTACACCAACCAAAAAGAAAAATGAGACAAATTTCTAAATGGTTTAATAGGTGTTGAAGGGATTATTAGTTCCTTCCAATATCAATAGTAGGGAGTTTCACCCTACGATAGTCCAACTTAAACCAGTTAAAACTGGTGAAGGACGAAATGAGTAGCAATTTGTTATAAGGTATATTTGTTTTCTCAACTCACTTATAACTGCTGAACCATAATGGGAAGTAACCACATCTCAATATTACTTATCTATATAAAATAGTTTAAGTGGTTTTGTCTCATTTTTCTTTTTGGTTGGTGTAATTATTTCATTGATTGTTTTATTTTTATTTATTTCATCAACTAAAAACTTAAACTTAACATATTCCTTTTTGACTTTATAAGCAACTGGTTTTCTGTAATGAATATTAACATTCCCTTCATTTTTGTATCTTTCAATCCAACGCATTAAACTTCTTGGAGTGCATTTGAATATTTTACAAACTTATTCTTGTGTTTTATCTTCAACTAAATAATATTAAACTGCTGTTAATTTATAATCATTACTTTATGAGAAGGCATACATATTACTGAATTTTTTTTTCATAAAATTGATTAATAAAAAAAATGAAATGAAATACTTATACATATAAGTATTATAATATTACACGATGACAGACAAAAAAGTTATACTCGTTATTGAACCTGAATTATCTATGGAAGATATTAACGCAAGAATAAAGCAACAAGTTTGTTATGAAACTTTAGAAGAATTAACTGACGCAAAATTAATGTGTGAATATAAAGATTGTAATTCTGTTAAAAATCAAATAAAAAAACTGAGTGATGTATTGGGAAAATATATTGATGAAGAAACAAAACAAAAAATAATACAAGAATATTTATTACAACTAATACCAGCAGGAACAAAAGGAGTTATAAGAGGAAATAAGTTTAATAATATAGTAAAGCAATTTATCAGAAAATTAGCATTAGACACAGACCGATTTGAAATTTGTTTTGAAAAAAAATGTGAAGGTCATTTTACGACTGAAATACCAGATTGGTATATTCTGGAAAAATCAACTAATAAAATTATTATTGGTATGAACCAATTAGATTTAACTTCAGGAGGACATCAAATAAATAGAGGTTATAAATATTTAATTGATAATAAGCATAATAACGAGAATAGTAGGTTATTATGTGTAATTTGTAATGAAATACAATTCAAGAGTAATAAAAATAAAGCATACAAATTATTTGAAACTGGTTTTCAAAATAATACATTATGTTATTTGAATAATTTACAAAATATTATTACTTCATACTTTAATTAACATTCTAATAACGGATTGAATTTAAATATTAATTCTTGTTTTGATATGGATTTAGGACCAACTGTATTGTTAAAATCATATGTGATTGTAGATAATTTATTTATATTATCAGTTATAGATTTTCCATTAGTAAATTTTATAAAATAATGTGATTGGATACTTTTTTCATCAATATTTTTATCTATTGTTCCTGCATTTACGCCAACACGACGAAATGATATATCTGGATTTTCTGTTTTTTTAACAAACATAAAATTTACTGGTTCTAATTTTTCATTTACAACTCTATTAGTTGTTTTTTTTTCCCAAATTTGAAATATACATGGAACATTATGTTCTACACCATCTACTAAAAATGATTTCTCAGGTAAATCTATTTCAAATATAAGATGAAAATTTAATGGAAATGTTTTTTTTAAACTATCTTTTTTGAAACTTTTAGGTAATATAAATGAAACACTATCACAAAATTCACAAGATTTTTTTATAAATTTAATTGCTAATGAAGATTGACGACCAAATGGGGGATTGCCTATTATATGTATTTTACTAAATGTTTCCTTAATAATATCATAATCGTATAGTAAATAATCTTGTTTTATTATTTCATCATTATCAGGTTCTAAATCATAGAATTTAAAATTACTCGTTATTGATTTAATACCTGTAATAAAAGAACCATTTCCAGCACTCGGTTCTATAATTAATTCATCAGGATTTATTTGTATATATTTTTTAACGAGATTTAAACATAACTCAACAACAATATCCTTTGTGTAATATTTATCAATAGTATTACGATTTAATCCTTTTGTTTGTTTATTTTCCATATTAGGTGTAGTTTGTTGGGTTATTACTTTATTATCAATTATATTTAATTCTTCTCAACTATGTTGAGAATAACCAAACATAGTTTGGTTTCTTCTCCGCTGTTGCGGAGAATAACTTTGTCTTTGAGAAAGTTTCTCCTCAACGAATTTTATTCGTTGAGAATAACCAAACATAGTTTGGTTTCAATTTTTTCTTTATTTATAAGTGTATTATCAGGTAATATGGTGTTAAGTTTGTCTTCAACTGCTTTATCAATTAAGACCTTAATTTTATCGGAATTATTTTTGAAATGAATGATTTAGTGATACATAAAGACATATGTAAATGTTTGCAGCATAGTGCGATGCGGAGCGCCCTACATGGAAGCGGGGGGTCGTAGAGGTGCATAGTTCCCTACAGGAATAATCATATATGTAATTATTAAAAAAATGTAAAACGATATATACGATCCATAAAAACTTATTGATAATCCATAAAAGTCTAACACCTTCTTAATAATATATATAATTATAATTGTAATTCCTGTGATTGTAATATAATTTATTTTTTTATTATTGAGAAATATTTTTTCATCTACAAATTTAACTTTTGAATCCATATATTTATAAATTATATATTATTTCAATAAAAAAAATAACTGATTCGTTAGTATAGGGAGTTAGCCCCCCCCCCTTTCCCTTCTAAACACACATTTCCTTTAAGGCAAAAGGGGGATCTTATCCGCATGGATAGAATGGGGGGTTGGAGGGGGGCTTCTCAACTATGTTGAAAATAACTTTCTCAAAGACAAAGTTACAAAGCCCCCTTCGCAATAATATGTAAGAAAGAATCGTTCGTGAATAGAATGTTTAGATATTTATTGCATCTATTGAGAAGTTTATAAAAATGCATTATATATATATAGTAGTCTTTATATAATGTTATGTTGTAGATGACATAAAGTAGTATTTTTATTTTGTATATAAATTAAAAAAAATTGAAATGCTTTTTTATTATATCAATCTATGTATCGCAATAAATAAGATTCAATAAACAAAGATACAAAGCAAACCAAACAAGAACAAGAGCCAGAAACCCAGAAATGCAGACAACAAACCAAGAACGAGAAGAACAAGAAATTATGGACAAGTTGGACTTACAGGGGTGGTCTTACAATGAAGTCTATGAAATCATAAGGTGTGAGTTCATCGCTTATTATGGAGAACATATACTTCCAACGCTGTTGGCTGAAGCTCAAGCTCAAGCTCAAGCAGAAATTCATGCTCACCAAAATGAAGGTCTTTTCCCTGAACACATGCCTCCACCGCCACCGCCTAGATTAGTCAGACAACACGCCATTCGTGGCGTGTATTACGAACATCTCAGAGAAATGAGGGCGAACATGGATGACAACATTCACTTTAAATGTTATGCGTGTAATTCATACGACAACTTTACAATACAGAGGAAATACGTTACATTGTTGTGCATCCTAAAATATGAATGCAAGGAATATCATTTCTTGATGTCTTTGACATTTGATTATATTCGTCAAAGACATGTATTTACGGGATCAGAAATACAAATTATCAACACCTACGATATAGACATGAAGATAGTTAAGTCTGCAAGGGGATGTTAATTCCCCCTCCAATCCCACCCATATTTCCTACCCCCTTTACCCCCCTTTAAAGTGTGGTGTTTTAGATAAGTTTTAGATTAGTTTCAGTAATCATAGTAATCAGATTATTTTTTTATTTTCATTTGTAACGTAGCCTCCTACATAAAAAATGAAAAGAAAACCCTTCTAAAAACACTAACTACCTTTAAGGCTGTAGGGTGCTACGCGAAGGGGACTTTGTCCCCCTCCAGTCTTTATATAATGTTGTAGATGACATAAAGTAGTATTTTTATTTTGTATATAAATAAAAAAAAATTGAAATACTTTTTTATAATATCAATCTATGTATCGCAATAAATAAGATTCAATAAACAAAGATACAAAGCAA
>Ga0214923_10008128_pt1 | contig 11264 bp, 11 predicted proteins | sample LL1510_MetaG_FD_177993 | JGI IMG/M metagenome (GOLD analysis project Ga0214923, IMG submission 177993) | Freshwater microbial communities from Lake Lanier, Atlanta, Georgia, United States - LL-1510 | ecosystem: Environmental > Aquatic > Freshwater > Lake | place: USA: Georgia | collected... | reverse complement strand
CCTCTCTAGGTGATATGAACTTTTACACTAATATTTACATCCGTGGCAACGAAGTACTATTGAGGGGATACGAAGCTGGAGAAAAGATCCAATTAGCTATCCCCTACAAACCATATCTATTTGTAACCTCACACGATTCTGATACGAAATACAAGACATTGAAGGGTACCCCCGTCAAGAAGTTGAATTTTGATTCAATAAGTGAAGCTCGTGAGTTTACAAGAACATACAAAGAAGTTGACAACTTTGTATACTATGGTTCAACGAATTACGCATACACGTTTATCAATGATCGATACAAAGGAGAAATTAAATATGACCCTTCGAAAATCTCAGTTGTCACAATCGATATCGAGGTCTCGTCGGAAGGAGGCTTTCCTAACATCGAACAAGCTGATAAACCCGTCACAGCAATTACTTTATCAAAAAACGGACACATGGTCGTACTCGGCCTCTTCGAATACGAGCCCGATAAGCCAAATGTAACATACATCCACTGTAACAACGAAAAAGATTTGTTAGAGCGGTTTATCCAAGTATGGAGATCAAAGCAATTCAATCCTGACATCATCACAGGATGGAACGTTGAGTTCTTTGATATGCCTTACATGGTCAATAGAGTTAGAAGAGTTCTTGGTGACTATAGTGTGAAAAAGCTTTCTCCTTGGGATTCAATGTCGACGAGAGAGTTTGAGTTGAACGGTAAAACGATCGTTCATGAGCAGCCAGTTGGTATTACAATTCTTGATTATCTTGGTCTTTACAGAAAGTTTTCATTCTCACAACAAGAGAGTTATAAACTTGACCACATCGCATTTATAGAACTTGGTGAGAGGAAGTTAGATTTTGTTGCTCTTGGATACGAAACACTTGATGAGTTCTATAAGAAAGATTTTCGCAATTATATCAATTACAACATACGAGACGTTGAGCTGGTAGATCGACTGGATGCCAAGTTAAAGTTATTAGAGCAGGTGTTTGCTCTTGCTTATGATGGCAAGGTAAACTTTATCGATACGTTGACTACAGTGAGGATGTGGGATATCATCATTCACAACCATTTACTAGAAAAGAATATAGTTGTTGAGAATCCCAAGGTAACAGTTAAACAACGACAAATCGAAGGAGCGTATGTAAAGGATCCTAAACCTGGAATGTATGATTGGGTAATTTCGTTTGACTTAAACAGTCTGTATCCGCACTTGATTATGCAATACAACATCAGTCCCGAAACTCTTGCTGGTCAGTGTATGAAGTTTGCTAACCATGAAAGATATGACGATGAAGGTAAGTTGGTTGATTATAGAGTAACCGATTCGATATCGATGTTTATTGACGATAACGCGTTAGACGATATATCAATCCGTAGTCAGCTCAACGAGCAAAATGTTACTATCACACCTACTGGATGTATGTTCGATCGCGATTATCAAGGATTTCTACCACGACTGATGCAAACGATGTATAACGATCGTTCAGAGTGGAAGAAGCGGATGTTAGACGCAAAGAAGAAGTATGAACTTAATCCAACAGAGGAGTTGCGGAACGAAATTGCAAGATGTCACAATATGCAGCTTGCAAAGAAGATCCAGCTAAACAGTGCTTATGGTGCTTTATCTAATGTTTATTTCCGTTGGTTTGACCCTCGTCTTGCTGAGTCAATTACTAAAGCAGGCCAACTTTCCATCAGATGGATGGAAAGAAAGATTAACGAATATCTTAACAAGCTATTCAAAACGACTGGAGAAGATTATGTTATCGCCTGTGATACTGACTCGATGTATATTAGACTCGGCCCTTTGGTCAACAATGTATTCACAGATCAAAGCGATGCAGAAAAAATTGTCACGTTCTTAGATAAGGTATGTGAAGAGAAACTAGAACCGTTCATCGACAAGTGCTATGATCAACTTGCATTATATGTCAATGCATTTGAGCAAAAGATGAAGATGAAACGAGAAGCGATAGCAAACAAAGGTATATGGACTGGAAAGAAACATTACATTCTCAATGTTTATAACTTAGAGGGTGTTCAGTACAAAGAACCTAAGTTAAAGATGCAAGGAATTGAAGCAGTACGTAGTTCAACACCTTCGGCTTGTAGAGAATATATTAAGGATGCTCTTAAGATCATTATGAGTAATACTGAAGATGATCTTGTCAAGTTTATAGACAATAAGAGAGTTGAGTTTAAAACTAAACCTTTTGAAGAGATTGCATTTCCACGAAGTGTTAAAGACATGAACAAGTACTATGATTCAAAAGCTGGTTATAGAAAAATATCTAAGTCAGGTGTTCCGATCCATGTACGTGCCGCTTTACTATACAACCATTTGTTGAGAAAAAAGAAACTAGATACAATCCTTAATCCAATCTATGAAGGTGATAAAGTTAAATTTGCATATATGTTAATACCAAATCCAATATTCGAAAATGTGATTGCTACTCCTGGTGCTCTACCAAAGCAACTCGGTCTCGATAGGTTTGTCGATTACGATACTCAGTTCGATAAAGGGTTTGTTGAGCCAATCAAGACAATTGTTCAAGTTATGGGTTGGAGAACAGAGAAAGCAAGTTCCACATTAGAAGACTTTTTTGGAGAGTAGGATGAAAGAAGAAGAATTTGATTTTGGATTTACGACAATAGAAGATCCTTCATACCATTTAGACAATGCTATTTCAGAGGTGGAGGTATATAAAAATAGATTACAATTAATGTATGATACCATCATTCCTCTTATTACTAATCTAGAAAAGAATCCACAGCAGGAAATGATTAAATGGCCAAACAGGGATAAAAAACTAAAAGAATTTAAAACAAAATTAAAAAATATTTTGGAAGGGAAAAAATGATATATTTTAAGTCAGAAGGTCTTCATCCTACTTACAGCAAGGATTATACAGAACCAAAAGGTGCTGCTCATGATAATAATGGTAGTACATATTTTGTAGAGGCAATCGAGAAAACTTTCAAGGGTGCTAGAATCAACTTTTTAGATCTTGGATGTGCTGGAGGTGCATTGGTCAAAGATATGCACGATGCGAGACATAATGCTTTTGGAATAGAAGGTAGTCCCAATCAAAAAGAAAATAGTAAGCACAATTGGCCTTTGATTCCTAATAATTTGTTTGTAGCTGACATCACAGAAAAATTTAGGTTCTACACATACGATGAAGATGGCCAAAGTAATAAAGTGCTGTTTGATGTTATTTCTGCTTGGGATGTTCTTGAACATATCCCTGAAGAAAGATTACCGGGTCTGATTGCTAATCTAGTAAAAAATTTAAAACCAGATGGGTTTTTTATTTGTGGAATTGCTGATTTTGAAGATGAAGGATACCACGTTACATTACATGATAAGGAATGGTGGATTAAATTTTTCGAACAGCATAAAATGAAGCTTGAACAGGACGAACCTCAAGAAATTGCTAGGAAGTCTAGTTTTCATCTTAAATTTAAACTCATGGAGTAATAAGTGAAAAGTCAAATTGCTGATTTAGTTGATCAAATTAATGGGCAAGGTTTTGTTCTTCGATCTGAATTTATTGAATATGTTACTAAAGAACGCAATCAGAAAATGGATCAAGGTTTGTTCCATGCCAGAATCAAGGCATTCAATGATGATCCTGCAAAGTTTGGTTTTCCTTATAGGGTCAATATTAGAAAAACCAAATTTAATAAAGATCAAATCCTATCTTTTACGGTAAAAACATATGTCTGATTTTTTTAAATCTCTAGTAAAAGAACTAAAAGATCCCAATACCTCTTTGTTGGAGGATGGTGAATCTTCTGCTGAATATAGTGGTTGTATAGATACGGGATCTTTTATACTGAATGCTGTATTGTCTGGTAGCCTTTATGGTGGAGTACCTAACAATAAGATCACAGCATTTGCTGGAGAGTCTGCTACTGGTAAAACGTTTTTTGTTCTAGGGGTGGTTAAACAATTTCTAGAAGATAATCCTACTGGTGGTGTGATTTATTATGACACTGAAGCAGCTGTGACAAAAGATATGATGTCCAAGCGTGGTGTCGATACAAAGCGTGTTGTTATTGCAGAGCCTGATACGATTGAAAAGTTTCGTACACATGCAATTAAAGTATTAGAATCTTATGAGAAACAATCTAAGGAGTCGCGTCCACCTATGATGATGGTTCTTGACTCTTTGGGTTTGCTGTCCACCAATAAAGAGGTGGGTGATGTTGCTGAAGGCAAAGATGTTCGCGATATGACTAAGTCACAAGTGATCAAAGGTGCTTTCAGAGTATTGACGTTGAAATTAGCTCAGGTAGGTGTACCTTTGCTTGTCACTAACCATGTTTATGAACTCGTAGGATCTTATGTACCAACAAAAGAAATGGGCGGAGGCTCTGGACTCAAGTATGCTGCCAGCACTATTGCATACCTTAGCAAGAAAAAGGAAAAGGACGGTGATGGAGATGTCATCGGAAACATTATCAAAGTCAAGATGCATAAGTCTAGATTCACCAAAGAGCACAGCCAAGTTGAAGTGCTACTTACTTACGACAAGGGACTAGATCGTTATTACGGTTTGCTAGATCTTGCAGAGAAATATAACATCTTTAAGAAGGTGTCCACTCGTTATGAATTACCCGATGGTAAGACAGCTTTTGGTAAACAGATAAATTCAGATCCAGAAAAGTACTATACTCCAGAAGTGATGGAGCAGTTAGAAGTTGCTGCTGGTAAAGAATTTAAATATGGAATGAGTAATGATTGAAAAAAGTATTATCTCTAACTTGATTCTTGATGATGAGTATTTCCGTAAAACGATTCCGTTTATCAAAGACGAATACTTTCACGATCATACTCATAAGACATTGTTTAAATTAATTGATCAATATGTTAAAAAGTATTCCACACAACCATCGATTGAAGCACTAATTGTTGATTTGGAAGAAATCAATGGGATATCAGGAGATGAAGTAAAAAATATCAAGGAATTCATTGCTGACCTAGATACTTCTCCAATTAAAGATAAGCAGTGGTTGTTAGACCACACTGAACAGTTTTGCCAGGATAAAGCTGTCTATAATGCTATCATGAGTAGCATTCAAATACTGGATGGTAAAGGTAATAATGGAAAGGGTAGCATACCACAATTGCTATCTGATGCACTAGCTGTGTCTTTTGATTCTCATGTTGGCCATGACTTTTTAGAGGACTATCAGGAGAGATATGATTTCTATCATAGAAAAGAAGAAAAAGTTGCTTTTGATCTTGACTACTTCAACAAGATTACAAAAGGTGGTCTCGCTCGTAAAACCCTTAACATTGCTCTTGCTGGTACTGGGGTTGGTAAGTCTCTCTTTATGTGCCATTGTGCTGCATCTAACCTCACTAAAGGACTCAATGTTCTATACATTACGCTAGAGATGGCTGAAGAGAAGATAGCAGAACGTATCGATGCCAATCTTCTCAATGTCACAGTCGATGAGCTTTCCATGTTACCTTATGATGCTTATCAGAAAAAGATTGAACGTGTCAAAGGTAAGACAACTGGTAAGTTAGTGATTAAAGAGTACCCGACATCATCAGCCGGTTCTGCAAACTTTAGGCATTTGTTAAATGAATTAAAGATCAAGAAACAATTTGTTCCTCAGATCATTTATATCGACTATCTAAATATTTGTGTATCTTCGAGGTTCAAGCACGGATCTAATATTAATTCTTATACTTATGTTAAAGCGATTGCGGAGGAGTTACGGGGTTTGGCGGGAGAGTTCAATGTGCCGATTGTCTCTGCGACTCAGACTACTCGTTCTGGATATACAAATACAGATCTTGGACTCGAAGATACGTCGGAGTCGTTCGGGTTGCCAGCAACAGCAGACATCATGTTTGCCCTCATCAGTTCAGAAGAGCTCCAAGACTTGAATCAGATGATGGTCAAGCAGTTGAAGAATCGTTACAGTGATCCATCGACGAATAGAAAATTTGTCATCGGTGTAGACCGATCAAGGATGAGATTGTATGACGTCGAACAACACGCGCAAAACGATATCATTGACGACACACCGTCATTCGACAGTACCCCAACCGGCAAATTTAGTAAGGGTACCTTCAAAGACTTCCATTGATGTATCGACCCTGTACGATAAGAAAATTACTAAACACCATCAACAACTATTTGACCATGCAATAAATTTTTACAGTGACTATTTGTTCTCTAATCAACTTAAAAAACATTTGTTGATTTGTGTTGAGTTTAATTCTACTATGAAGGACTATGGATTCTGTGAGGTTCTCGATTACAACAATTACAAAGCACGAATGTTTTTGATTGTGTTAAAGAAGAAAAAAAGTGAACAGTCAATGTTAAAGACCTTAGCACATGAAATGGTTCACGTCAAACAGTATGCATATGGAGAGCTATCAGAGAAAAATTATTTGTGGGAAGGAAAGGACTATTCTAATAAGGGTTACTTCCAATTTCCTTGGGAGCAACAAGCAATGATGTTAGAACATTTTTTATACCGACTTTATAAAGAACAATATGGACATAATTAACTTAATAGTAAACGTCATTGGTTGGACTGTTCTTTTTCATTTTTTGTATATTGTAGTTAGAGTTTGGTTAGCAAGAAAAGAAGACGACAATCCTTATCATCCCGAGTTTTATGAAAAACCTCCTAGAGAAATTGAAGTTGATATTACAAAAGAAGGAGATCAATTTTACTTTTGGAATATTGAAGGGGGTACCTTTATTGTTCAGGGTAAAGACATCGAAGAGATTTTTGACAAATGTAGTAAGATGTATCCAAATACAAAATTCTACATTCCTAAACAAAAGGCTATTGATGTTGGCCTAAGTATGAATGCTTAACTATTTGTAAAATGCCCCTTTAGCTCATGCTTGGTTAGAGCAGCGGACTCCAAAAAACTTGTTTTTATAAATAACAAAAACAAGGAGAGTTTATGCCTAATCAATGGACTAAAGCAAAGGAAACAGGAATTCCTTATATTTTAAAAGATGAAACAAGAAAAAAGTTTAGTGACAACACAAAAAAGAAAAACAATGAACGTTGGTCCAAAGAAGAAAATAAGAAAAAACAATCAGAATCAATGAAAAAAGCTGTAGAAAAATATCCGGAATCTTACACTTCTTCTAATAGAGGACGTACGAAACAAATTATTTTTGACGGGGTAAAATTTCAAGGTCGCTGGGAATTAGAGTTTTATCAATATTGTAAGAATAACAATATTATAATTGAAAGGTCTAATGAGTATTTTGAATACGAATGGAACGGAACAAGAAAATATTTTCCTGATTTTTATCTACCTGAAACAGAAACATATGTTGAGGTGAAAGGTTATGAAACTGATAGAGATAGGGCTAAATGGAATCAATTTCCTAAAAAATTATTAGTAATTAAGAAAAAAGAAATTTCAGACATACGAAAAAATTGTTTTGTGCGGCCATAGCTCAGAGGTCAGCAGCGCCCGGCTCATAACCGGTGGGTCCCTGGTTCAAATCCAGGTGGCCGCACAAAACAATTTTAACTAACGTGGTGCTGTGTTCGACTCACAGAGGGGGCACCAAATTTAGGAATCATGGAAAAGAAACTAGCATCATTCCACCCAGCATTAATAAACGATTGGGTAATTAAACCCAGCACCCTTGATGGTGTTATTTGTGTTGTAATGACTAACATACATAGTTTTCAGACTTTAGTCAATTATTTTGATAATGAAAATGATGCTCAAAAATTCATAGAATATTGGACAGAAAATTATAGCACATAAATATCCGATTGGAGGAATTTATGGCAGTCAGCTCGGCAGCTCAACAAGCAGAAAAAAACACTTACAATAAACTCAGTAAATTATTAGGGAATCCAGAAGCTTTTGCTGAACCTGCTGGGTTCGAGACGGCATTTCCTGATTTTGGCCTTACTTTAATGATGAATAAAACTCCTTTAGATCTCCATATAGAATATAAGGCAGATGCTAAAGCTCAAATGGGTAGTATGCGTGATTGGATCTTTGATGGGAAGAAATTCACATCAAATGACACTAAAAATGAAGATAAAAAGGATATGCTCGAGATTATGAGCATGAACAAGACTTGTGTAGATAATGGAAAAAGATTACTTAAAGATCTTAAAGATTATTTTGACAAAAGAGTAACAAAATTATATTCTGGAGTATTAACGATACAACCAGATAAACAAATTAGACGTGCCAGGCTATTAGAATTTGTTCAAAATACTAAAAATTATCAATTAGCTAATATTGATGACACTTCAATGGGAGATCTGATTATTTCTCATTATAAAAACAAATTTAAAAAGTCCAGAAAAGGAAATAATCCTAGTGTTTTAATGATGATGATAGCTAACGAATTATGGGTGGTTGAAAAAACATCTAATGTGACAGATATGATGATGAAAAATCTATATCAAAGATTAAATGTAGATAAATTAAATGAAATGTCCTCTCTAAAAGCAAAACTTGAAGTAAGAATACAACCAAGAGGACTTAGTAGTCCTTCAAAACCTAATTCTATTGATGTAATGGCTAGTTTCAGACTATCTGGTAAACCTTCAGGTGGTACAACTGTAATATGATAATTAACGAAATAAAAACAACAAAACAAGAAAAAGCTCAAAAAGAGTTCACTGCTACCAAGAAAAAGGAGCACAGTGAACTCGAAGAAAAGCTAAAACATCTTGAGCACCCAGAAGATCATATGCTTAATGCTGGATATGCTGGGTTTCATCATGCTGTAAACACTCTACAACAAGCACATAATATTCTTTCCGGTAAACAAACAGACGCAAGAGTTTCTGAGAAGTATGATGGATCACCTTCTTTAGTATTTGGAAAACATCCAGAAACAGGAAGAGTGTTTGTTACTACAAAGTCCGCTTTCAACGTCAATCCTAAAGTAAATTATACAGAAGATGATATTGATAAAAATCATGGACATGCTCCAGGATTAGCTCAAAAGCTGAAAGATGCTTTGAAACACGTTCATAAGATTTTGCCAGCTGGCCCTGGTGTTTACCAGGGTGATATGTTATATTCCAAGGATGATTTAGAGAAAAAAGATGGTAAGTATCATTTTACTCCTAACACTATTACTTACTCTACACCTACTGATAGTGAAGAGGGTAAGAAAATTGCTAAGGCAAAAATTGGAATAGCTGTTCATACAAAGTATAATGGTAAACGATGGGATGATCTAAAAGCAGAATACAACCCTGATCTCAAAGAACTACAAGAACATCCTGATGTCCATGTTGTGAAACCTGATCTCAAGATGGATCCTAAGAAGTTCTCACCAGCGTTAAAGAAGCAATTCAATGATCACATGGCTGCTGCTGATGCATCATACAAAGAAGCTGATCATACACCGACTGATCACGTTGAAGCTCACCATAGTCCATTGAAGTCATATTTGAACCAAATGATTGTAGGAGGTAAAAAGCCTACTATACAAGGTTATAAGCAATGGGCTACAGAGAAACATCAAAAAGAGATTGATAAACTTAAGACTCCAGCAGTAAAGGCAGCAAGATCTGCTCGTCACGATTTGTCCATGAGAATTGTTGATGAAAATAAGAAACATTTTCAAGCACTGATTGACACTCATCAGCACATGCAAAAGGCTAAGGATGCATTGGTAAAAGGGTTCAATCAAAGTCAGAAATTTGAGACTCATGTTGATGGTCAACCAGTTAAGACAGAAGGAACTGTTATTTCTGTAAATAATAGGCCATCTAAATTAAATGACAGAGAAGAGTTCAACAAATTAAATGCTCTTAAGTCAAAAAATAGAAAGAAACCAGAGCCTTCTGACAACAACCATGTCACGTTTGCATTTGGTAGGATGAACCCACCAACATCAGGTCATGAAAAGTTAGTTGAAAAGATGAAGGATGTTGCTAAAGAAAAAGGTGGCAAAGTTCACTTAGTAGTCTCTCATTCCCACGATAGTAATAAAAATCCTTTGTCAACAGAAGATAAATTGAAGCATGTAAAAAGGTTTTTTCCAGATATTCATGTCGAATCCTCAAGCAAAGAAGAACCTTCATTCCTCCACCACTTGTCTAAATTATATAATCAAGGACACAAAAGTCTATCTATGATTGCAGGGTCTGACAGGGTTGAAGAATATAAAAAACTAATCGATAAATATAATGGTGTAAAAAGCTCTCATGGCTACTTTAATTTTGATAAACATGAAGTAGTTTCTTCAGGTGAGCGTGATCCCGATGCTGAAGGTACAGAGGGTATGTCGGCCTCCAAGATGAGGAAACATGCTAAAGAAGGAAATTTAAGTGAGTTTAAAAAAGGTATACCTAGCCACGTATCTGATAAACATGCTAAAGAAATGTATGATGATGTTAGAAAAGGATTGGGAATCAGGGAATCGCTTAGTTTTATAAAATTTTTTAGGCATAGGTAATGGCACAATTTAAAAAAGATACTCATCTGTATCTAAAGGAAAAGTTAACGAGATAAAAGAAATATAAATAATCTTGCAGTATAAAGGCCTCGGTAGACCTGCGGAGATTAAATGGACAAAAAGAATGAAATTAAGGGTGGCAAAAAGCCATCCAAGACAATGGGATTGTCTAAACAAAAAGATCAAATAGTTCTAAATCCCAAATTAGAACCAATTAACAACATCCATGAGAGGGTTGTTAATCTTATGCAGCGTCGAAAAAGAGCTTCGATGATGCGTAGAATGCATTCCAGACTTGAAAGAAAGAAGGAAATCACTTCTACAAGACTGCACAACCAAAGCCAATTAACACAAAAAGCACAAAACATTGCAAAAGGTATGTTAAGAGTACGTTTTGCAGGTGCGAGAGGTGCAGAATACCAACACCTTTCTCCTTCTGATAAAGTTCAAGTAGATAAAATTGTAGATAAAAAAGCTCTTTTAATCAAGTCTATGGCTCTAAAGTTGGTTCCTAGGCTTAGATCTGCTGATGTTAAAAGATTACAAACTAAAAGAACAGGTCAACCAGTCAAAGGTTTGCAAACATATATGAGTGCCAGACCAATGATGTCTGGAGACGAACTCCACTTAGATGATTTAGTTAAATTATTTGAACAAATTAGTGACAAAGCTCTAAAAGTTTTAGATGAAAAAGCTAAAAAACATGGAGTTCCTTCTAATGTATTGGAAGCGGTGTTTTTAAGAGGCCTCTATGAGAGCGATGAGCAAGGAGCTTTTGATAGAGTTAATGCTTTTTTGGCTTTAGGGAAAAATGCTTTAGAAGAAGA
>Ga0214923_10008127_pt1 | contig 11265 bp, 8 predicted proteins | sample LL1510_MetaG_FD_177993 | JGI IMG/M metagenome (GOLD analysis project Ga0214923, IMG submission 177993) | Freshwater microbial communities from Lake Lanier, Atlanta, Georgia, United States - LL-1510 | ecosystem: Environmental > Aquatic > Freshwater > Lake | place: USA: Georgia | collected 2015-10-15 | reverse complement strand
ACTGTCTCGTCGCCACGGGCAGACTGACCGTCGCCCAGGATGTGGTGCGGCGCACGACCGCGCTCGATCCGACGGATCCGCTCGCCCTGGCTGCCCTGCTCGCCGCGGCCCGCAGCCAACCTCGCGGCGCGAAGCGGAAGGAGCGGCCATGACCGCGGCGGGCCGCTTCATCGTGCTCGATGGCATCGACGGCGCCGGCAAGTCGTCGCAGGTGCAGCCGCTCGTGCAGTGGCTCGAATCACGCGGTCACACCGTCACGACCTGCCGCGACCCGGGCTCCACGCCGGCTGGCGACGCGATCCGCGCGATCCTGCTCGACCGGCACGAGATTCACCTCGCCCCGACGAGCGAGATGCTGCTCTACATGGCCGCCCGCGCACAGCTCGTCGCGGAGGTGATTCGCCCGGCGCTGGCCCGCGGCGAGTGGGTCGTCTCCGATCGCTATCTGCTTGCGAACATCGTCTACCAGGGGTATGCCGGCGGTCTCGACCCCGACGTGATCCGCCGCGTCGGTGCGGTCGCCACCGGCGGCCTCGAGCCTGACTGCGTGCTCGTGCTCGACATCGATCTGGCGACGGCCGCCCGCCGGCTCGACCGCCCGCTCGACAAGCTCGAAAACCGTGGCGAGGAATTCCGGGCCCGGCTTCGCGCGGGCTATCTCACCGAAGCGGCCCGCGATCCCGTGCGGATCGCCGTGATCGACGCCGCCGCCGAGCCCGAGATCGTCGCCGGCCGGCTGCGGACGGTGCTCGACGAACGCTTTCCCGACGCGCGGTGACACATGGCCTGGCAGGGCATCGAAGGGCACGACGCGATCGCGGCGGAGTTCGCCCGGGCACAGGCGCGCGGCCGCGTCGCCGGCACCTATCTCTTCATCGGCCCGCCGGGCATCGGCAAGGGCACGTTCGCCCGTCGGCTCGCGAAGGCGCTCACGTGCTCCGCGCCCCGCGAAGGACTCGTGGCGTGCAATGCCTGCGCCTCGTGCGTGCAGGCCGAGGCCGGCAGTCATCCCGACATCGAAGTCGTGCAGAAGCCCGAGGATCGTGCGACCATCCCGCTCGATCTCCTCATCGGCGACGCCGATCATCGGATGCGCGAGGGCCTCTGCTGGAAGCTCCTGCTCAAGCCGACGCTCGGCGGGCGGAAGGTGGCTCTGATCCTCGATGCGGATCTGCTCTCCGACGAAGCCGCCAACTGCCTGCTCAAGACGCTCGAAGAGCCGCCGCCGGAGGCTGTGATCGTGCTCGTCGGCACGGCGCTCGAGCGGCAACTGCCCACGATCCGCTCGCGTTGCCGGATCGTGCGGTTCCGCCCGCTCGCACCACAGGAGATCGTGCGCGTCCTGCGCGCTGAGCATGATGCCGCCCAGGTGGACGACGAGCGCCTGCGCCGCTGCGCAGCCGGAGCCGAGGGCAGTCTGGAACGGGCCCGGCAGCTGCTCGACGACGAGCTGATGGCGTTTCGGGCGTCGTTGTTCCGGATGCTCGGCGGGCGGCCGCTGCACGGAGTCGATCTTGCCCGCGACGTGCTGGCGGTGGTCGATGCGGCCGGGAAAGAGGCTCCGCCCAGGCGGGCCCGTCTGCGGATGGTGCTCGCGTGCGCCCTCGATTTTTTCCGCGCGGCCCTGCGGCACGACGCGACCGGTGAATCGCCGGCCGACCCCGCGCTCGCAGCGGCCGTCGCCGCGTGGGGTGGCGACGGGGAGCGAGCCGCGACGTGCCTCGCGCATACCCTCGACGCGCTCGACGGGATCGATCGCAACGCGTACCTCCCGATCCTGGTCGACGCCTGGACGGCGGTCTTGGAAGAGCCGCGGATCACCCAGTCGACCTGAGCCGCCCTGATTGCCTGGTCGGACGGCAAACCCTGACGCGCCGGCCTGCCTGAATCGATTTTTCGGGTCGTGCCTGACGATCCACGTGCAGGGATCGAGCATAGGTGGCCGGCACGTGGGCGGAATCCGGGTGCGGCGCCGGCGGGCGGCAGGGACGGGGGCATGTCCGACAAACGGGCTGGCGGAATCGTCGCCTCGTCGTTCGTCGCCGGGCTGTTGCTCGCGGCGGGCATTTTCGCGCCCCGCGCCTGGGAGCCGGTGCCGGAGCCATTCTTCGGACTCGAAGACCCGGCGAGTCAGCCGGCCGACGGCAGCCCGGCGCCGACCACCGTGGCGAGTCCGCCGTCCCCGCGTCCTGAGCGGCTGGCGTTCAACGAGCCTGCCGCTCCGACGAACGCCGATGTCGCCGTGCAAGCAGCGGCGGTCGCCGCCCGCGAGGCGCTCGCGGCGGCCCCGCCGAAACCAGCGGACGTGCCAGTCACCCCGCCGTCCGCCTCCACTCCGCTCGAAGAGCGGCCGCCCGCGATCGTGGCGATGCCCGTGGTCGTCGCGAATCCTGAACCGGTCACCGACCCGATCAGCCCCGCGCCCGACCCCGTGCCGGCCCCACCGCCGCCCGAATCGCTTCGTGCCCTCGTGACCCGGGTGCAGGCATCCCGGCCGCAACTCGCCGTCGAGCCGCCGTTGCCGCGGCGCATCGCGCCTCCCGCGACGGTGGCTCCGATGGCGCACGACGAGCCGCTCACCCCCGACCGTCTCGGCGCCGCACCGCTCCCCGGCGACGAATGGATCGATCCCGATAGCGTGAACTGGTCCGACGTGCCACTCATCCATCCGGCCCTCAAGCCGACCGTGCCGGCACCCCGCCTCGGCTTCAGGCCGCGGCTCCGGGTCGGCGAGCGTCTGCTCGGCCGCGATCGTGGAGGTGATGCTTCGGCCGCGATGACGTCGAGCGAGCCGGCGTCGCCACCGGCCGGCATTCATGCCTGGCCGGCGCCCCGCAAGCTCATCGAGCAGGTCGAGGACCTCGGCAATGCAACGCCTACGAGCGACGCGGCGACCTGGGCGAGCGACGTGCTCGACAGACTGCGGAGCGTGTTGGCCACGGCGGGCCCGGGGGATTCGGCCGCGAGCCCCGTGCTCGTGACGCTCGGCGAATCGGTGCATGCAGGCATGGGGCTCGCCGACACGACGACCGATCACTCCCAGGCGTCGGCCACCCGCCGGGCTGCCCTCGCGCTTGCGCGCCGCGTCGCCGTCTGGCGGGCCGCTGCCGGGCTGTGCGGCGACATTGCGGGCGACCCCCGACTGGAGGCGGAAGTGGCCCGGTTGCTGGATGCCGTGGAGCGGTTCGAGGTTTCGACGGCACCCGAAGATGCCGCGGTGGCGGCGCGGTCGGCCGACGTGCTCGCCGGGGCCGGCCATCCCGGCGCCGACGGCCTCGCCAAGGCGGTCAGCGATCACTATCTCTCGGCCAACGTGCGGATCGCGGTGCATCAGCGGTTCCTCGAGAAACTGCTGCCGGAGGCCACCGTCACCACGGGCCCCGTCGACGACGTCGTGCTCGGCCGCAAGGTTCGCGGCACGCGCACGGTGCAGCGCACGACGACCGTGCGGTTCGTTCCCGACGCCGACGAGATCTGCTTCGACCTCGAGGTGCACGGCGACGTGGAGTCGCGCACGGTCACCGATTCCGGCCCGGTGTCGCTGACGTCGCGCGGGGCCTCGTCGTTCACGGTTCGCAAGCCGATCAAGGTGTCGTCGGCCGGGCTCCTCTTCGGCACGGCGACGGGGGTGGCGACGAACCGCTCGCAGCTCGCCAACGTGCAGACGAGCTTCGATTCGGTGCCGATCATGCGGTCGCTCGTGCGCACGATGGTGCGGAATCAACACGAAGAGACGCTCCCGGAGGCGAACCGCGAAGTGATCGATCACATCGTGTCGCGAGCCTGTCGCGAGGTGGACGCCCAGGCCGAGCCGAAGTTCGTCGAGATCGGCGATCGGATTCGGGAACGCGTGTGGATGCCGCTCGTGCGGCTCGGGCTCGAGCCCACGCCCGTGGCGATGGAGACGACGGCCACCACCGCCACGCTCCGTCTGCGGCTCGCGGCCGACGAGCAGCTGGCGGCCCACACGCCGCGGCCGCGGGCACCCGGCGATGCCCTCTTCAGCCTGCAGGTGAACGAGTCGACGCTCAACAACGCCTTCGAGCGGCTCTCGCTCGCAGGCCGGCGGCTGTCGCTCGAGGAACTCATCACCACGCTCTCCCAGCAGGCCGGCTTCGAGCCGCGGATTCCCGACGACCTGCCCGAGGGCGTGCATGTCACCTTCGCCCGCCGGCAGCCGCTCCGTGTCGAATGCCGTGATGGCCTCGTGCACATGCGGGTGGCTCTCGACGCCATCGAGAGCGGCCGCCGCAGCTGGTACGACATCGTCGCGCGGGTCTCGTACAAGCCCGCCACGGCCGCGCCGCAGATCTTCCTCGAACGCGAGGGGCCGGTGCAATTGAGCGGCCCCGGCCACCAGGGGCGAATCGAGTTCGCCCTGCGCACGATCTTCAGCAAGATCTTCCCCAAGGAGCGGCCGATCCCCGTGCTGCCTGAGCGGCTCGTGAAGAATCCCCGGCTCGAGGGCCTGCACGTGCTGCAGGCCGCGAGCACCGACGGCTGGCTGGCCCTCGCGCTCGGCATCCGCGACGGCGAGACGACGGTGGCCCAGCCGGCCGCGGCCACCGGCAAGACTGCCGGCGAGCGGCCGCGCATCTTCCGCTGACGCCGGGCCCGCCTACACTGTGCGGCGGAGGTTACGATGCACGCACAGCCAGGGCACTATCGCACCGAATCCGACAGCATGGGCGAGGTGCAGGTGCCCGCCGACCGCTATTGGGGCGCCCAGACGGAGCGGTCGCGGGACAACTTCAAGATCGGCGTCGACCGGTTCCAGTGGGGACGGGCCATCAAGCGGGCGCTCGGGATCTTGAAGAAGTGCGCCGCGCTCGCCAACGGCGAGCTCGGGCAGCTGCCGGCCGACACGGTGCGGCTGATCGTGCGGGCGGCCGACGAGGTGATCGCCGGCACGCTCGACGACCATTTTCCGCTCGTCGTCTTCCAGACCGGCAGCGGCACGCAATCGAACATGAACGCCAACGAGGTGATCTCGAACCGCGCGATCGAGCTCGCCGGCGGCGTGATGGGCTCGAAGAAACCTGTCCATCCCAACGACGACGTCAATCGCGGCCAATCGTCGAACGACACGTTTCCCACGGCGATGCACATCGCCGCGGTCGAGGTGATCCACGACCGGCTGCTGCCGGCCGTGCGCAGCCTGCGGGATGTGTTCGCCAAACTCGAACGCGAGCACATGGGCCTCGTCAAGATCGGCCGCACCCACCTGCAGGACGCGACCCCGATCACGCTCGGCCAGGAGATCTCGAGCTGGCGGGCGCAGCTCGACGACCGGATCCAGTCGGTCGAACGGTCCCTGCCGGGCCTGTACGAGCTCGCGATCGGCGGCACGGCCGTGGGCACCGGGCTCAACGCCCACCCGCGATTCGGTGACGTCGCGGCCGGCTTCATCGCGAAGGAAACGGGGCACCCGTTCGTGTCGGCGCCGAACAAGTTCGCCGCCCTCGCCGCCCACGACGCCCTGGTGGAAGTGAGCGCGGCGGAGCGCGGCCTGGCGATGGCCCTGCTCAAGATCGCCAACGACATCCGCTGGCTCGCCTCGGGCCCGCGGTGCGGCATCGGCGAGATCTCGATTCCGGAGAACGAGCCGGGCAGCTCGATCATGCCGGGCAAGGTGAATCCCACGCAGTGCGAGGCGATGACGATGGTCTGCGCACAGGTGTTCGGCAACGATGCGGCGGTGGCCTTTGCCGGCAGCCAGGGCAACTTCCAGCTCAACGTCTACAAGCCGGTCATGATCCACAACGTGCTCGAGAGCGCCGACCTCGTCGCCGACGCCTGCGACTCGATGCGGATCCACTGTGCCGAAGGCATCGAGCCGAACCTCGCCCGGATCACGCATCATCTCGACGACTCGCTGATGCTCGTGACGGCGCTCAACACGCACATCGGCTACGAGAAGGCGGCGAAGATCGCGAAGAAGGCCCACGTGGAAGGCACAAGCCTGAAAGCGGCCGCCGTCGCGCTGGGCTACCTGACGCCCGAGCAATACGACGAGTGGGTCGTGCCCGTGGAAATGACCCGCCCGCTGGCGACCTGAATACGGCGAAAAACGGCTTTCTCGGCCCATTTTTTGACAATTCCGCAGCGTGTGCCAGAGTTGCTGGAAGGCCGGGCCGCATCCCGGCTTCACCCGCGCACGGCTCGCGCCACGCCGTGAGTGGTCCCCCCAGTCTCTGCGACAAGGAGTGTCCTCCCATGGTCCGTCTGTCGTTCGTCGTCGGTCTTGCGACCACGCTTGCCCTCGTCATCGGTTCGTTTGCCGATGCCGGCTTCGGTCATCACCGCCGGCACCTCGATCCGTCGTGTGCCGTCGAGCCGGGCTGCAGCGCGTTCGAGCCCGCCTGTGCCATCGAGCCCTCGTGCGAAATGGAGCCCGATTGCGGCGCCGTCACCTGCTGCCCGAGCAATCCCTGCATCAAGTACCGCCACAAGCACGCCCACAAGCACAAGCACGACTGCGGCTGCTGCCCCGAGCCGACGTATGAAACCGTGCTCACGCCGACGAGCCCCGAGACCTGCTGCACGGTGAACGTGCCGGTCTGCCTGCCGGCCTGCTGCCAGGGCTGCCCGTGCGAAACGTCGCGGTGCACCGTGTTTGGCTGCGGCCAGGTGCGGTACGACTACGCCTGCGGCTGCTCCGTGATCGTGCGGTTCCAGAAGCACGGTGACATTTTGGTGACCTACGTCGGCTTTTAGGCCGGCATCCAGCCGGCCCCCGCATACGCTCAAGTGGGCCATTGAATCTCACCCGGCCGGGAGGCGACTCCCGGCCGGGTTTTTTTCGCGCGTAGGCATTACCTCCCGCGCCAGGCCCGGAGGGCCGGGTAAATACCAGCCGACGGAGGTCGGCCAAGGAACGGACGGCAGGAAGCCGTGCCGTTCCGTGAACATAGCCGGCCGGGTAAATACCAGCCGACGGAGGTCGGCCACGGAACGGACGGCAGGAAGCCGTGCCGTTCCGTGAACATAGCCGGCCGGGTAAATACCAGCCGACGGAGGTCGGCCAAGGAACGGACGGCAGGAAGCCGTGCCGTTCCGTGAACATAGCCGCTAGTGCACGCCTTGCGCCGCCAGCCAGCGCTCGGCGTCGAGGGCCGACATGCAGCCGGTGCCGGCGGCGGAGATCGCCTGCCGGTAGTAGTCGTCGGCCACGTCGCCCGCGGCGAACACGCCCTCCACGCTCGTCTCGGTGCGGAAGTGCTTCTTCCACACGATGTACTTCTTGGGGGTCAGCTCCACCTGGCCGTCGAGGAAGGCCGTGTTGGGGGTGTGGCCGATCGCCAGAAACACGCCCGCCGCCTCGAGCGTCGTCTCCCTGCCCTTCTCGGTCGTGCTCTCGAGCCGCACGCCCGTCACGCCCTTCGCATCGTCGCCGAGCACTTCGGCGAGCGCCGTGTTGAAGTGGATCCTGATCTTCGGATCGTCGTGGGCCCGCTGGGCCATGATCTTGCTGGCGCGCAGCGTGTCGCGGCGATGCACGAGGTGCACCGTGCTCGCGAACTTCGTGAGGTAGGTCGCCTCCTCGACGGCCGAATCACCGCCGCCGACGACGACGAGATGCTGGTTGCGAAACCGCGGCAAGGCACCGTCGCACACGGCGCAGGCGCTCACGCCCCGGTTCTTGAACCGCTCCTCGCTCGGCAGGCCGAGCCAGTTGGCGCTCGCGCCCGTGGCCACGATCACACACCGGGCGAAGACGGCCGGTCCGTCGGCCGGCTGGAGCATGAAGGGCCGCTTCGAGAAATCGACTTTGAGGATGTCGTCGGTGACGATCCGCGTGCCGAAGTTGACCGCCTGCTGCCGCATGAGCTCCATGAGTTCGGGGCCCGTCACGCCCTCGCCGGCGTGCGGAGCCATCATCTGCCGCCGCTCGGCCGGCAGGGCGGAATCGAGGAACGCGCCGAGGTTGCCGTGGGGAAAGCCGGCGTAGTTTTCCACCTCGCTCGTGAGGGCGAGCTGGCCGAGCGGGAGCGTGCCGGCCATCCGGTTTTTCTCGCTGATCGCCCCCTCGTAGACGAGCGGCCGCAGCTGGGCCCGGGCGGCATACGTCGCGGCGGACCAGCCTGCCGGGCCGCTGCCGATGATGACGAGTTTCTCAACGTTGGATGACGACATGCTCCCGCTCCGTGGTCCGTGTGATTGCCGATTCGACGTCGCTGCGCCGATCGACCATGATGGTGAAATTCGCGGCGGGCAGGAAGCCCCGCCATCCGTGCCCGGCGGAATGCCCGCGGCGATTGACGCGAGGTCTGTCATGAGCCTGCTTGCGATTCTCGTGCCCTCGGCCCTCGTGCTGGCTCTCGCCTACCGCGTGTACGGCGGCATCCTCGCCCGGCTGTTTCACCTCGACGATGCCGATCCCACGCCCGCCGTCACGCTCCGGGACGACGTCGATTACGAGCCGATCGCGCCGCAGCTGCTCATGGGGCAGCACTTCTCGGCGATTGCCGCGGCCGGCCCGATCGTGGGTCCGATCCTCGCGGGCGTGGCCTTCGGCTGGCTGCCGGCGCTCCTCTGGATCCTGATCGGCAGCGTGTTCATCGGCGGCGTCCACGACTTCGCCGCCCTCGTGGCCTCGATCCGCCACAAGGCACGGTCGATCGCCGAAGTGGTCCGCGACCACATGAGCCGCAGGGCCTATGCGCTGTTCCTGGCCTTCGTGTGGATCGCGCTCGTCTACATCATCGTCGCCTTCACCGACATCACGGCCTCCAGTTTCATCGGCCGGCAGATGCTCGAGAACGGCGACACCGTGTCGGGCGGCGGGATCGCCACGTCGAGCCTTCTCTATCTCGTGCTGCCCGTCGTGATGGGCGTGTGCATGCGGTATCTGAAGATGCCGCTCTGGGCGGCGACGGCGGTGTTTCTGCCACTCGTGGGCCTGGCCATCTGGGGCGGGCAGCGCATGCCCTTCGACCTCGGGCAGGCGCTCGGCACGAGCGACCTCGTGGCCCAAAAAATCTGGGGCGTGGCCCTGCTCGTCTACTGCATCGGGGCGGCGATGGCGCCGATGTGGATGCTGCTCCAGCCCCGTGGCCATCTCGGCGGCTGCTTTCTCTACGTCGCCCTCGCCGGCGCGGCGATCGGCCTCGTGGCCAGCGACAGGCTCGTGGCCGGCGACTCAGAGGTGCGGTATCCGGCCTTCACGGCCTGGCAGACGGCGAAGGCCGGCGACCTGATTCCGATGCTGTTCATCACGATCGCCTGCGGGGCCTGCTCGGGCTTTCATTCACTGATCGCGTCCGGCACCACGAGCAAGCAGCTGCGGCGGGAGACCGATGCCAAGCCGATCGGGTACGGCACGATGCTCCTGGAGGCGATGGTGGCGATCGTGAGCCTGTGCTGCGTGATGGTGCTCGCCGCCGACGACTCGCGGGCCGGCCAGCCGCCAAACTTCATCTATGCCCTCGGCCTCGGCCGGTTCCTGGAGATCCTCGGCGTGCCCACGGCGATCGGTGTGTCGTTCGCACTCACGGCGTTCACGACGTTCGTCTACGACACGCTCGACGTGTGCACGCGGCTGGGCCGCTACATCGTGCAGGAACTGACGGGTCTCACGGGCAAAGCCGGGGGGTGGCTCGGCACGGTGCTCACGGCCGGCGTGCCGATGCTGTTTCTCCTGCGGCCGCAGCTCGACGGCAACGGCAACGCCGTGCCCGTGTGGAAGACGTTTTGGAGCCTGTTCGGCGCGAGCAATCAGCTGCTTGCGGCGCTCACGCTCCTGGGCGTGACGGTCTGGCTCTGGCGGACGCGGCGGGCCGCGTGGGTCTGGCTCGTGACGGGGCTGCCGACGGTGTTCATGTATGCGATGAGCACATGGGCTCTGGCCACGATGACGCTGCCGCGGTTTCGCTCGGATGGGGGCTTCACGCTGCCGGCCGACCCCGTGCCGTGGGCGGGCGTCGTGCTGCTCGTGCTCGCGGCCGTGATGCTCGTCGAGGCGATCCGCGTGATCGCCCTGCCGCAGGGGCCGACAGGCCCCTCGAGAACGACACGCCCGAGCCGGCTGCCGGAGCCACGCCGATGGGCCGCCGAAACCGCCTGAGCCACGACAAGGCGCTCTTGCCGCAGAAACGCTGCGCGGCCTGCGGCCGGCCGTTCACGTGGCGGAAAAAATGGGAGCGGTGCTGGGACCAGGTGCGGTATTGCAGCGACCGGTGTCGCAACGTGGGCAAGGCCGGCTGAGCGAGCGGCTACCGCAACGATGGTCACATGCATGAAGGCCAAGAAGAGCAGGCTGCAGACTGGCATCGTGGGGCAAGCGTCCCGCTTGCCATTGGCGACCGAGACGGTCGCCCCACAAGAAGAAATCACGTTCGCACCTGCCCCGAGCCCGTGACCACGAATTTGTACGTCGTGAGCTCCTTCGTGCCGCAGGGGCCGCGGGCGTGGAGTTTGTCCGTGGAGATGCCGATCTCGGCGCCGAGTCCAAGCTCGCCACCGTCGTTGAACCGCGTGCTGGTATTCACCATCACCACGGCCGTGTCGACCCGCGAGGTGAAGCGGTCGGCTGCGGCCCTGTCGGCCGTCACGATCGAATCGGTGTGCCGCGACCCGTAGCGGTTGACGTGGTCGATCGCGGCATCGACCGAGTCCACGACGGCCACGGAGATCTTGGGGCCGAGATACTCGGTGGCCCAGTCGGCCTCGGTGGCCGGGCCCGCCGTCGGCACGAGCCGCCGCGTGGCCTCGTCGCCCACGATCTCCACCTTATAGTCACCAAGCGCCCGTGCCACGTCGGGCAAAAACCGTTCGGCCACGTCCTTGTGCACGAGCAGCGACTCGGCCGCGTTACACACGCCCATCCGCTGGCACTTCGCGTTGACCGTGATCGCCTTCGCCATGGCGAGATCGGCCGCCTTGTCCACGTAGACGTGGCAGTTGCCCGTGAAGTGCTTGAGCACCGGCATCCGCGCCTCGGAGCACACGCGGCGGATGAGGGTCTCGCCGCCACGGGGGATGACGATGTCGATCAGGTCGTCCATCTTCAAAAACTCGCCCACGGCCTCGCGATCGGGCGTGTCGACGAGCTGCACGCAATCCACGGGCAGCCCGGAGGCGGCGATGGCCGCCCGCATGCTTTCCACGATCCGGGCGCTCGAATGGGCCGCCTCCTTCCCGCCGCGCAGGATGATGGCGTTGCCGGCGGCGAGGGCCACGGCCGCGGCATCAGCCGTCACGTTGGGCCGCGATTCGTAGATGAAAAACACCACGCCCAGCGGCACACGGATTTTTTTCACGACG
>Ga0214923_10008125_pt1 | contig 11266 bp, 21 predicted proteins | sample LL1510_MetaG_FD_177993 | JGI IMG/M metagenome (GOLD analysis project Ga0214923, IMG submission 177993) | Freshwater microbial communities from Lake Lanier, Atlanta, Georgia, United States - LL-1510 | ecosystem: Environmental > Aquatic > Freshwater > Lake | place: USA: Georgia | collected... | reverse complement strand
ATAGACTTTAATGGTTGAAGAAACGTAAGTATAGCTCACTGACTTTCTCTGTATCACCTAAATTATCAATCTCTGGTGAGAAGTGGGAAGATGCAATCAAACCAGACGTTGTCGTTGAATATCAGAGATTCGGCTACACTTATCTGAAATTTGTAGTAGCTTCTAATGAAGACGTCGAAGAAGCGGAGCAAGCTGTTAATCAGTATAGAAAACATGGGTTCAAGGGACCTGTTTATATCATGCCATGCGGTGGTGTAGAATCTGTATATTCTTCAAACAATAAAAATGTTGCGTTACTTGCAATGAAGAAAGGTTTTAGATATTCAGATCGTTTGCAAGTGCCGTTGTTCAAGAACGAATGGGGTACTTAATGGATGTTAATGTTGTTTATTGGAGTCACCCTTTAGCAGAACATCATTTGAAATTTCAAAATATTCTTAATAATGTAAAACATTTTAACGTCCCTAATACCGAACCAAACGCTAGTAAAATTAATTTTATTAAATGTCCTTTTTTTAATTCTTTTGCAAGAAAGACATTTAATATTCTTGCACCTTTTGACTACAGTCTAATTTCAGAAAATGGAGAATTAAAATCGTTTCACTACGATCAGAATTTTTTTAATAATAACATTTTTGTAAGAAGTAATGAATTAAAATTGTTTAGTTTTGGAATTATGAGTTTTTTATTTTTTACTAAACAAAATTGTATTTTAACATGCGACAAAAGTTATTTTTCAAATAATGATTTTTCTATTAGTACGCATGTTATTCCAGGACAATTAAATATTTCCAAGTGGTTTAGAGCTATTGATTTAGCTTTTATTATTAAAAATAATAATCAATTAATTAACATTAAAAAAGGGGATCCTTTGTTTAGTGTAAATTTTAATTTTAATAACAACAATAAGATAATTTTTAAGAGATTTAAATTTACTGACAAGTTGAGATATTATTCAGACTATAAAAAAGTTATGAACCCCTTAATCAAACCTAAATTAAATCAACTTACTGATTTTTTTTATGAATCGTTTGATAATAGTGGTATTGGTAAAATCATTCTTAAAGAGATTGACAACAACTTAATGGAGTAATTTTAATGGGTAAATTTATTAGTACTAAAACATATGGACATGAGAGAGGATATGCTATAGCATATCGTCAGTGGAGAGCAGACACACATTGCAATTTGATTCATGGATACGCGCTGGCATTTCACTTTGAATTTGAATGCGATGAAGATAAACTTGATCGTAGGAACTGGTGTGTTGATTTTGGCGGTTTCAAAACTTTAAAGGAAAGACTTGATGAATGGTTTGACCATACTTTGCTAGTTGCTGAAGATGATCCAGAGTTTGATACATTTAAAATGCTCCATGAAAAAAAGCTCTGCAAAATGATTGTGGTTGAGCGAACGGGATGTGAAGGTTTGGCTAAATGGTTAGCAGATTATATTCAAGAAATATGGATGGAAGAAAATGGTTACGGTGATGGTCGAGTAAGACTACGTATGGTCAAAGTGATGGAGACACCAAGTAATTCTGCAATGTGGGTAGCATCATGGGTATAACACAAGCTAAACTCCTCGAACCAAAGCTCACTACAGAAAGGTATGGAAAAACTCATCCCTGGGTACCAGATGGGATTTATGATGACCAAAAAAATCGTGTCAGGTATTGGGTCAAGGATGGTCGAGCTATTGAGGTCGCTTCAGTGATGTGGATTGAATCTCATAAAGTAACAGAGTTGTCTCCTGCTATGCAGGCAGCTTGGGGAACATATCCCAATATGACCCCTCGACCAAAAAATCAGTTGACATAGTTAAAAAAACAGGGTATCCTGCATGATCATTAGGAGATTGTCATGCAGCTACCTACTATTGGTTCGCACGTTGAGGTGACTACCGAATCACCTAATATCAACTATTTTACTATGCTGGACATGCCATTTGTCCGAAATATTATTAGAGGAGTTGTAGTCAAGAACCCCAACTGGTTAGAGGCCGATTACTTCACTATTAAGACTGGCAACAAAGACTTTCCTATGTCAATGGTCTCTTCTAATCGTGTCAAGGAGATCAAGATCATACAAGGGTCAACAGACGACACTAAACATTTCAATGTCAAGGGATCGAAAGGAGACGAGTACATTGTTTCGTTAAGAGAGAACCATTACAGTTGTACGTGTGTAGGGTTCAAGTTCAACAACAAGTGTAAACATATTGAAGGTATTAAGAATGCAAAAAAATCTTAATAACGCTTTTGTAAGAGCGTTGTATGATGGATTGATTGATTTAGAACACTTCAAACTGTATCAAGATGAGCTAGATATTTTAGCTGTCGAAGTCTATGATAAAGCTCAAGATGAGCTTTTGTATCAGTCGTTCGAGGCAAACAAGATCGTATTCGGTGACAAATATGTGGAAACATTACAATGAATGAGTTCACCTTGGAAGAATATTTTCATCAGCTACAAGAGCTCAATCGTAAAAAGGCAATAGAAGAGGCGTTAGACCGTATGGTTGAGTTCAACCAGTTATTGGGATTGTATGAACTTGATGGAAAACCAAACCCTCTTATCAAAAGGCCCTCTTTAGGTAACAATGTGATCCTTGGTTATAATTAATCGATTGATATGGATAAAAACGACTTAGTGGAACAAGCACCTTACCATCCTGAATATGAAGGTGCAGCGTTTGGTTTGAGAGGCAGACCTTTGAGTGAAGTGATCAGGGAACGACTTAAACAAAACAAAGTGCGCTTCTTTGCTAGTGATAACATTTCCGAATTTATTTCACAAGAAGAGCGAGATCACCTTGTAAACGAGCTAGAAAGCAAGTTCGCTAGTGTGCTGGATTCTTTGATTATTGATCGAGAGAACGATCCTAATAGTCGTGATACAGCAAGACGATTAGCGAAGATGTACGTTTATGAGTTAATGGATGGTAGGTATACGCCACGTCCTTCATCAACATCATTTCCGAATGAAGGATCAGATCGATTTGAGGGGATGTTATGTGTTCGTGCTGAGTTGACGTCGATGTGTTCTCATCATCATCAACCTGTTCGTGGTGTTGCAATTATAGGGATTATTCCTACTGGTCGTGTGATTGGGTTATCAAAGTATGTGAGGATAGCGCAATGGTGTGCACGTCGTGGTCAATTGCAAGAAGATTTGGTTAACCAAATTGCAAAAGAGATTATGAGTAGCTGTGACACAGAGAATGTCGGTGTTTACATTCAAGCAACACATGGGTGTATGGAGAATAGAGGGGTTGAAGCTCATTCTAGTCTGACACAAACTTCTGTAGTACACGGTTTGTTTCACAATGATTCAGTGAAAGCTGAGTTCTTTAATAATGTCAAACTTCAGTTATCAAAATGAAAGTCTATCTTGCAAAGTTTGAGAAGAATGGTCAGACAGCTTATAAGATTGGCCATACTAAATGGTTCAAGTCAATAAAAAGGTTTGAAGAAGAGCAGTATAATGTGTTTGATAACGTCTCTATCGTTGATGACATTTACATAGAACATCAAGATGCAAGAGTTGCTAGGTTATGTTCAGAATTGATAGAAGCGGCGTTACAAGGATTATATCCAAAGAACTTTACGCTTGAAGAACATTTTAAAACAGATGATAATGTGTTTGATCAACTATCAGGGATCACTGAGTTTTTTATCATCGACGAAAATGAAGAAGACATGATGATTGCAAAGTTCAAACAAGTTAAGAACAAAGTATCACATATTGTAAGGAAATATAATGGAAAATAAGAGTTTTATTTTTATTACGTTCCAGAAAGAAGGTATTCATCGATATCCAGCAGCTGCTGAAAAACCAGAGCTTGCTACAGGAGATTGGTTGGATGTATCATTCTTAGCAACACCTCATCGGCATATCTTTCACTTCCGAGTAGAGATGGAGGTGTTTCATGATGATAGAGACGTTGAGTTTATTCAGTTCAAACGTATCGTTGAGAATTGGTATTCAACCGGAACGTTGAAGCTTGATTATAAGTCTTGTGAAATGATGTCCCGAGATCTTTATCGTAATTTGATTAGCAATTGGCCCGATCGAGATTACGTGATTGAAGTTGCAGAGGATGGAGAGAACGGATGTCGTATTTACTTTCCTAAAACATCAGTTCGTTATGATTAAGTTTTGTCACATTTCCCCTACTCCATACTTGGAGACTTTTGCGCATCTTAATGGTGCGCATATTATTCTTGCTCATCTAGTAGAAACTGATGAAAATTATAGAAACTTTTACCGTAATCTAGACGATAACAAACCGAAGATTATGGACAACTCAGCGTTCGAGATGTTCAAGTTGGGTATGCCAATGTATCCTTCTGAGAGGTTGATCGATCTTGGTGAAAAGGTAAAAGCAGATTATATCGTGATGACCGATTACCCAAAAGAGTATTGGGGTAAGACTTTAGACAAAGCAGGAGAAATGATTCCAGTATTAAAACAAGCAGGGTTCAATACGTTTTATTGCCCTCAAAGCGAGTTAGGTGACATGGAAGGGCTGATCGCGTCGATTGATTGGGCTTTAAACAATCAAGACATCGACTTGATTGGTTTATCTATTCTTTCATGCCCTATTGCTTGTGGTGTCAACGAAACTAGCCATCACGAAGGGAATAGGGACGATGCGTACAAGATGCAAAGGTTCCTTTCTCGTTGGCGTGTTTTCACAGAAATAGAAAGAGCAGGTCTACTCAGCGTATTTACCGAGAGAAAATTTCATTGTCTTGGAATGGTCGATGGTCCGAGAGAAATTGAATTATTATCGAGATGGAAGAAGCAGATTTTTTCATGGGATTCAAGTGCAGCGATTTGGGCAGGGCTCAATGGGATTAAGTTTGATAGTTCCCCTACTGGTTTACGTTATGGTAAGTTTGAGAAAGAAGTTAATTTCAATGTTGATGACATAGAGTTGTCTAAAATTAATAAAGCAATCTATAATTGCCAGTATATTAATCGATTGATAAGGAATCAAAATGGTGAATTTTAAATACAAGGAAGATGTTTTTTTAAACGATCTTCGAAATTATATTGAATGCACTTATAATGAGCATTATGTCAATGATGGTAAGTTGCAAGTTGTTGATGTGTGGCATGCGCGTGGATCACTTTCTTCAACTGGCATTGATACAGCTTTGAAATATTTGATGCGTTATGGTAAGAAAGATGGAAAGAACAAAAAGGATTTGATGAAAGCAGTTCATTACATTATACTTACGATGTATGCTGATGGATTGCTTAAAGATACAAAATTCTCTCATCTTATAACAACGGACAAACTAAATGATGAAACATACCTTGGGCCCCTCATCGAAGACAACCCTCACGAACACGGAACCAGAGGATTGCCAACCTAATGCTGTAGATCTTAGGTTGGGTAGAGTTTATAAGATTTACTCAACTTACTTTGAAATCTCTAATGATCACAAACAGCATCGTGGATCGGAAGAGATCGATCCGGATAACAATGGTTACTATAATTTAGAACCAGGTAATTACGAAGTAGTGATGGAAAACATCATTCATGTCGGTCAAGGTGAAGCTGGCTGGGTGATTACTAGATCAACACTTAACCGTAATGGATGTTTCTTGACTTCTGGTCTTTATGATACTGGTTACCATGGAGTGATGGCTGCTGTTCTTCATGTTGGTATTGGTCCAGCAAGAATTAAACAAGGAACCAGGATCGGACAATATGTTAGCTTTGATGCTGAGAGCCTAAGTAGTTATGACGGTGACTATGGTATTGGTAAACAGCATGATCAAAAATATGGAGTTAAATAATGGGTTTTGAAATTAAAGTATCTATCGAAGAGTTACGTAAACGTAAACTTTTTCTTGCAACACCAATGTACGGAGGACAGTGTGCTGGAATGTATACAAGATCAGTAGCTGATCTTGCAGCAATGTGTGCAAAGTACCAAATTCCTCTACAGCTGTATTTCCTTTTCAATGAATCATTGATTACTCGAGCACGAAATTATTGTGCTGATGAGTTTATGAGAAGCGATGCTTCTCACATGATTTTTTTAGATAGCGATATTGGTTTTAATCCTCAAGATGTAATTGCTTTGTTAGCATTGCAAGATGATGAGAGTGAATATGACGTGATTGGAGCTCCATATCCTAAGAAATGTATTAGTTGGGAAAAGGTCAAGCAAGCAGTAGACAAAGGTTTTGCAGATGATAATCCTAGTGTACTAGAAAAATTCGTTGGAGATTACGTATTCAACCCTAAAGGAAATCAAAAAGAAATACCAATTGGTAAACCAGTAGAAGTTCGTGAGATCGGTACAGGATTCATGATGATTCGTCGTAAAACTTTTGAAAAGTATACCGACACTTTTCCTGAACTTCATTATAAACCTGACCACATTAGAACAGAAGCATTTGATGGTTCTAGAGAGATTATGGCATTTTTTGATTGTATCATAGACCCCGAAAGTAAACGATATCTTTCTGAGGATTATATGTTCTGTTATAATGTACAGAAGGCTGGAATGAAGGTATGGTTCTGTCCTTGGATGCAGACACAGCACGTTGGGATGTATGTATTCGGTGGTAGCCTAGCAGATCTTGCATCTATTGGTGCATCTGCTACCGCAGATGCTAGCAAATTAGGTGGAAAGAAAAAGAAGAAATGAAACTGTCAAGTAGAACATTACAAGTTTTGAAAAACTTTTCTACTATTAATCCCTCTCTTTTATTTAAGACAGGGAATGTATTGACGACGATGTCTCCAATGAAAACTATTATGGCAAGAGCTGTAGTCAAGGAAAGCTTTCCACAGACTTACGCAATCTTTGATCTATCGCGATTCATTGGAGTACTATCAGTGTTTAATGATCCAGAGATATTGATGAAGGATAGTTACTTAATTATTTCTGAAAATAATAGGGTTGTCAACTACACTTACGCCGATTCTGAAATGATTATCACTCCACCTGATAAGCCGATAAAATTTCCACAAGATGCAGAGATATCTTTCTTTATGCCTAGCGATGTATTAGGATCAGTAATGAAAGCTGTAAATATTTTACAGCTGACGGAGTTTTCCGTTACTGGTAATATGAACAAAATATATGTTGGTGCTGTGGAGACGAAAAATCCAACTGGTGACACATATAATATTGAGGTAGGTGAAACTGATTATCAGTTTAGTATGATATTTAAAGCTGAAAATATTAAGTTGATTTCTAGTGATTACCAAGTAAAAATTACATCAAAAGGACTAGGGTATTTCAAAGGAGATGACGTTGAATATTGGATACCAACAGAAGCAAGCTCAAACTTCGGTAGCTAAATGTTCAGTTTGCAAACTCCTCCTCGAGGATATTCGGGGATGGCCTTGTTATGACCCTAATTGTCCTAGGTTATTATGCGTGAAGAATTTTTATGGGTCGAATCATACCGACCAAAAACAATTGCAGATACCATCCTACCCAAGCAGTTAAAAACAACATTCCAAAAGTTTGTTGATGATAACAATGTTCCTAATTTGCTTCTTACTGGTCGCGCTGGTGTGGGGAAAACCACAGTAGCACGTGCTATGCTTGATCAGTTAGAATGTGATTACATCGTTATTAATGGGTCCCTCCATGGCAACATTGATACTCTTAGAAACGATATTCTTGCTTTTGCTTCTACCGTTAGTTTTACTGGTGGTCGTAAGTATGTTATTCTTGACGAAGCTGATTACCTAAATCCGAATAGTACTCAACCCGCTCTACGTAACTTCATGGAGCAATATAGTAAGAACTGTGGGTTTATTCTCACGTGTAACTTCAAAAACAAACTTATAGAGCCTCTATGGTCTCGTTGTTCTATTGTCGAATTTAAGATTGCTAAAGAAGAAAGACCAATACTTGCTGCACAATTTTTTAAACGTATCTGTACGATCTTGGACAAAGAGAAAGTAAGCTACGTGGATAAAGTAGTAGCAGAGGTTGTACAAAGGTTCTTTCCTGATTTTAGAAGGACTTTGAATGAATTACAAAGATATGCAGCAACAGGAGCTATTGATACTGGTATATTAACGAACTTTAGCGAAGAGACATTTAAGACGTTGATTGAACATATGAAGAAGAAAGATTTTACTAATGTTCGTAAGTGGGTTGGTGAGAACAACGATATAGAGCCTGTTGTTCTTTTTAGGAAGTTATATGATAGTGCGTCTACAATGTTAGCAAACAATGCTAGTGTTGCTCAGTTGGTTATGATCATTGCAAATTATCAGTACAAATCTGCATTTGTTGCTGATCAAGAAATCAACACGACTGCTTGTATGGCTGAACTAATGGTGAACGTAGAATGGAAATGATTAAGAGCTTACCAGCTAAAAAAGTCGAGTGTGTAGACGGTTCTATTGGTACCTATGTCAGAGAAACTTCATTAGGACATCTTATCTTAATACGCAATCCAGGTTGGCCTTTTCCTGAAAATGTTTATTTGAAACGAGATCAATTTAAATTTCTTAATATTAAACAAAAGATCACAGAGGAAGAATATGGAACAGCCCTTTTTTAAAGCTAAGGTAGTTTATGACGAACAAACTGATGAACATCTTCTTCACCTCGACGAGGATTGGTGTAGAGAAAATGATTGGAAGATTGGTGATAGCATTAATTGGGAAGTTGTTGGGGATCAAGCTATCGCTACTAATACAACTGCTCAAGAAAGAAAAAATGTAATGAAATATGTATTAGTAGAAACAGTTAGCATTTTTCGTCAAAGGTATGTTATTCTGGCAAAGAGTGAAGAACATGCTAGGGATGAAGTTACGATGATGGATCATGAATTCAAAGAGTTTTCACAACTTCATCTGGATGAGATTATTAATTCTTCTAGAATTCTTACAGAAGATCAAGTGATTGAGTTGTGTGATAGTGACAACGACTATCTCACAACATGGTCTAGAGAAGAGAAGCTTAAAAATTTAGTTAATAAATTAAATTATGAAGTATGACGTCATAGTATTGGGCGGTGGTGTAATTGGAATCACTACTGCCTTTTATTTATGGGATAAAGGATTAGAAGTAGCTGTTGTTGAACGGCATGAACTACCTTCAGAAGAAACATCATTCGGTAATGGTGGTCAAATATCTGTTTCTCATTCTGAACCTTGGGCTCATCCTGGAGCCCAATGGCAAGTTGCTAAATGGTTAATGGCTAAAAATAGCCCATTATATTTTAAACCACAGTGGGATATTCATCAAATTAAATGGATATGGGAGTGGCTAAAAAACTGTAAAAAAGCAAATTGTGATGTTAATACTGCTGAGTTAACAAGACAAGCTATCGAATCTCATAAACAATTAGATTATGTTGCTAATAAATCCAAGATTAAGTTTGATAGGTTAAAGAAAGGTATTATTCATTTTTATACAGATGGCAAAGAGTATGAAAATGCTTTGAACTCTGTTCAAGTAATGAGATCTTGTGGTTTAAGTATTGAAGAAATTTCGACTAAAACAATGTTTGAGATAGAACCTTCTTTATCTCATTGTGATCGTATTGTTGGAGGAACTTATGCTCCTACTGATGAATCTGGTGATTGTAACTTATTTACAAAGAATCTAGCTAATTTCCTAGAGAGTAATGGGGTTAGATTCTTTTACGATGTTGCGGCAGTTGCACAAAAGGATAACTTATTAGAATGTAGAACTGGTAATTCAATGGATCATTCTTTTGCTTTCAAAGCAAAACAATTTGTAGTTGCTTTGGGATCATATAGTTATAAGTTTGTAAAAATGAATTATGGTAAAGAATTAATGATTTATCCAGCCAAGGGTTGTTCAGTGACTGTTCCAATTATTGATAAATTTAAATCACCCACTATAAGTTTAACTGATGATGAAAACAAAATAGTATACTCTCGTCTTGGTAATCGTCTGCGTATTGCAGGTACTGCTGAGCTTGCTGGATGGGATCCTCAAGTTAACATCGACCGTTGTAAAGTGGTTGAGCAACATGCTAGAAGAATGTTCCAAGGAGGTTGTGATTGGTCGAAATCGATGTATTGGTCAGGACTCAGACCAGCAACCCCATCAAACCTCCCATATGTGGAAAGATTGAATGATAATGTTGTCCTTAACACCGGACATGGTACTTTAGGTTGGACACTGGCATGTGGATCTGCTAAGATTGTATCTGATATAATTAAAAAATGAGCCCATTTGATTTTATCAATGCAATCAATAGTTCTGCAAAGAAGGATTTAATTGCGGAGGATCCTGAGTTAGAGAAATTATATGTTCCGTTCATAGTGAATAGGGCGTTATCGTATTTTCCTGATACTGTGTTGTACGCAAATGAGACCAATCTCTATTCTTTACTAGATTACAAGCTCCAAAATTCCTATCTTCTAAATATCGTTAGACCCGCAAAGCGATTTGCTAAATGGGTGAAGAAGCAGGACAATAACGATATTGATGTTGTGATGGAATATTTCGGGTACAATAGAGAAAAAGCTATCCAAGCACTGTCGATCTTGTCTAATGATCAGTTAACAATTATAAAAAATAAACTGGCTAAGGGTGGGACTTATGAACGTGATCGACAGCCTAGTGGAGGTAACTCTACCTAACGAAGAAGATTTCCTAAAGATCAAAGAGACGTTGACTAGGATTGGTGTAGCATCTAAAAAAGACCGTAAACTATACCAATCTTGTCACATTCTTCATAAACAAGGAAAATATTACATTGTTCATTTTAAAGAACTATTCAAATTGGATGGTAAACCATCCAATTTTTCAGATGATGATATTGGAAGACGAAACACGATTGCAAATTTATTGGAAGAGTGGGGATTGGTGAAATTGGTGTCAAAGGATAAGTCAGTAAGTCCTGTTTCTCCATTATCTCAAATAAAGATATTGGCATACAAAGATAAAGATGATTGGGAATTGATAGCAAAATATAATATAGGTCGAAAAAACTAAATGATTTCTACATTATGGGATGAACGATTTCTCAAATTATGTGAACATGTATCACAATGGTCGAAAGATCCGAGAACAAAAGTTGGTGCTTGTGTTGTCAATGATGACAAACAAATAATCGGTCTTGGATATAATGGTTTTCCTAGAGGTGTGATAGATGAAGAAAGTCGTTACGAAGACAGAAGAACTAAATTGCTTTTAGTTGCTCACGCTGAACGCAATGCTCTTGATAATTGCTTTGTTAGTCCGAAAGGTTGCACATTGTATGTTACTCTACCTCCATGCAATGAATGTGCA
>Ga0214923_10008122_pt1 | contig 11270 bp, 8 predicted proteins | sample LL1510_MetaG_FD_177993 | JGI IMG/M metagenome (GOLD analysis project Ga0214923, IMG submission 177993) | Freshwater microbial communities from Lake Lanier, Atlanta, Georgia, United States - LL-1510 | ecosystem: Environmental > Aquatic > Freshwater > Lake | place: USA: Georgia | collected 2015-10-15 | reverse complement strand
GCTTCGCTCATAGACCTAACCAAACAACGCAAGGCTATTGAATTGCTCATCAACAACGAGATGAACATGGAGCAGGTTCAGGATGGCGAAGTGGGTAGCATGTCGGCGATTGACGATTTCCACGCATGAAGCAAAGCCTTATTGACTTCCTGTACAACCAGGCTTACGACGTTAACGACAGGGTTAAGTACTATTTGGACAAGATTGGTCAATTGGACATGTCCGTGTACAAGCCTCAGCGTATGATCATCCCAAGTTTCTCCAACAGGACCGAGCAGTCCAAGTGGGAGAACGAGCAGATACGAAGGACTAGGTTTGGACATAACGGCATCTGTGGGATGATGTACATGTACACCTACTTTTGGAAGATGAAGTCCAAGAACGGAGGGCTTATTTCCCCGGAGTTTCGGCGTTGCAATGCCGAGTTCTTCAACTTGATTGAGTCGTGCCTCTATGGTGGTTCTGACCTTTATGCCGATAATACCGGCAAGGGGGTTATCCTAGGTGGACGAAGACGTTGGGGCAAGTCCTACAGCCTAGCCAATGCCATGTACTGCACGGCAATCCACAATCCTTACTCGGAGATTGGTTTTACATCCAAGACCGAGGAAGACATGAAGAAGTTCATGAACGACGTACTAAAGACCGGTTACAACAACCTCCCACAGTTTCTGAGGGCTACGTCCATGGCGGGGAACTCAGCGTCCAGGTTGGAACTAGCCAAGAAGGTTCGGGACAAAGACGGCAACATCAAGAAGGTTGGGTTGAACTCGGTAATCTTTGGTCGATCTCCAGAACCGACGTCTTTTGAAGGCGCTGGTATGCGGATGGTGGTTTACGAAGAGCCCGGTAAATGGTTGCCTGGGCAGTTGAAGCAGAACTGGTCGTATACGGAACCAGCCTTAGCGGCTGACGATGGGGTAACGAGAAAGGGTGTGCCCATCCTTGCCGGTACGGCAGGAGATGCAGCGGAAAACGGAGATGACTTCAAGGACTTTTGGTACAATGCAGAGAGCTACGGTTTGCTGAGGTACTTTGCCGCTGGGTGGAGTGGGTTTATGATTGACAACGAGATGGGCAATGAGAACGTGATTGAAGGTCTAAAGTACATTCTCAGCGAGCGTGAGAAGAAGAAGAAGCAATCCATGAAGCGATACTACGACTTTGTGGTGCAATACCCCTTGGAACCTGAAGAAATGTTTATTCAGGTGGGGGAATCGCCCTTTGACGTGGAACTGCTCAACAACCGTATGGGATTCTTGGATACGAATCCACCATTGCTCAAGCGTGGTTTATTTCGAAAGTCTAACGATAAGGTGGTATTCATCCCGAAGGAGGACGGAGACATTATCATGCGTGAGGAACCGGAGGAAGGCGTGCTGTACGCAGCAGGTTGTGACCCTACGGATGGTGCTAAAAAAGAAGGCGTTGGGTCAGACTTGTCGTTCTTTATTGCTAAAGGGTTGTCTTTGGACGAGGAAACCGCTAGCCAAGGAGCGGTTCTTCAGTACACGGCAAAGCCCAAAGACATGAACGAGGCTTACGAGCAATGTGCTTTGGCATTGGAGTATTACAGCAAGAAAAACCCGTGTACAGTGCTGATTGAGAGAAACCGTGCCAGGATGATTGCTTACTTCCAAGACAGGGAGCTGACGAGGTTTTTGGCGAAAAAACCTCCCAAGATTGGCAAGTTAGCCAGACCGGGGAACAGCGTGGAGTACGGGGTGTATATGGACGAAATGATTCAAGACCAAATGATTGGCATCTTGGACGATGACATTTCCAACAACATTGAGCAGTACTTTTATGGGGACTTGTTGGCAGATTTGGCAAACTATAATCCCGATAACCGAAAAAGAAAATACGATAGAGTAGACGCTTGGGGCTTAACTTTGATAAACTTACGAACCGCATCCAAAAGCCGTTTGTTAAGAAAAAAGACGGACGACAACCTTTTTGCTGGTTTGGACTACGTTATGAACAAAGAAGGCAAATTAGAACGTAAATGAGCTCTGTAGCAATACAATCAACTTTTCCTAACATGTGGGTTCCTGATTCTCAAAAAGATGAGGATTACCACAGACAAGCAGTATTGGCTATTTTAGGGCAAACCGTGTCCAACGGGTATATCCCAAACCTGTACACCGCTATGGACAAGAGTATGAACTTCTACAACGGGGATTATGATTTGTCCAAGAAGTTTGACTTTCTTCAAAAGGACTATAATGGCAGAAGCCTTCCAGCGCTGTGGATTAACTTCAACAAAATCCGAAACAAAGTCAATCTAATGGAGGGCGAGGTAGCCATTCAGAAGCTTGAAGTAAGCTGCAAAACGCTTAACCGTGATGCGGTATCTAGGAAAATGAAAAAGAAGGCTCAAATCATGGCTGAGAAGATCATGTCCATGGTTATGCCACAAATTGACCCTACTGGAGAAATCATTGAGCCTAAAGAACCCGCGTTTGTGCCCTACTCCGAAGAGGAGTTGGAATTGTACATGAAGTCTTCTTACAAAGAGCCCCTTGAGAGGGTAATGGACGCTATTCTTCGTTATGAAATAGAGCGAGACCGGTATGTTCAAACAAGGCTTGCTGTTTGGAGGGATATACTCATTGTAGGTCGTGGTATAGCCAAGCATGAGTTAAAGCATAGCAAACCCCATATTCGCCGTGTGGACCCCAGATACGTGATTGTAGATCCATATGTATTTGACGACAGCTTTAGCACAGCTGCGTTTATTGGCGAATGGAGGTATGCTCCGATAACGGAAGTTTGTGATACCTATGGCCTTACAATGGATGAACTGTCCAGAATACGTTCCGACCAAGGGTCATGGATGTGGAGTGGTTATTCTCAAAATGGAACTAACTTTCTGTTGCCTTACATCATGATTAACAATCAATTGATGTGCTTGGTGTTTTACGCAGAATGGAGAGACATACGTCAAGTTAAGGCTAAAGTGACAGTAGACCAATATGGGGGAGAGCACGTTAAGATACTCGCTAAAGGAGACAAGGGTAAAGTTTCGGATAAAGAGAAAGAGGCTGGCGGAAGGATTGAAACAAGAAATATTGAAACAATCAGGAAGGCTACCCTTTTGGGGTCTAATTTGGTAAGAGAGTGGGGAGAAGCCAACAATATCGTTAGGGATAGCGTAGACAACCCCGTCAGAGCAGAGTACAGCTACACAATTGTTGCTCCGCAGTATGTAAACTTCAGAAGTGTATCCAAGGTTGAAGAAATGGCTGCTTTGCAGGAGTTCAAAGACCTGATTATGTACAGCGTTCAACAAGAAATGTCCACCGCTGGTCGCAAGGGATTTGTTTACGACTTGCGTTACAAGCCTGATAATCTTCAGCTTCAGGACGTAATGTACTACTTGAAAACAGCTGGTATTGCTTTTACGAGCAGTGGTCAGGAGGGAGTTCCTCCTGCTGGGAATCCATTTCCAACCATTGACACGGGAATATCCAATTCTATTAACTTGTACTTGAGTTTAGCTGGATACATTGATATGGAAATCGATAAGATTTCGGGTATCAACGACGCTAGGCAGGGATTCCAAAAAGACAATTCATTGGTTGGGGTAAGCCAAATGGCGGTAATGCAGAGCAGTTTGATTACTCAGCCGTTAAATAAGTCTTTAGAGCTTTTCGAAAACGAGCTTTTGCAGAAATACGCTAACTACATCAAAACAACGTTTTCCTTTTTGAAAGACCAATACGAGCCTATTGTTTCCGAAATAGGGGTTGACTTAATGGAAATAGACGAAGAAGTGCCTTTGCAAGATTACGGTATCTTTGTTAGGGTCAATTCAGACGACATTATGAACAACCGTCAAAGGTTCGAAAGCATCGTTATGGCTGCTGTTCAGGCCAACAGCGTCAGTCTTGCTGATGCAATGGTTCTGCTTTATAACCCGGACACCAAAGAGGCTGTCAAGAAGTTTTTGGCTTTGACGGACAGAAAGGCTGCTCAAGGTCAACAAATGCAAGAGCAACAAATGATGATGCAGCAACAAACTATGCAACAGCAGATTGTTGGTGATACTGAGAAACAAATCCAGGTGGATAGGGCTAGATCCGAGAACAAAGGTCAACTTCAGATGTTAAGAGAAGAGTTAAAGAACCGAACTATGGAACAACAAGCTCAACTCGACATGCTTAAAAAAGAGCAGGAACAAAACTTCAGCCTTATTTTAGAGGCATTGAAAGAACAAAAAAACCAATAAAAACTTATGGAAGATTTAGAATTGTTGGCTCTTCAGAAGCTGGAGGGCAACGCATCTACCGGCATGCCCGGTGGTGACGAGAACGAGCAAGCCGCTTTAAGAGCGCAAGGCATTGTTAACGAGCCTGCTGCGCAGGTTGAAACACCGGCAGAGCCCGAGGCTCCTGCTCAAGCAGACGTGAATGTAGATTCAGACGATGAACCTGAAACTATTGAAACAAACGAAACGCCAACCGAAAATGTTAATGCTGATGAGAACCCTGAAAAGGACCTCAATTTCGACATTGACCTTGACGAAGGCAAGGAGGTACCGGTAGTAGATGATTTTGTTACCAAGTACCAATCGGAGTTTGAGACGCTGGGACTTGAGAACGTAAAAAGCTCTTCGGAGTTTGTCGACAAGTTCAAGCAAATCAAGCAGGAATTGGAGGAAACAAAAGAATCCGCCAAGACCGTCTTCGCCAACGATATGATTCGAGAGGCCAACGAGATCATGAAGCGGGGGGGAGACTGGCTCGGTTATTTGGGCTTGGCTTCCTTTGATTACGATGCAGTTCCTGACATGGAACTTTTGTCGTATGAGCTGAAATCCGACTTCGATTCGAAGGAGGAGCTTGATGATTACTTAGCCTCCCTTGACGAGACCCAAATTCGCCTTAATGCGAAGAGGATACGAAAGGACTTGAAGTTGCAGCAGGATGCTCAGAAGCAACAGATTGCTTATCAAGCAGAGCAAAGCCAAAGGGCTTACGATGATAACTTGAGGCAGGCAATCAAGAGCGTTGAACGTGTAGATCGTGTCAAGGTCAAAGACCAAGACCGGGCGAGTATCGAAAAGATGCTCACCACCTACAACGACAAAGCCAAGGCTACTGAGTTCCAGATTAAGCACTTCCTGAAACCTAGTGGAGAACCAGATTTCCAAAAGATGGTGCAAAGCGCCTATAAGCTGGAGATGTTCGACAAGGTGCTTGAGTACGCTACACGCAGTGCCAAGAACTCAGGAAAAGCCGCTGTGATTCAAAACTTGTCCAACGTGGATAAGCCAAAGACGACCAACATCGCTGAGGTTACACCACGAAAGGCGCTTTCTCTCGTTGAATCCGAAGTTGAAAGGTTGATGAAAGGGGAAAAACCTTTATTCTAAACTTTAAACAAAAAACAAAATGGCTTACGTTAATTCATTTAACCCGCAAAACAATGCTCCCAATACCATTAGAACTGGTAATGTGGATAGCACTTACGTTTTTGGAGGAATCCAAAAACCCGACTTTAGCGACTACATCACGTATCGCTTCCCCCAGTACACCATCACCACTTTGTTGAGCCGTATCGGTCGCAAGAATCCCGTGGTTGGTAACGATGTGTTCAACTGGTTTGAAAAGGGCAAGTTCCGTCAATCGGTAACTGCTTCTGCTGCAACTGGAGCTTCTGGCGACACTACCGGTACGGTAACATTTGCGTCAGGAACCCAAGCTTCCTTCCTCCCAAGCGACGTTATTCGTTTTGAGAATGGCGCTTACGCCGTGATCACTGCCGTAACCGGCGCAGGTGGAAATGGAGCTTCCGGAACATTGGCAGTCACTGCTCTTGGAACAAACTTTGGATCATCGATTACCGGTACCCTCAAGTTCGCTCACCTTTACAACTTGCAGACTGAGTACTCTGACAGCCCATCCGGTCGTGTATGGCAGGAAAACCAAGTGAGTGAGTACCTTGGAATCATGCGTCGTTCGGTTGTCTGCTCTACGACTCAAGGATCCAACATGAAGTACGTGAAGAAGTCTGACAGCGAATGGTCTTACTACTACATCAACGAGATGGAGACTATGCAGGAAATGGCTATGGACCGTGAGATGTACATCTTGGCTGCAAAGTCAAACGGATCTGCCACAACTGGCAACGTAATGTCTGGCCGCCTTGGTGGTAACGGTATCCTTCCACGCGTCATCGCTGACGGTGTTGTAGGCACCTACTCTTCAGCCATCGCTGAGACCGACCTTGCCGAGCAAATCCGTCTGATGTGTTTGAACAGCCAAGGTTCTGAGTTCACCGTTCTTTGCGGTAGCTCTGCCTACGCTGACGCTCAGTTCGCTTTGCGTGACTACACCTTGAATGGTGGTATCAGCTTCGGGGTATTCGGAAACGAAGGTTTGATGACCGGTATCAACATCACCAAGTACAAGTTCATGGACAAGATTCTGAACTTCGTATTGTACTACCCATTCGCCAACGAAGCGTTGTTCCCTGCCCCTGCTACCTCTGGTATCAACTGGGACAAAGCGATGTTGTTCTTGAACATGGGTACCGACGATCGTGGCAATCCGCTGATCAACTTGCGCTACAAGCAAGACTTGCTTGGTCAGAGCCTCGAGTTCCGCCGTACGGTCCAAGAGGGTATCACCTCTCCTGAGGCCGGTGCTTCAGCATCCCGCTCAAATGGTAAGGACGGATTCACCGTGGATTTCTACTCATCCATTGGTGTGGAACTCCGTGCTGCCAATAACCACGGGTTGTTGTACGCTGCTTAAACGCAGTGGTTCTACGAAGAGAGCCCTTACCGAAAGGTGGGGGTTTTCTTTTTGGAACTAATTTGAACGTTCGGTGTTATAGTGTCATAAATTCAAAACAATGCCAGTAAAACAAAGCGACTTTGAGTTCTTCGTCCTGCAGCCAGGAAACGGAAGCACTTTTCACTTTTCGGAGTACAAGACCTTGGATGGAGTTGTACACCGCCTTACGGAGACTATTCTTCCGGATGGACGTACACGCTACAAGCGTTTTCATTTCAATATTGACGAACCCATGTTGGTCCATAAGGCTAACAAGGAATTGATGGATTTCTTTGGGAATCACCCCAATAACCCTGAATCTCCGTGGTTTAATGGAACGGCATTGTTTAAAAGGCTTCAGCCAGAGGTTGAGTCTAAGCAACGCATTGAAGACAAGCTGTTGAATGCTAAAGCGCTCACCTTGGCTTCTGAGCTGAAGGGACGTAGGCTCTTGGAGGTTGCTTCGCTTTGCGGAATGTTCTACGATGAAGAAGACGAGGTATTGGCTTTTGAGGGCGTTTTAACCTACGCAGAGCGCAATCCTAAGCAGTTCTTGAAGGTTTACAACATCCCGAACAGGGAAGCCCGTATGAGGCACTTGGTGCGTACAGCGGTCGGCAAGGGGGTTATTACCACGGGCGATGGAGTATATCGCTTTGGTAGCTACACTTTGGGAGTAGACGAGAACTCCACGATTGGTAAGTTGGTCAACGAAAAAGAGGTCTTGGAGATGATTGAGAGCCGTATTGGTTTCTTGGACTCCGAGAAGGAGGAAGCCAAAGCTCCCGCACAAGAAGCTCCTAAGGAGCAAGAGCCGGAGTTAACGATGGCTGACTTAAACAAGTATACTAAGCCTAAAAGGCCACAGCAGTAATTGAGTTTCGTTTGATTGGGATAAGGGAGCTTCGGCTCCCTTTTCTTTTGAACCAAGTTAAACACCTTTTTGTTAAAGATTCAGAACAAATAAAAAGAAATGACCACTTTAGAGCTTTCAGATAGATTTGACTTAATTGCCGATAGGGTCGGTTCTCCTTATTTCACTGTTGCTGAAAAAGAGAACTTTTTTAACACTGCGCAGTATTCAATTATTGACGACATCCTTTATCCCGGCAAAAGACCTGGAGCTAAGGATAACGACATTTTTGATTTTAGCAAAGACAGGACTTTTGAGCAGGGTATTGGGTCGTTGTTTAGGACTGCCACGCTTACCGCTACTGGCGCTGTAAATAACTTTACATTTGCACAAATAAATACGGCTTTAGGAACTGGAACGGTTTACAAGGTTGTAAACTTCTTGGTTCAAGACAATGCGGCTACTGGGACAGCAACCTATAACAGCGCAAAACACGTTCGCTCTATTAAATCTGCAACAGCTCTTTACGGAAAGCTTAGAACATTCAATGCTTTTACAACGGCTGGCAGAAACGCCATTTACACGATTGGCTCCTATGCATCAGGAACAACAGGGACGACAAGTTTAAGCAGAATTGAGTTTTTCCCAAATGCTGCTGGAAGCGGATCCACGTATCTTGCTGAGGTTGTCATAAATCCAAGGCCGATTAACATTTCGACATACGTAAATCCAGAGATTGACGTGATGTTCCATAATGAATTGCTCTTTAGGGCGCTTACACTTGCAGGAATATCTTCCCGTGATGCTCAGTTAGCTCAGGCCTCTCAACAACAAGAAATAACCCAATAATGCAAAACCTCGTATCATTAAACAACGTCATCAGTAATGCGATGATTTCTCTCGGAGCAGAGAACGATTCGCAACGTGTCATATTTTACGAATGGGGCAATGATTGCCTCAGAAGTATGGGTTTTGTTGATTTAAACAAGACTACGTTTTACGGCAATATAACGACTGGCAATCCATCTTTATCGATAAGTGGTATAGCTAGCATGTACATTAACAATATATCTGCACAAATCCCTTCTGGAACAATTGTTTATCCCACTTTTGACTCAAACTATTGGGGCAATACGGACAACAGATTAGAGGGACTAACTTACAATGCGTCATACACTGTTACGAGAGAAATTACTGCCACTGACGACAGGCTTGTATTTACTAGCGGTATGGTAAATGATGGGTATACCGTTATTGGAGTTGAGTACTACAAAATGCCTGTTGATACTAGTGGTAGTCCGTTAATTCAAGAAAGCTTTATTTCTCCAATAGTCGCCTACATTGATTACCGTTTTGCCAAGTGGAGGCAAATTTCAGACAAGAGCAGCAATGTTTCGTCACAAGACATACAATTACTCTACCAAGTTTACGACAAGGAAAAGAACCAAGCCATTCTTAAAAAGAACAGACCCGATAAAATTATTGTTCCAGGAATGGGCAACGGCTTTGGAACATTCTTAAATCACCCGCTTCTCTAACGGCTATCAAAAAAGGAAATGCCGATAACCAATGAGGTAAGCCTAAACGAAGTCATATCAAGTGCGTGTCTTGCTCTTGGTATGGAAGAAAATGATAGGTATAAAGTCGTTTTCTACGATTGGGCATATCAAGCTTTAACCGAAATTGGGTTAAGCACAGTAAACATTAAGACATCAACTGGTTCTATAAGCACAGGTAACACTTGTGCAATACCAGATGATTGCATCCATATTGACTCGATAGCAATACGAAAGGGTGCATCTGGGGATGTGGCGTATCCTATATTTGATTCCAATTACTGGAGTGATGTTTCGGATGACGACCAAATGCACTACGATCAAGACTATGTTGTAAGTCGTCAGGGTAATAACTTAATATTCAGCGACACTGTTTCAAATAACGGATTCACCGTTGTTTTATTTCGTTATTATGCTATACCAATTGCCGCAGACACTTCTCCAATTATACCTGAATACTACATGAGGCCAATCATGTGCTATATCGAATATATGCACGTAAAAGCCCAAAGACACAAAGACAGGAATGCTGTTCCGTTAAGTGAACTGCAGTTGTTTTACCAGCAGTGGCTTTCTTTGAAGGCAGATGCTATTTCAAGAAGGAACACCGCGTCCAAGCCTGAAATTGATGCAGCCATTGCATCATGGATAACTATGCTGCCAAATCAGAGTAAGCTGCTGAGAGGTTCAAATCGCCAAAGAAGAGATTGGTCTAGCAGCAATGGGTGGAGTTCTGGAGGGGGAAGCGGGTCAAATATCTCGATATTACCAAGTCCATAAAAACACGTCATGTCTCAACTAAAAGAAGCGCAAGCATTCGGCGGTGGGATGAACAAGGACGTGTCTCCTGTATTCCAGCCAGAAAACACCTATCGTGATGCGATGAACATCGAGTTAACTGCAGCTGGAGAGCAGTTAATCGTAAATCAAATCAAGTCAGCACTAGCTATTGATAAGGTTACCCTTAATGAGGATGGTTATACCGTTCCATATGTAAACATTTTAGGATATACTGTGGCAAAAGCCGTTTCAGGGTCTGTTGAAACGGATGGATTTGTAGTATACAGCTATATTTTTGACAGTTCTTCTCCTAATGATTCAACTCAAAGAATATACTTCTTTGAGCAAACTGGTGCGTCAACTTCTGGCTCTTTAATCCTTATTGCGGAAGGAGGAGGTTTAGGATTTACATCAGACACAAGCGTTGATTCTTTCTTTACGGAAGAAAAGGGAAACAAGTATGTTTATTTCACAGACAACTTAAATGTGATTCGCAAGATAAGCATGGACAAGTCGAAATGGCTAATACCGCCATCTTCAATGCCGCTTATTTCTCCAGCAATCGACAAGGGCTCTCTATCTATAACTGATTTTTCTGTTACTGGAAATGGAGCTCTCTTAGCTGGAACATATCAATTTGCGTTTAGGTTTAAAAACTCAAACCTAAATCAAGTAACAAAGTGGTCTCAGTTTTCTCAGCCTATACCTATAATACCATTAACGTATGCTTCTGGAACGACTGTTTCTTTTTACGGAGGAACTGTTGGTGAGCAAACGGGTCAATCCATAAAGTTTAAAGTTCCGGTTGGCGCTGGAGAAGTAAGTGGATTTTACGATTTGGTTCAGATTGCTGTAATAAAAAACAACGACGGATCAAAGGTTGAGCAAAGCGTTGCCTATGTGTTTTCAGAGACGAATACTCGTTCGACAACAGGAAACATTGATATTCAATACGAGGGAGACGAATCAGAAGATTCTATTCCTGTATCAGAAATTGTCATTGCCGATGCTCCCGTGGAAACAGCAAAGACGATTATTGAAAAAAGAAACAGACTCCTTGCTGGGAACGTCAAGTATTTTGACAGAAGAATCAAAGACAGCGAGGTAAAGATTGTTGATGCAAGGACAATACGTCGTGAAGTTGACTACGAAAACCCATTAGATTGTGCTAAATATGTTGGATACTTCCGTGATGAGGTTTACAGGTTTGGTGTTACATATCACGATGAATACGGAAACTGGTCTCCAGTAAAGCCACTTGATTTTACCAATTTCCGCAAACCGATTAGAATCGCAAAA
>Ga0214923_10008121_pt1 | contig 11270 bp, 8 predicted proteins | sample LL1510_MetaG_FD_177993 | JGI IMG/M metagenome (GOLD analysis project Ga0214923, IMG submission 177993) | Freshwater microbial communities from Lake Lanier, Atlanta, Georgia, United States - LL-1510 | ecosystem: Environmental > Aquatic > Freshwater > Lake | place: USA: Georgia | collected 2015-10-15 | reverse complement strand
CCTTCTACCATGGATGTTTTCCCTATTTATCCTATCCATTATTTTTCCTAATAATGTAATTAATCGTTAATCACATCCTCAATTTTTATAAATCAAATCACAAAAAAAACTCCATCCTTAAAAAAGAATGGAGTTCATTAAAATAATAGATTATGAATTATTGAACACTAAATTCAGAGGTCATGGAATCCGTGTTATTATAATAATCCACTGCACGAGTTCTCAATAAATAAGTACCTACTGGCATTCCAGCAGGTACTATCCAGAAGGTATCAATAGGATGATTAGTAGTCAATATACTATCCCTTTTTACTATATTATTAATTACTTGTAAGGAAGTTTTCCGCATGATACGGGTATCTACATACCTTAATAATTTACTATCAGAAGCAAATCCTCTTACAAATAAAGTATCTCCAATATCATACTTATTCAACCCATAATTATTGGTATCTAAACTTGTATTTAGATACCGAACAACAGGCAAGGTATCATCATAAACACTTTTCATATAAAATTTAGTTTTTACGATTGGTGCTTTATTGCCAGCGGAATCTTCACAGGTTATAGTAAAAAGATAATATCCTGCATCAATACCAATCGGGATATAAAACTTATTGGTATAGCCTTGTATTCGTTTCGACAATACTCTTGAATCATCCACTTCCCAACCATTTTTAATTTTACTTAATTGCAATAATGGTCTGATGGTAAAATCAAATTTTCCAAGTTTTCTTTCATCCACAAAAGACGCTTGTACTTCAATAGTATCATCCGTTACATATTTACTAATTAGGGTCCACCAATAATCCCGAATAACAGGATCATTTTCATTTACGAAAATAGGTAGCCCTAAGGAAATACTGGGTGCTTGAGTATCTTCAGAGGCAGGAGCAATAATTGATTCTTGCTGATCCTTTTTCTTATTGAAGCAACCTGAACTCAGGAGAAATACAAGGAGAAAAGAGAAAAATATAATTCGTGAAAGAAACATAAATTTTAGTCCAATAAAAGATTAGGGTACGACTACAAAATCAACAATTAAGGAGTCAATATTATTATACAAATCCACGCCTCTCAGAATTAACTGATGAGCACCCACTGCAGTACCTGTAGGAGGAGTCCAGGTATTTGTAATGGCATAAGAACCCGTATAAATTTGATCAACCCCTGGAACAGTAACCCAGGATACTAATGCCTTGGTATTCTTATTTCTTACATAAGAATCATAATATTTTACCGTTGAAGGATCCGTAATAGTTCCAGCAATATTTAAGGACCCTGCGCCTCCAATGGATACTACATTATTATTAATGTTTAAAGTATCCGGACTAGTTACCCTAATATCTGGTAAAATATCGTCCACCACATTTCTGACAATAAATTTGGTAAAATAAGGAGTAGCTAAATTTCCTGCTTTATCCTGAAGGTACATTTCTAATTGGTATAATCCTCCATCGGATAATTGAGGAATTTTTATTTTTAAATTAAATGGGCGAATCGCCCCTGAAATATATTCCGTATAGGTACGGGAAAATGGATTTTGATCCTGTGACAATGCCATTACCTGACGAATTTCAAACCACACCTTTTCAAGTTCACGATCATCGGATAAACTTGCGTTAATTTCAAAGCTATCCCCAGAATTATATTTTGTACATAAGGTAGGCCAAATATCTTTTATCGCTGGATCAGCTTCATTGATTAATCGTGGCTTCGAAACAGCAATTACCGGAGGTGTATTGTCATTAATAGCTGGTGTAAGACCATCTTTTGTATCATCTTTTTGTTCACGAGGTTTGAGACACGCTGTCATCAATCCAATGGTAGTGAACAATAAGACCCAAAATATTGATTTCATATGGGTTGTAAATGAGGGATTTTAAAGCATGAAATTACGAATTTTACAGGTAACCTTTTACATAGATGGATGAAAAGGAAATATTCTTTGTTGAAAGGTTAAGGTATGCTTCTATCTGATTGACGACTTAATTTCTTGGGGTAACCTTTCTCCGGCATTAATTTTTACCGGAAGACGGTTTTCATCGGGCGGAATTACACAAACATATTGGTCATTATAGACACAAAACGGATGATAGACCCGATTAAAATCAATCACCACGGGAGTTTCTGGTTTCCATTTTAACTCCAAATATCGTCCCCCACCATAGGTTTCTTTACCAGAGGTTAAATCTCGAAACGGAATAAAAATTTGGTCTGGCGCTGAATATGGATTTTGAAATACGGTAAGTTTGAACTTTTGGTCAGGATATGCCGGTAAATCAAATTGAATGATACCCAATTTTATGAGAGTATCTCCCATTCCATCGCTTCTTGGTATTAATAAAGTATCTGGTTTTTTGCTTAATTCAAGTTCTGCCTCAGTTTGATAATTAATATCAGGTTCAAAATAAACCAACCCGGTAAAACTTTTTTTCATCTCTTCGGTTAATGGGGATTCACTATTAATTCGAAAAGCTTGATTTTTATTTTGCCGCTCTTTTAATAAGATCTGATGATAAACAGATGGAGAGGTATCTTTTAATAAAGACCAAATCAATAAAAAAGCAAGAATTGTAATTCCAATTAACCCGAAAATTCTGGGCTTTAATTGCGTAAAATTGGTATTACTCTTTGACTGTGTTTGCATGAGGTTTAGGGATATTAAAAAATCCTTGTTGAAATGTAGTTCCTATCATTCTTAAAGAAGAATCAGGACGAACGGATGTGGGCAATGCGCAAGTAGCAATTCTCCAATCATCATACTTAATAAATGCTGGAGTATTTACTTTCCACCCACTTGTCATCATTTGCGAAATACAAGCAGATTGAGGAATTTCTTTTGGCCATTGGGGATGTAATGGAATCCAAATAAACGATATTAAACAGGGAAGAGATATCCATACCCAAGGACTTATTTTCCACCTTATCGGTAACTCTGGAAGCCAAAGCCCTACACCTAATAATCCCACTCCCCAAAGTAATGCATTGGCAAATCGCACATCCGGAGCTGCCCAAAACCAAATTATTAAGGCTAATAGTGGAATACAAAAAGAAATTAACTGAATTCTGGATTTCCCTTTGGGTGTTTTAACGAGTTTAATTATCCATGCGATAAACCCAATTATACCAATCCATATTGCGGGTTTGGTGCGATTGATTTGTATCCATTTATGAATCCAACTACCATCCTGAAATTCAGGTAACGTCCAATATCCATGCGTACCTGTTCGGGCAAAACCTTTAATAAAATCTGATAATGCTTGCACTTTTTCTTGGGGCACTTTCCAAATAAGATCTAAGCCTAATAATTGTGTTGGAAATAAAGGATACCCCGATAATATTATCCCTCTAATTATAAATATTCCGCCTATTAATAAACAACCTAGTATTATTTTAGGTTGAATATTTTTCTTAGACGTAATAAATAATAAATATAATATCCAACCTAATAATAAACCCGACAAACTTAATTTACAGGCTACCCCCCAACTTAATATCCATAATAAATAATTTCCACGAATAGTTTGAAACTGACCTTTAAGATATTTAGTAATTCCAATACCTAATACCTGAAGGGTAATAATGGTTACTAATACATCAGGAGAGGGACTACTTAGATTAACCGATCTAAATAATAACAATAAACTACCAATAGAAAAAAGCATTAACATAGTATTTCGATTTACTACAGCAAATCGAAATCTAAATATCCACTCAATAGCTGCAAGTCCTAGAAAAGATCCATTTAAAATAAATACACCTGTTGGAGATCCTACCAATGCGTTTAAAAAAGCACCCAATAAAAACCAGGATTGATTAAACCCAAAATAAATTAACAAATTAGCATGACCCGGAATAATTGCATATTGTTCATACCACCGAATGGTTTGAAAATGATAAACTAATGAATCATACATAAAATCAGTTTCTGCCATTTTTAATCCGAAGAATAAAATGAGAAAAATAACCGGAATAATCATTCCTTTTTGAAAAGAAGATATTTTTACATTTTTCCAAATTCGTATCCATCCTAAAAGTGAAATACCACAAGGAATAATAAGAGATAATTTATCTACCGGAAAAAATAAATGCCAAAGCATTAAATAAAATACCAATACCCCAACCCCTGACCAAATTGCAGGAAACCAAGATTGTGGCATTGCTAATCTGGCAAATCGAAACGCCCCTCCCCCTAATCCAGTACAGATTATAAAAAAAATAAATGCCATTACTATCCGCATAGGATAGCCCATTAACCATTCTATCATGAGGTTACTTTGGGATCATCCGAAAATAAAAGATTAAAATAAAACCTTGGGCTTCTCAATTTACTGCGCATATCTAAGTCTTCAAACATACAACTAATCGTAGTTCTGAGTTCCTCATTTCTATTCGCTTTATTAACTACCAAATCAAATAACCAAGGATAATTCACCATTTCTTGCATTACCTTACTTAATCTTAATTCGCTCCATAATCGGCCATACACTTCTTCATCATACGCTTGAAAAGCTTTTGCTGAATATTCCTGAACCTGCAAGGCATGAACAGCCTGTTTCCCAGCCAACATCCCACTTACCATTGCATTCCCAATCCCCTCTCCAGTAAATGGATCTATTAAAGATGCTGCATCTCCTACCAACATCATTCGCTCTCCTGAAATCTTCCTTTTTTTAGACCCTAATGGCAATCCATATCCTTTCACGTCTCCAATAATTGTTGCAGACTTAAACCTTTCTCGAATTACCGGATCTTCTTCAATAATTTGTTTTAACACTAATTTTAAATCAATTTTCTTTTGACTGATTTTATCACTGCGCATTCCTATTCCCACATTTGCCATTCCATTCGGTAAAGGAAAAATCCAAAAATAACCCGGCAATACATTTTTAAGAAAATGCAATTCAATAAAATTGTCCTTATCTAATCCTGAAACCCCTTGATAGTAAGCCCTCAGCCCTCCACAATAATGCTGCTTTTCAACTTTAATTCCCCCAATTTTTCTGGCAATTGTAGAATGGGCTCCATCAGCTGCAATTAATATTTTCGCTACTACGCCTTCCTCTCTTCCTTTAAATTTAATTTGATATCCCTTACTCGTTAAGGTTGTTGAAGTCACCTCATGATCTTCCAGAAATTCTATCAATGGATATCTTTTTAATTCTCCAATTAAAAAATTATCAAAGTCTAATCTTGGAGAAATATATCCGGGGGCATCTGATTGAACGGAATAATCCAAACGAAACGGCACATGTAGCTTGTTTCGATTCGGGGCATAAAAATCTACTCCCCAGGATCCAACTTGACTAGGTTGAAGTTTAAGTCTCTGTAAAATCTCAGGGTCTGTTTTTTTAAAAACCTCAACCACTTTACCACTCAAGGCATCTCCGCAAATTTTATCCCGTGGAAATTTGGCTTTGTCAACCAATAGAACTTGAACTCCTGCTTTTGCTAAAGTTATTGCAGCTAAAACCCCTCCCGGTCCTGCTCCTGAAATTAATACTGGGTATTCCTTTTCCGCTTTATCCAACGTTAATATTATTGTTACCCCTCAAATTTAGGGAATGAATAGGAATTTATGGATGATAATCCTATAAATTAAGCCTATCCTCAGCCTCGTATATAGTATATTTACGGGGTGAAATTTTTATCCGGGCTTTTTATTCTTATCGGGTTTTGCTTTTCGATCCCATTGGGATATGCCCAGACACGTGCGGATTCCGTTCAAGTTTTTTATCATGCCTTCCGAAGATTACAAATTGGAGCCAGTTTTGGGGGGATGAATTATTTCGGGGATTTATCTCAAGACCTGAAAACATTGGCTCTAACGCGACCCGGAATGGGGTTGCAAATTCGATATCAATTTAATGATGTATTCTCCCTTCGGCTGGCTGGACAATGGGGACAAATACAAGGCGATGATCGTATGGGCAGAAACTCGGCCTTTAATTGGCAAAGGGGTCTCTCGTTTCGCAGTAATATCACCGAAATACAACTGAGTGGAATTATCCATTTGTTGCATGGTAAACGTCAGGTTCGCCCTTACCTTACTTTGGGGGTTGGCATTTTTCATTTTAATCCAAAAGCAGATTTGTTTTTAGGATCTGTAGATTATAACAATCGTTATCAATTTTCTCCCGACGGACTTGTATTAAATGCATCAGGTGAACAAGTAACTCGGGATGGGAAATATGAAACCTCCTTGTATGACTGGAAAACAGAAGGGTTTGATAATGGATTAACCCGTTTTCCCTCCACCTATAAATTATGGCAAGTACAAGTACCCCTAGGAATTGGGGTAAGAATTGGGTTATCTCCTCGTGTTGACCTTAACCTAGAGTGGGGAATGAGATACCTATTCTCAGATTATATTGACGATGTGAGTAGCCGATACGCATCCTCAAATTTAATTCAACAAAATTTCTCAAATCCTCAAGACCAGGCCGTGGCGGCTTACATCTCGAATCCTACAGGTAAAGTTTCTGCTTATCGGGGAAATGAATTAAAGAATGATACCTACACCTATACCAGTATTGGATTTGCTTATCGAGTAGGAAGAATAGTAGTGCCCCGATCTTTGGTAACCGCCCCTTATAAATCAGAGTTCTGCTCTGTTTGGACTTTCGGTATGGGCACTGGTATTTTGTTATTGCAGGGAGACATGAGAGATCATACTATCGCGCCTGCAGTGAACAATGGTGCTGACCCTAACAGTTCTGATATTAAACCTGCTGGAGCTGTATTTGTAGAAAGAAGATTAAGTCCTTATTTTAGATTACGGGCAGATATTATTGCCGGTACGATTTCTGGAACCCGACAACCCGAATATTTCACTACGCCAATTTATGATGGTTCTTTATCTCTGATATTAAATATATCCGAGACCTTTCCACGATTCAAACCCTATCGGCGTAGAGCAGAATTATTTGCGATGGCCGGCGTAGGTAGAAATACCGTAATCCCTTCCGTTAGAAATGTAAATAGTGGAATTACCACCCGATATTTAGGCAATAAAGCCTATAATACTTTACCTATTGGAGCAGGAGTAAAAATTCATTTAGGGCATGCGCTAGATTTGGAGGCTATGTATTCTTATCGGTATGTGAATAGTGATGGGTTTGATGCAACACTTTCTCTACCCTTTCAAAGAAAAGTAATTAATACGGTAAAAGATGGATATTCTTGGATTAGCGTATCCTTAGCCTGGAACTTGCTGCAACCCGTAAAACCTAAAGGGGATCCTTTCCGCGGACTTAAACGAAAAGTGTTGGATGTTTTAAAGCATGATATAGATCAAGATGGTGTTCCAGATTATAAAGATCAAGACTCTGGCACTCCACCCGGAATCCCCGTAAATCATTTAGGTAAACCTTTTGACAGAGACCAAGATAGTGTTCCTGATTTAAATGATCGGGATCCTTTTACACCCAAAGGCCTATCAGTAGATGCAGATGGAATGCCGGCAGACAATGACGGTGATGGCGTTCCGAATTATCGTGACCTAGAACCCGATAGCCCTCCAGGAAGTCAGGTCAATTTTAAAGGGCTATCTTTTTTTGGGGAGGAAAATTCATTGGACACCTTGGCAGAAATTGAAGCTTTAAAACCTTTATTGGGAACCTGGAATTTTATGTTGATTTATTTCGATTTTGATAAAGCTTATATTAAAAATGAATATGAAGATGGACTTCAACAATTAGCTTTGTTATTAACCAAAATGCCTGAACTCAGTATTAAATTAATTGGCCATGCAGATATTCGCGGAAACCGAGACTATAATATTAAACTTTCAGAACGCAGAGCGAAAGCTGTAAAATCTATCTTAACAGATTCTTATTCTATTGACCCTACCCGATTTTATATTGAATATAAAGGAAAAGATTCCCCACATACGGAACACATTTCTCAAGCAGCCCAAGGCTCAAATCGTAGGGTAGAAATAAGGCTTATGTATAAAGGGAAGGAAATCACGGAATAAATAATATAAGATTACCCATATTAATCCTATAATTCCACCATAAATTAATTGCTTGATGGAATGAGATTTTAAATAATATCGGGAAAATGCAATCGGAATTAAAAGAATTAATCCAATTCCACCAAATAATGGGTTTAATTCCATTAACATACCAGTAGCAGAAATTAATCCTAATATATGTAAAGAGATTTTCTCCTTTAACGTAATTAATACAGCGGATATATTAATGAATACTACCCAAATAATTCTACCGGATAATGCCGGAATATCTTGCCACCAAAACCCAGCTAACAAAATCAAACAGGTAATAGTAATTAAAAATGGAATTAAACGATTTTCACGGGATACCACAAACCAGTTTTTTATTCCTATTTGTTGTAAATAAATCCCTGAAATAGCTAATGGAAAAACTACCGCCCCTAATAGTAAAGAAGGAAAAAATCTATACAACGTAAGGGTATTCCACCAAGGTGCTAATAAAAATATTCCTTGAAGAACTGCAGGATGAAAAATTAAGGAAATAAATCGTGCTAAAAATGTCAACCCAATTTTCACAAGGTTTTTCTTAATCGGGCCACCGGTAAATGTAATTGTTCTCTGTATTTAGCAATCGTTCTACGTGCAATATTATATCCTTTTTCATTTAATATTTCTGATAAACGATCATCCGACAATGGACTTTTTTTATCCTCCGCTTCGATTAATTCAGCTAATATTTTTTTCACTTCCCGATTCGAAACTTCTTCGCCTGAATCTGTACTAATTCCTTCTGAGAAAAAAAACTTAAGCGGAAAAATTCCAAAATCAGTTTGAACATATTTAGAATTAGCAACTCTGCTCACCGTAGAAATATCCATTTGAATTACATCTGCAACATCTTTTAAAATCATGGGTTTAAGTTGTTTCTCATCTCCCTCTGAAATAAAAAATTGTTTTTGTTTTTCTGCAATACAATGCATGGTTTTTAACAAAGTAACTTGACGCTGCTGAACTGCATCAATAAACCATTGGGCGGAATCAATTTTAGCTTTCATAAATTGAATTGCCTCTTTTACATCTTTACTACCTGTTTTAGATTTTTGCTTTACAACGAATTCTTTTAATATATTTCGATAAGTAGGACTAACTTTTAAATCAGGCGCATTTCGAGTATTTAAATCTATCTCTATATGTTCATCTTCGGTTACGGTTAAAATAAAATCAGGAATAATATAGGCTGATTTTCCAGTAGATTGTGTATCACCGGGTTTAGGATTTAATTTAGAAATTACCAGAAATGCCTCTTTTAATTGTTCCTCCTCTAAATGCAATCGCTGACTTAATTTATCAAAATGTTTACGCGTAAATTCTTCGAAATAATCTTGAATAATTCGAATCGCATGTTTTACTGCAGGATTTATTGATAATCGTTTTAATTGCAATAATAAACACTCTTTTAAATCCCTTGCTCCTACCCCTGGAGGATCTAATTTTTGAATATATTGTAATGCATTTTCTAATTGTTCAATAGACACTTCCAAATTATTTCGAAATGCTAAATCATCTTGCAAAGCGGGTAAAGGACGTGTTAAATATCCATTTTCATCAAGACTCCCAATTAAATGAATACAAATTTTAGCGGTTAATTCATCTAAGGAAAACATTCCTACTTGTTCATATAAATAATCTGTTAGAGAATTTAACTGAACAATTGGAGTTTCCCATTTATCTTCCTCATCGGATGAATATGTCTGTTGACGAGTTCTGAAATCATAAGGTTCGTCTTCCTGTAAATAATCCTCTAATTGTAAATCCTCTTCCGGGGGTTGATCCTCTCCATCGGTTTCAGGCTTTACCGCCTCATCTCCTTTTTCCAGATATTCTTCAATACTTACATGATCATCCTTGCCTTCTTCCAAGGCCGGATTTTCTTCCATCTCCTCCTGAATCCTCATCTCCATTTCGATAGAGGTAACCTGCAACAATTTAATAAATTGAATTTGTTGTGGCGATAGCTTTTGAACTAAGCGTTGCGATAACCCCTGTTTTAACATATAAATACCTTAGTTGAAATTACAGAAATCTTTAGAGACTATAAATAGTAAATAACTTTAAAATAAAAAGGGGCACTATATAGCGCCCCTTTTTATAGATTATTAAGTAGGGATTATTTTGATACGATTACACGACCGGTAAAGGATTTTCCTTCAGCACGGATAGTGTATAAGTAAATGCCTGCATTTAAAGAGCTCAAATCTAATTTTGCTTCATTTACACCTGCATTAAATTGATTTCCGGAAACTTTCATAAGCTCCTGACCCATCAAATTACTAACTGAAATAACAGCTTGAGTGGATTGGTTTAATTCAAATGAAATATTCAAAATGCCACTAGTTGGGTTAGGATAAACTACAGAAGCGAAGGTGTTTACTTCTGCTTGAACGCCAACAGGAATAGTAGTAAATGGACCTTGAACAACATAATCATTTGCTGGACCACATCCTCCAACATATTTGTTAGATAATACATCAGCTACTAATACTGATCCTACACGCATACTGTTAATTCCAGCATCATCACCATTTTGTAGAACTGTTCCTGGTTCAACATCCCATTGCCATGCGAAATTCAAGGTATTACCAATGTTTTTAGCTAAAGAAGCGAATACTTCTTCGTTTTGTTGATAGGTGTTCGCTTGATTGTTGGTTAAATTCTGAGGAGTTGACCAAGTATTTCCAGCATCTGTTGAATAGACTACCAAGATATCTCTGAAGTTTTGAGTTACTCCATTAAAGGTTGGCATATTGGCACTTGTGGTATCAATTTCATTAACTGCAGTATATATACAGAAGATATTACCTGCTGCATCTAACCCTGCGCTTGGCATAGAGGTTAAACTAGATAAACGATAACGACCTCCTTGACCCGTTGCTGTTCCTTCTGTAGTACCAGCAGCCAAATTAAAGACTGTAGTGTCACCATCACAATCAACAATGTCAGCAATCACTTGTGGTGCATTGCTTACCTCATTCCAATACACGATTCCAGAAGTTCCAGGGAAGAAGAAAGCTGAATCCGCAGAAATATTTGGTTTTACCCCTCTAGATAAACCATACCATACATGTGCTGCACCGTTCGGATCAATCAATACCTCAACAGATCCATCTCCAAAAGTTAAAGTGTCAGGATTACCATCAGTACCTGGCATTCCAGTACCATCATACACATCAGAGGTACGATTGTTCATATTCCATAACCCAGGAATCTCAAAAGAATCTACTAAGGTCTTAGTGAAAGTAACCCCAAAGTC
>Ga0214923_10008120_pt1 | contig 11271 bp, 10 predicted proteins | sample LL1510_MetaG_FD_177993 | JGI IMG/M metagenome (GOLD analysis project Ga0214923, IMG submission 177993) | Freshwater microbial communities from Lake Lanier, Atlanta, Georgia, United States - LL-1510 | ecosystem: Environmental > Aquatic > Freshwater > Lake | place: USA: Georgia | collected... | reverse complement strand
AAATGTTTTTTTTTTTAACCTTATAATAAAAAAAAACCAAATAAAAATAATTTATTAAAAAAGAAAAAATAATGGAAAAGGATAATGTGGAAGCATGGAATCTGTATTCATTATCATTATTTCCTTGTCAGAAGATATTTAAAAAAAAGAAAAAACAAACAATTGAAGATAAGGATAGCACGGAAACACAAAAATTCATCCAGCAAATCATCAATGAAGAAAACAGAACATCCTATTCATTATTATATAATTTGTCTTGCATTATCCAATGGACATTAAAAAGTGTAACTACCATGCCTATTCAAGAAAATGAATTGATTGTCTTGGAAGCGAAAGAAAAAGAGAAATTAGAGAAATTTATTGCTATTTTAGGAAAAGGAACATACGGACAAGTGACAAGATATTCCTTTTTTTTAGAACAAATCCCTCTTATTATTAAGAAAAGTAACGTGTTTTTAGGTGGAAGCAGTTCTTTGTTATATGAATATTTAGTATGCATGCATGGTATAAATAGACTACGACTTTTTAGTCCTCATTTTGTCTATACTTATGCTATGTTTATGGAAAAGGAAACATTTCAATATCAAGTATTACAAGAATATATCAACGGAGAAACATTTCACTCTTTTTTATGGAAATTAATGCAAGAAAAATATTCAGATGAAAAAATGAAATTATTTTTGAATGTGTTTCTACAAATTATCTTTTCTTTAGAAACAGCACAACATTATATACAATTTTGTCATTATGATCTTCATTTGAAAAATATTATATGTCAGCAAATATCTGGAGAACCAAAAACAATACAATATCCATTATCAAATGGTATCTACGAAGTGCAGTCTTGTTCTCATCAAATGATTATATTAGATTATGGAATGTCAAGCTGTTCTCTTTCCTATTCTAATAAGAACAACATGACGGAACCAAAACGCTTATCTGATTTGGCTCTCTATACTACCGCCAAACGTTTTTATATATTTCCTTTCTTTCTTGCGGGGATCGATATATCTAAATTTATATATACGATTTATGCTGGTCATGTCCAACAATTTTATAAAGGAAATGAATACAAAAATAAGAAAACAATGATGGGATACTTTATTGGCGAATTCTTGCAATGGATGATACAAACATTTTTTGAAGACAAAATATTTACGAGACCAGATTCTAATGGAAAAGAAGCGACAAAAAAATATTTAGAATTTAGATATCGATATAATTTTGTTCCATCATTGCTTTATACGCCTTTTATGTTGATCGATTTTTTCGAAAAGAATAAGAGGAAATTTAAAGAAATCACCGGTTTCGACCTGAAAAGTTTATTTACTTTAAAGAAATATAACCATTCCAATGATATATTTAATAAAATACAAGAAAAACAGAATTTCTTTTCAGAGGATAACAAAGTTCATTTTGAAAAAAGATTTTGTTTGCCTTTCCAGAGTCTTTCTCCAGACCTTTTTTCTTTTGAAAATCCGTCCTCTTTATTATATCCCATGTTTTTTCATCATCATTTATTTCTTGATTCCGTTACCACCTCCAAGTTTGATTTAAATGACATTAAATATTTTGTCACTATCAAATTGGATAACATACGAGTTTATTTTGGAAATATTTTGCATCCATTAGAAAATGTTGAGAATACTATCTCTCAAGTGATAAAACTGTTACAAGTCGAAGAATCTCATAAAATAAATTGGTCTATTTTTGAAGATTTCTTTTTTTCTTGTTGGTATTGTCAATGTATCTCATCTCCAGATATCCTTATTCCTTTTCAAAAATTTTACCATCAGTATTTTTTTACGATATGCTATTTATGGAAAGTATATTTATTTTGTAAAACTTTTTTAAAATCATTTTCCAGTTATCAGGGATTTCCTATTTCTGCTTTTTTTCCAGATTCTCGGATGTAAAAAGAATTGAGTGCATGTGTGTGTGTGTGTGTTTTTCTTTTTCTTAATTATTCATTATCATCATCGTTGATTAAAAAACAAAAAATGTTTTTTTTTTTTAAATAAGTTAAAATTTAACTACAAAAATAAAAAAATACTAAAATTTTTTTTCTTTTTTTTTTTTAAAATTTAACATAATAATTACAAAAAAAAAAGTGATTTTATTTTAAGTTATTTTACGTCTAATGGAAATAATGACATCATAATATCATTCTTTTTATTATGATACATCTATTATCTATCAATCCTAATATAACTCGAACATTAAATCTTTGAGTTTTGTGATTAGAAGTATACTTCTTTTTTTTTTTGCATTCATCTCCTATGCAAAAAATGTATGATTATCATCATGTATATAGTTATATATATAATTTGAATATATATAATTGGAATATATATAGTTTTAAATATATAAATGACATTATTATTATTTTAATAGGACATAAATGACTAAAAAAAAAAAAACAATCATAGATATGTATTATACATTTCTTCTTCCTTCAATAAGATCAATTGAAATCATTATTCACATTAATCCAATATTTTTCTTGTTTTTTTTTTTTGATTACAGGGATATTCTTTTTTTCAAAGGAAAAATGGAAGCAAAAATGAAACAAGTGACACATAAAGATGTCCGCTTTCTGATTGAAGTGGTTGAACAATTAGATAGAGAACAAAATCGTTTATTACAAGAAAATAAAAAAATGGAACAAAAAATAAAGGAAATGGAGCTTACAATTCATCAATTACATGATTATATAGAATATTATGTAGACTATATCAAAAATATGTGGAACGCCTTCCAATTTCATAGATTAGAATTTTGGCAAAAAAAAGAAAATGTTAATGTTTTCAAATCAAATGAACCCCCTAGCGAAAAAAAAACGATAAAATTGGTTCCACCAGGAATGATGATCGTAAAACAAAAACAACACTAATATAATCATAAAGTTAAATGTATAAGAATTTATAAGAATGTATACAAAAATATATAAAAATATATAAAAATATAGGAATGTATAGAAAATTAGATTATATATAGATATTTATAAGAATGTATAAGAATGTATAAGAATGTATAGATAAATATATTTATATATAGATAAATATACATAAATAAATATATATCTATATATAGATAATTATAGAAAAATATAGATATGTATAAGAATGTATAGATAATTATAGAAAATTAGATTATATATAGATATGTATACAAAAATATATAAAAGTATATCTATATATAGATAAATATACATAAATATACAAAAATATACGAACTTATAAGAATGTATCGAAAAATATAGATATGTATAAGAATGTATAAGAATGTATAGATAAATATATTTATATATAGATAAATATACAAATAAATATATATCTATATATAGATAATTACAGATAAATATAGATAAATATAGAATGTATAAGAATGTATAGATAATTATAGAAAAATATAGATAATTATAGAAAAATATAGAAAAATATAGATAATTATAGGAATGTATAGGAATGTATAGGAATGTATAGAAAATTAGATTATATATAGATATGTATACAAAAATATATAAAAATAAATATATATCTATATATAGATAATTATAGAAAAATATAGATATATATAAGAAAGAATGTATAGATAAATATAGATATGTATAAGAATGTATAGATAATTATGAAAAATATAGATATGTATAGAAAAATATAGATATGTATAAGAATGTATAAGAATGTATAGATAATTATAGAAAAATATAGATATGTATAGAAAAATATAGATATGTATAAGAATGTATAAGAATGTATAGATAAAAATATACAAATAAATATAGATATGTATAGAAAAATATAGATATGTATAAGAATGTATATATAGATAAATATAGAAAAATATAGATATATATAAGAAAGAATGTATAGATAAATATAGAAAAATATAGATATGTATAGAATGTATAAGAATGTATAGATAATTATGAAAAATATAGATATGTATAGAAAAATATAGATATGTATAAGAATGTATAAGAATGTATAGATAATTATAGAAAAATATAGATATGTATAGAAAAATATACGAACTTATAAGAATGTATAGATAATTATAGAAAAATATAGATATGTATAGAAAAATATACGAACTTATAAGAATGTATAGATAGATAATTATAGAAAAATATAGATATGTATAAGAATGTATAAGAATATATCGGAATAGATATACCATTCATGATAAGCAATAATGATGATTATCAAAAATGTTGATAGAAGAAATATGAAAATGTATAAAATTTCTTTTTATTGTTTTCTAAGTTTTTTTATTATTTTTTTAAAAAACAATAATAAAATTAGAAAAGAATGGAGATAAAAGATATAGATAGAAGACTGACTATTCAACAAATGAACGTGTTATCTTCAAAAGATATCGTGCAGAATTTTGCTGATTATATTGAAATGAATGTCAGTCAGTCATATAGTAAGTAGTAGACAATATCTTTTTTTAATAAACAAAATCAAAGAAAAATAATTTTAATAATAATAATATATTATTAAAATAAAGAAAATATCCAAGTTTGTTTATTCAATTGGTTTTCTGCAAAGAGGACATACTCGATAATATAGTTGAAGCAAGCAAGATAGGCAAAAAGTATGATGATATTTATCATTGTGAACATTAATAACTTTTTTATTTTCTTCTAAACAAATATTGCAAATGTCAAGATAATGTGGATAAAAAAAATATTTTAATTCACGTAAATAAGATATTTCCCTGGTGGGAAGATAAATCAATATTTCTTTAATAAGAAAGCCTTTAGTAAAAAGAATACAAGAAGAATACTCAAAAGAATTACTTCCAAGATTATAAATGATTAAAATATTGGATTTGATCTGTCCTAAAGTATAGGATTCTGGGATATATTCAAAAAAAAATTCAAAATAGGAATGAACATATTGAATATTTGTTCTGGGATTTTCAATCAATATCATACATTTATTTTTGACAAGACATAGTATATGATAATCTTCAATGTTTATAAGTAAAGATGAATTATAGAACTTTGTAAAGGAAATTTGATAAAACGTATCATTTAAATTTATAACAATACTCATTTTATGATTATAGATAATAAAAAAAATAATTAAAAATATAGAAAAAAAAAATGATGAAAGGAATGAAAAAATTTAAAAAAAAAAAAAAAAAAAAAAGAAAAAAAAAAATTAAAAAAAAAAAGGAAAAGAATAGAAAGAAAGATTGTTTAATTTTTACGACCAGAAAAAAAAAATGATCCACATTGAAGAAGAAATCACGGAAACATTTTCAGAATTGAAAGAAATTCAATTTGGATTATTATCGAAAGAACAAATAATGGAGCAGTCGGTTTGTGAAATAACAACAACAAAACTTACGGGAAAGAACTCAGTCTATGATGAAAGAATGGGAACGATGGAAAATGGGAAAAAATGTCCAACTTGTCATGAAAAAGAAAAGAAATGCGCGGGGCATTTTGGTCATATCAATTTAAATTATCATATATTGCATCCGTTGTTTTTGAAATTGATTATTTATTTATTGAATTCGATATGTTTTGTTTGTTATCGATTATTAGTGACAAAAGAACAATTGATAGCACATAACTATATGAAATTATCAAAGAAAGGTAGATTTTGTAAGATCTTAAAAATGATTGAAAGGATAGACCAATGCGTTTATTGTTCAATACAACAACCAAAATATATGTTTTCATCACAAGATAGGTATGTGTATCTTATAATGAAATCTGAAAAAACGGTATCTAAAATAAAAATGTATGAAAGTGATATATTGCAAATGTTTGAAAAAATGGTAAAAGAAGATATTGAATTACTAGGATTTGACACCAATTTTTTTCATCCAAAAAACCTGGTAATGGAGGTATTACCTGTTCTTTCACCCATTGCACGTCCTTATGTCATGACTGAAAATGCAACATGTGATGATGATTTAACGATACAATATCTTGATATCATTAAAGCCAATCAATATTTAAAAAATGATAAATTGCCAGAAATGAAGCGTCAAAAATATATACAAACATTACAATTTAAAATAAAAAGTTTATTTGATAATTCCGGAGATAAGCAAAAAGTTTTTAACGGAAGACCATTAAAAGGTATTAAAAATCGTTTGACGGGAAAAGAAGGATTGATTAGGAACAATTTAATGGGAAAACGAGTGGAAAAATCGGCAAGGACAGTGATTGGTCCCGATCCTACTTTACGAGTGGATGAGATTGCGATTCCATATGAAATTGCAGATATTTTATGTTATCCAGTGATTGTCAATCGTTATAATCAAAAAGAATTAGAAATGATGATTGAAAAAGGACAATGTAAATTTATTTTACATGACGATCATACAAGGATTAATGTTAAATATGCAACGACAAAACAAGGAACGAGACTTTTTTATGGAGATGTTTTAATGAGAAAAAATGGAAAAATAGAAATGGTGCAAACAGAGAAATTATTTTTTTCTTTAAATGAAGGAGATAGAATTTATCGTTTTGGAGAAAAATTATCTTTCATACAATATCCAGGAAAAAAAAAAGTTCAATTAAAATTAGGAGATGTTGTAGAACGAAAATTACGAGATGGTGATTTTTTATTATTGAACCGACAACCAACCCTTCATAAAGGGTCAATGATAGGATTTTCAGTTCGTTTAAGACCTGGGAAAACAATCCGCATGAATCTTGCGACTACTTCTACTTTTAATGCTGATTTTGACGGCGATGAGATGAATCTTCATTGTCCTTCTTCTGTAGAGACGGAAACGGAATTAAGATTATTATCTTCTGTACAAAACCATCTGATTTCTTCGCAATCTGGAAAAGCGAATATTTGTATTGTTCAAGATTCTATTTTAAGCTGTTATTTGATGACTCTATTCACACAACGCCATCAGCTATCGAAAGAACAATTTTTTCAGGTAGCTTGTGTTTTGTTCATGGATGAAGAAAACGAGGAAGAGGAGGAAACACGATGGCAAGTTTACGAAAAAAAAAAAAATTTTTTTCTTACCAAGACATCTTTTTCCACTTATCATGGAAAATTATTATTTAGTTTATTGTTACCTCCTTCTTTTTATTATCGTCATAAAAACAATGCATGTGAAAAAGAGCCCGAAGTAATTATCGAGCAAGGAGTTTTGCTTTCTGGTTCCATAACAAAAGCGAATATTGGTTCGACACAATCTTCCATTATCGTTCAATTATATCATCAATATGGAGAAAAAATTTGCATGAAATTTATTAATGAAGTCCAGTTTTTAGCTGCCAGTTATATTCAAGTGGTAGGATTTAGTGTCTCTATAGAAGATTGTATCATTAATAAAGAAGATACCATCCAAGAAAAAATTACTCGTTCTTTTTTGAAAGCAAAGCAAGCAGAACAATCAACAATAGATCCACATCTTAGTGAAATGTGCACATGTATTGCATTAGGAGGAGCGAGGGATATGGGCATGGCAATAGCTAAAAATGCATTATCCCAAAATAATTCGTTTCTAACGACCATCCGTTCCGGAGCAAAAGGAGATTATTTTAATATTTCTCAAATTGCCGGTCTTTTAGGTCAACAAATGATTGGTGGAAAAAGAGTTTCTCCCTCATTATCAAATAATAGTAGGACGTTGCATCATTATCCTATTTCTCCAAATCAATATACTGATGAAATGTGTTATGAAAGTCGTGGTTTTATTCGAGGATGTCTATTAAAAGGACTTTCTCCCACCGAGTTTTTTTTTCATTCGATGGCGGGTAGGGAAGGAATTACGGATACAGCAATGAAATCGGTAGTTGGTGATACTTTAATTGTCGTCATGATTGAAGACAAATATTATCAATTCCCTATAGGAAATTGGGTAGATTGGTTATTTTCATCGTTTCCTCAATATATAGAAAAACAAAAAAATAATGAAACAAAAAAAGAAATCGGAATATTCGATAATGATTTAGAAACTATCTATCTTTCTGGTATTTGGATCCCTACAATCAACGACGAGGGAATCTCATCATGGGGAGAAATATCAGCTATCACTCGACATGACCCTACGGAATATTTATATGAATTTATTACAATGTCTGGAAGAAAAGTGATTGTATCTGAACACAAATCATTGATCATATGGGAAAAAAAGTCAAAAACATGGAAAGAAACTTTTTCTTCTCATATTCAAGTTGGAGACTTTGTTCCCGTTCTTTCTTCTTTACCAATTCCCCCAAGAATCATGTCTGGTGATGATGACAAGGATAATTTTCCTATACCCTTTCCTACGTCTTTTCACTTGGATCAACAAAATGGTATTTTCATAGGATTACTCTTGAATCCATATTCAACTTTATCTCTGTTATGCAAAACATTTATTTCTTCTTGGTGTCTAGAACATTGTCAAATGGAAACAATATCTGAGGAATGGAATCATTTTTTATTTGAATGGATTGGATATCACCAAAACACTAAAGAAGACGATTCTACACGTCATCTTCCTCCCCAAATCTTTTCTTTACCTTATCCTTTTATTACGGGATTAATTTGTGGGTATTTTTCTGGAAATCCTACTTTACAAATTCATCCTGATTATATTTCATTAGGTGAAACTTCTGAATCATTACACCATCAAGTTTCATTATTGTGTTCTTTTCTTGGTATTTTTGTCTTCCATTCTTTATCAAGAGAAATGAATAATACAGTAACATATTATTATGTAACGATTTCTTCGGATTGGAAAAAAATGTTTTTGGAGCAGATCCCTCCTTTAATGATTGATAAAGAGTATGACAATAAAAAATATTCTTCTACTTTTAATAATAATGACAACGACAAGAAGGAACATATTTTTCTTGCACATGATAGTTTTGGTCCAGAGAAATTACAAAATGATGTTATCCTAGATCCTATCACATCTATCACCATCTTTCCTTCTTCTTCTACTAAATATTCAAAATTATACGATATCACGGTTCCTAGCACTCTTAATTTTGGTCTTTCCAATGGTTTGCAAATAAGAGATACTTCAACAAGTGGATATATTCAACGACGAATGATTAAGATGTCTGAAGATATACAGATTAAATATGATTATACAGTAAGAAATTCTCAAAATCATATTATTCAATTTGCTTACGGAAATAATTATTTAAATCCCGTAACTACGTGCACAAAAAATAAGGAAAAAGTATCTTGTGATATTGATTCTTTGGTCCAACAAATTAATCATTCATTCTTATCATCATGAACACGATTCAGAAATAAAATATTTTTTTTTTTATTATATTATTGTTGATTGTATACAGTTCTATCCATCTATCATCTATCTATCTAATTTATGCTATACTATCTATCTATCTATCTATCTATCTGAACTCTATCTATCTATCTATCTGAACTCTATCTAATCTATCTATCTGAACTCTATCTAATCTATCTATCTATCTATCTATCTAGATAGATAGATAGATAGATGTAAAATATAAACAAATTATCGTTATGATGATCTATCTCACTTGATTTGATATATAAAATATGGATTAATTCTTTTTTAAAATAACGATTCAAAGCTTTTAACGATGAAAAAAAAAAAATGTGTTTTTTTTTTATTAAAAATTAAAATTAATTGACGATAAAAAAAAAAATGTTTCCCTTATTTGAAACTATATACCAATCCACTACGGAATATGAAAATCAAGAAATGTCCATGAATGAAAAAATAAAACTTTGCGAACAAATGCAAGAAATAAATCAAAATGGACATGATTATGTTTTTGCTATTATTCAACAATATTATAATATTATAGAAAAAGAAAAAACGAATTATAATATATACGCCTATTCACCGAAACAATTGAAAAAAGGATTGAAATATAACACTTCCTTTCTACCATCTAGATTATTATATATGTTACAAAAATTTTTAACATTACATATTAAAAAACAAAAAGAAGATAGTCAAAGAAATCTATTCCCTTTTCATCCCGTGTAAAAAAAAAAAGACAAAATAATAAATAGTAGTATATTTTATGTATATATCCTATGATATATAAAATATAAAATATATATTTTTTTTTTTAATTATAAAAACTATGGGAAAAAAAAAAAGTTTATATATATATATTTACTTGTACATATATTTACATATGTATATTTACTTATACATTTATATATATTTACTTATATATATATTTACTTATATATATATTTACATATATATATATATTTACATATGTATATAAGTAAATATCTGTATAAGTAAATTATATTGATGGAATGTTATTATTAATAGAATATTTGTATGACAAACATACTTGTTTTATATTTTTTATTGTTCTTTTTTTTTTGTTTTGTTAAAGATGATGATATTTTTTTTTGTTTAATCAAGAGTAAAAACAAACGTGTAAATAAAGAGCACTATTCTATACTATTCTATACTATTTTTGAATGATATCTTGTAAGTATAGATAATCAATAAAAATAGAATAAAAATATACTAACACAACATATTGCCAAGTTTTTTTTTTTTATTTCATGATTATTATTTTATTTTTTTGATGGTTCATTCATGTGTTGACTGTTTTTTACTGGTTTCATTGATAAACTTTATATACCTTACCAAATGCACTGGAGTAATACCATATTCTTTAATAAATGGTAAGCATTCTTTTGTTTTTATTAATTCCATAATATCATACCAAGACCATATTCCGTTGTCTTTATTTATATTGATTTCTGTGTCATTCCAAGCAGAATAGAGTAGACATAGAGCTCCCGCATTAAATGTATTACATATCCTATTCTGTTCTGAAATGTTTTGTATAAAACTGATAAAAAGGAATTTCAAGTCTTCGCCATAAAATTCCTTTCCACGCAAGCTTGGTGGTAGTTTTATTGCAGATAGTTTATTTAGTGCAATATTTGCTTGTAGAATAAATTTTTCTTTGATTGTTTTGAATCTTTCTGTAGATTCCTCTTTTTCTTCTAATAAAATATGATATCGTTCTAAATCCTTGTAATTAAGAAATTCAAATATATTATTCATTTTTTTTTAATAAAATTGGTTCTTTTTTTTTTTTCACTTTTTTTTTTTTTTTTTATTTTTTTTTTTTTTTTTTTTTTTTTTTTTTTTTTTAATTTTTTTTTTTTTATAAAAAAAAGTTTTTTTTTTTTTTTTTTTTTTTTTTTTTTTTAATAAATAGAATAAAAACCAAAAATTAAAGAGGAAAGAAATAGAAAATGATAATAGTTTTGATCTTACATTACTTATCTCTTCTTTTTTTAATAA
>Ga0214923_10008116_pt1 | contig 11274 bp, 10 predicted proteins | sample LL1510_MetaG_FD_177993 | JGI IMG/M metagenome (GOLD analysis project Ga0214923, IMG submission 177993) | Freshwater microbial communities from Lake Lanier, Atlanta, Georgia, United States - LL-1510 | ecosystem: Environmental > Aquatic > Freshwater > Lake | place: USA: Georgia | collected... | reverse complement strand
AATCAATAACTTATATCGTTTTAGGCCATTTGTGTAATAAAGTGTGTAATTGCACTTTCTACTTTTTCAACTCGAAGTCCGTTTTCATGGGGGGTTGAAATCGGCTGATTCCTGTAGCCCCCCCTTGCGAGTAGCTCACCAATCAGCTGCGCACACGCAGTTATTTCTTCGGCTAACGCAAGTCTGGGAACTCTCACGAAGAGCTCGCGTTTGTACCCTTCAAAGACTGTTCCTTGCATCTGTCCTCGGGTGTGTTGATAGCGGATCGACTAAGAAGGTCGGATTAGATTTTTTCGGGTTTTTTGCCGATCGATCGTGATGGGCGAGCAAGCGACGACAGAACCGAAGTTCTCCAGATTCGCTCAAACCGCATCTCCACGGTGCGATGGCGCCCCAGTTTTCAAAACTGGATCGGGGAAGAAATACTTAGAGTCATTAAGCCTTTTAGGAGGCGCATCTAGTCCCCAATTCATCCGTAGCCGATTAGCCCGACTGAAGATAGGATTTTATTAAGAATCATACACTTAGCGATCATTCTCGCGACTATTCAAAGCAAGTTTCTTCGGAATGATTGAACTGATCGCCGATTGGCATGAAACCTGCTAGCCCTAGCACTCAAAACTCCTAATTTTCAAGCGTTTCACTTTTAGATCTTTACTTTGGCGTCGGCACGTTGTAAATGGTAGATGCCTTGTGCGTTGTAGCCTTACACCTTTCTCTCAACGCCTTCCCCTCTTTGCAGTTGGCAGTCAATGCACACTGAGTTTCACAGTGTGCAACATTGCACCATATGATGTTTGTCAATAAGAACGAAGGAGTTCGACATGACTTTGCGGGTTCCACCAGATTTAGCAATGCTGAAGGCCGCTTGCAAAATGGCTGACCTGCCGCTCGATGAGAATCGATTGGAGCAGTTGCTGCCTGCCATGACAAACTTTTTTCAGCTCCTTGATGCCCTACACGTCAAAGACTTGAGCGAAACACCGCCTTCGTTTGCATTTCAAGCTCACTGGACGAAACACCATGACTGATCATCTGTTGGACCAATCGCTAAGGGAGGTAGCTGATTCATTGCGCGAGCGAAAAGTTTCGCCGGTCGACTTACTCCAAGCTGCTTTGCGCAGAATTCGCGATCAAGAACCTCGATTAAATGCCTTTGTCCGTTTGACTGAAGAGCGGGCGCATCTCGCCGCTCTGCAGGCAGAGCGAGAACTGGCAGCAGGTATATGGCGCGGCGAATTGCATGGTGTACCAATTGCCGTCAAAGACTTATATGACTGCGCGGGGCTTCCCACAAGTTGCAGCTCGAAGGTACGACACGACCACCTAGCCACGCAAGATTCTGCCTGTGTCGAGCGACTTTCGGCAGCCGGGGCTGTGATTGTCGGGATGACACATACTCATGAGTTCGCTTACGGCATCATGACGCCAACGACGGGCAACCCCTGGGACGTCCGACGCATCCCCGGCGGTTCAAGTGGCGGTTCGGGTGCAACAGTTGCGGCTCGTGGGTGCTTCATGGCAATGGGAACCGATACAGGTGGATCAATACGAATTCCCGCTGCAGTCTGCGGGGTAGTTGGCCTTAAGCCCACCTTTGGACGGGTCAGCCGCCACGGCATTGCGTCTTTAAGTTGGTCGCTTGATCACGCTGGGCCACTCGCGCGAACGGTTGGCGACTGCGCCGCGACCTTAAACGTTTTGGCTGGCTACGACCCTCGCGATCCTGGAAGCGCCGACGTACCTGCAAAAGATTACCTCGCGGAACTCGAGCACGGTGTCCGCGGAATTCGGCTGGGAGTTCCGCGAAATTTCTTTTTCGACCATGTAGATCCTGAAGTGGAAAAGATGGTTCGCGAGGTCATATCGACCTTAGAGACCGAAGGAGCCGAAATTATCGAAGTCGATATTCCCATGGCCGACATGATTTCTCCCGTTGAGTTCGGACTCTGCATGCCAGAGGCTTCTGCCTATCATCGGGATATGATTCGAACGCGGGCCGATCTCTACGAACCGGACGTTCGGACCTTTTTAGAAGCGGGTATGCTTTTGCCGGCAGTTGACTACATCGCCGCACAAAGGCAACGGACTTTGATTCAAAGAGAATGGCAAAAAATGTTTCAAGGGCTAGACGCGATTATCGGTCCGTCGGTGCCGGTACTGGCTACGGGGCGTGATGAGATGACTGTAAATTGGCCAGACGGATTCGAAGAGCCAATTTCCCAGGTGTATGTGCGCCTCTCTGCCCCCGCAAACGTTACGGGCCTGCCCTCTGTGAGCGTTCCGTGTGGTTTCGGTCAGAATCATCTCCCAGCTGGATTCCAAGTTATCGGGCGTCCATTTGGAGAAGCGCGAATTTTGCGTATAGCAAGGGCCTATGAGCGACTGTTCAAGTGGATGTCACTAAAGCCACCCTGCTGAACTTGCAACGCTAATCAACTCATCCAAACTTGCAGGACAAGGTAGGGGTCTACAACGAAATGATTTTTGCTATTTCAGTACAGTGTCTACAGAAGTAATCCGATTTTTGTTTGATATTCTAGCCTTCACCTCGGTGATGGTACTGATCGTTCTCGGCCTCGGTGTTATCGCCAGCATGATGGGAATATTCAACTTTGCACACGGCGAGTTAGTCCTTCTTGGTGCATACACGGTTTTCATTGTCCACGACTCTGGATATAACATTTGGGTTGGCGTCATTCTCGCTCCGCTCATCGTTGGACTATTTGGAATTATTCTTGAACGGATTATAATTCGACGGTTTTACGCTTCGCCGGTTGTCGCGATGCTTGGCACTTACGCGATAGGACTAATCATCCGCGAGATTATCCGAGGCTTACTTGGAGGACAGTATCGCTCGGTCCCCGAACCTTTGGTGGGCTCTTGGTCAGCACTCGGGCTGGAGTTTTCGATATGGCGAACGTTAATCATTGCATCGACCCTTTTGGTAATCATCGGAAGTTGGTTGTTCCTGACCAAAACACCGTTCGGTCTACGCATTAGAGCCTCTTTGGAAAACCCTCGTTTGGCACGGGCTTGCGGCATTTCAACTGACTCTCTATACACATTCACCTTCGCGTTTGGTGCCGCCCTGGCTGGACTAGCCGGCGCGTTGGTTGTTCCTTTGTATCAACTATCCGCTGATATGGGTCTGCGCTTCCTTGTGCAAGGATTTTTGTCGATTATGTTAGGCGGTGTTGGAACTTTTGAAGGACCCGTTCTTGGTGCCGCGGCTGTTGGAGCCCTAGCCGCGGGACTACCCTGGGCGGTTTTGCCAGTTTTGGCCGACCCGCTCGTTTTTGTGACCGCTTTGGTCATTGTTAAATTTCGCCCGCAGGGCTTTATTGGAGGATCAAGATAATGAAGAATGAATCTTTGCATGACGCGAATCAATCAGCGTCGCCATTTCGCCGTCGCGCCTTCCTCACGGGGGCAGGTGCCCTAGCCGCTGCAGGTTGGACGGCAGGGACTGGCGGGAGTTGGTTATTGCCAGCCGCCTGGGGACAATCAAAAAATCCGATAAAAATGGGCATTGCTACAGACATAACGGGCGCCATTGCTCCCTCAGGCAATTCCGACTGGCAAGCTGCACAATTAGCTGTAGAGCAAATCAATTCATCAGGCGGAATCGGCGGTAGATCTATTCAGTTGTATTTAGAAGATACCGCATCGGATCCCAAAATTGCCGTTGCCAATGTACGCAAGTTGATCCAACGCGATAAGGTTGATGTCGTTTGCGGTGGAATCACCTCTGCAATGCGTCAAGCCATTAAAGATCCGATCGTTAATCGTGGAAAAACGCTTTACATCTACCCTCAGCTGTACGAAGGACAGGAGTGCACCAAACATTTGTTTAATTCAGGACCAACCCCTGCCCAGCAGGTCGATGAACTGATTCCGTATTTGATCAAAAACCTTGGGAAGAAGCGTTTTGCAATGCCATCAGCGAACTATGTTTGGCCGCAACTCCTGAACAAGTATGCGAGAAAAGTCATTGAGGCGAATGGTGGCGAAGTTGTCTTTGAAGAATACTACCCGCTTGATCAACCCGAATATTCTGCCACCATTAATAAGATCCGGGACGGGAAAGTCGATTGTGTATTTAACACAATAATCCCCCCTGGTCTTCAACCATTTATGAAGCAGCTCTATGAGTCTGGTTTCCCAAAGAACGGCGGTGTTCAAGCTTGTGTATATTTTGATGAAAACTCCTTGAATTATGTGCCTGCCCGCGAGCTTGAAGGGATTTATTCGTGCCTAGATTTCTTTCATACCGTAGACGACCCGTTCAGTAAAGAGCTCCTCGCCGCCTATGCTAAGCGTTTTCCCGGCACTAAGTTCCAGTTCACTGCTGGAAGCGCTGCAACCGGCATGTATCGAGGAATACGCCTCTATGAGGCAGCCGCTCGAGCTACAAAAGGCGATACCGCCAGAGAAACAGTGTCTGCCGCACTTGATCGGGCAAAGATTGATCGGGGACCAGGTGGCGGGGCCGAAATGGTTCCAGGAAAGATGCACGCAAAAATGAACATGTATATTGCGCAGTGCAAGAAAATCGAAGGGGACAAATTGCGCTGGGATATTATTTCCAAGTACAACATGGTCGATCCGAAGGAATGCTAGTGGCAGCATAGTGGCGGGGCTCTTCCCGCCACCCGTCTTTCAGACATTACCTACGAGGTCGTTGATATTCATGCTCAAGCCTTCCGGCGCTTTTTCAACTCGGCGAGAATCCAGGTCCATAATTCCAGTTATCGAAATAGCGGTTCTAGTTTTCGCCTTGATCGCACCCTGGTTACTGAGTTCCACTCCAGAGCTCATAACACTTGGCACTAATGTCCTGATACTTTCGCTGCTGGCCATTAGCTTTGACCTTTGCTGGGGATACTCTGGCATCATGAGCTTTGGTCAAGCACTCTTTTTCGGTGTCGCCGGTTATGTCGTGGCTCTTTTTGGTCGAGATTTGGGATTTAGTTACGGCTGGGGCTCGCTGCCATTGGCAATGGCTGTCGGTGGTCTGCTTGCATTTCTGTTTGCTGCTTTCTTATTACTCGGGAGGCGTGCACCAACCGTCATTTTTGTGTCGCTCGGGACCCTTACAGGCGCCTATGCTGCAGAGCGACTAGTTTCTGGATGGCAGTACGTTGGTGCGGGCAACGGAATGTCATCGGTCAAATTGCTGCAGTTTGGCGATATCGAGATGGTCGAAGGGATTGGCTTTTATCACTTGGCCTTGTTGCTTTTGTTTATAGCCTACATACTCTCCCGTTTAATCGTACGGTCTCAGTTTGGGTTGGTGCTCGCCGGCATGCGGCAAAATGAAGAGCGTCTTGCTTTTTTCGGTTATCGAGTACAGGTTTTTAAAGCACTAATCTTTTCTTTCGCAGGGATGCTCTCTGGGCTCGCAGGCGCACTTTTCGCTTTTCATCAGGGCTTTATCGGTCCCGGTAACATGGGACCGGGTCTTTCAACCACCGCGGTCCTTTACGCATTATTTGGAGGCGGTGGCACATTGATCGGACCGGTAATTGGCGTTTTATTGATCGAATCCATCAGCTATTTCTTGGCGGATCAGGACGCAATCAAACAATATTGGCCGGTTATTCTTGGCACGCTTCTATTGAGCGTTGTCGCCTTCAAGCCTACTGGAATTCTCGGGTTTTTCGTCACCGCGCGAGAGCGTATTGGTTCTTTCGGCGGACGGCAGTGAGTAACATGTTGGTTGTCCACCAACTGACGAAACGCTACGGCACCTTGCAGGCGCTCGATGGTATCGATCTTGTGGTCAAACACAATTCGTTTCATGGTTTGATCGGACCAAACGGCTCTGGCAAAAGCACCTTCCTTAAAGCGATTGCTGGAGCCCATTTCCCGACATCCGGAACCATCCGCTTCAACGATAAGGACATTACGGATGCAAATCCGTATGAGCGAGCCCGCATGGGCCTGAGTTTGAAGTTTCAAATAACCGCAGTATTGGATGAGCTATCAGTCTTTGACAATGTGCTATTGGCTGTACAAGCGGCGAACTCACTTTGGTCACTTCTTTTATCGAAAACCCGTTCCAGCTTGAGGGATCAGGTGATGCATGCACTTGAGCGTTTTCAACTCGCAGAGCGTTCTAACGAATTAGCCGGTGTACTTTCGCACGGAGAGCAGCAGTGGTTGGAGATTGCCATGGCGCTGGCAGTTCGTCCAAAGCTCTTGCTACTTGACGAGCCAACAGCTGGTATGAGTCCTGAGGAGAGAAGAATCACGGGCGATTTGTTGCGTCCGATCAAGCAAGAGTGTTCGATTCTCATCGTTGAACATGATCTTGACTTCATCCGGGAAATCAGTGATGAGATAACCATTTTGGATCAGGGAAAGGTTCTTGATACGGGTAGCGTTGAAGAGATCCAGAGGTCAACGAAAGCCCAACAGGCCTACACAACCAGAGTCTAGGATGCCAAACTCAGCCCTTTTAAGTGTTGACCAACTTTGCGCGGGATATGGCCGAAGCCAAGTCCTCTTCGGCTTATCCCTTGAGGTACCCGAAAAAGGAGCGGTTTGCGTGCTCGGCCGAAACGGGGCTGGTAAGACGACCTTGCTGAAATCCATTGTGGGCGATTTGCCGACAATGTCTGGGGCGATTCACTTCGACGGGAATCGAATTGATCAGATTGCAATGGAGAAACGAGCACTCGTTGGGCTTGGTTATGTTCCTCAAGATGACGCGGTTTTCTCAGGACTCACAGTCAGTGAAAATTTGCGACTCGGGGCAAGCTTTTCGAGGAATGAATCCGGGATCGATGAAGCGCTAAGCATTTTCCCGAAATTGGCAAAAAGGCTTGGACAACCCGCGGGTACTTTGTCCGGGGGCGAACGCAAGATGGTTGCGATAGGGCGAGCTATCCTTGGCCGTCCCAAGCTGCTGATGTTGGATGAGCCAACTGAAGGTGTATGGATCGGAGTCATCGAAGAAATAGCAGAACAACTGGTCAAACTGTCATCAGTGATGGCGATAATCTTGGTGGAGCAGCATATCGAATTGGCGATGAAAGTCGCACAAACTGCCTACATCATGGACCGCGGGCGCGTCGCCCTATGCGGCCCCGTCAATTTGGTCAAGGAAGACCCGGAGCTCTTGAGATTCCTTGCCCCCTGATCTGAGCGAAAAACGTCCCTTAACTTTCCACAAATCAAAGGAGAAATCATGCCCATCAGACGCCCAACCGCCGAACAGATTCAAGATGTGGCGCTTTCTTTAGGAATACGCCTGACTTCAGAAGAAGCGATTACCTATAACGAGCTACTTCAGGGCAACTTTGACGCTTACGATGCCGTCGACGCAATGCCAGACAATTTGCCGCACGTCAGATATCCGCGTTTACCAGGCTACAGACCCTTTGGCGATGAAAACAAATACGGGGCTTGGTATGTGAAAACAACGATCCAGGGTGCCTCTTCTGGCAAGTTGCTCGGCAAGTCGGTAGCGATCAAGGACAACGTCTGCGTTGCTGGCGTGGCGATGATGAACGGGGCCTCAACACTCGAGGGATACATGCCGAACGTTGATGCGACGGTCGTGACCCGTTTGCTTGACGCAGGTGCGACCGTTGTAGGGAAGTCCGTGTGCGAATACTACTGCTTCTCGGGCGGCTCCCATACCAGTGCAACCGGACCCGTTCACAACCCGCATCGAATGGGATATTCGGCAGGAGGGTCTTCTTCTGGAAGTGCAGCACTGGTTGCCGCGGGTGAGGTTGATCTTGCAATCGGCGGTGATCAAGGGGGGTCCATAAGGATGCCAGCCTCGTACTGCGGCATATACGGGATGAAGCCAACCCATGGTCTTGTACCTTACACAGGGATCATGCCCATCGAACTCACGATTGATCACACTGGTCCCATGACCGGCAACGTAACCGATAATGCGCTCATGCTGGAGGTACTTGCAGGCCCCGATGGTCTCGATCCACGTCAGCATGCTGGCCAAGACGCGCAGCCGTACAGCGAACTGATGAAGCAGGGTATTAAGGGATTAAAGATCGGGGTCGTGACTGAAGGATTTGGTTGGCCTCAGTCGATGGATGCCTCCGACTTAAAGGTGCGAACTGCAATCGACCGATTGAAGGCACTAGGGGCGGTGGTTGAGGAGGTATCTATCCCTTTTCACCGCCTCGGGCCAGCGATATGGCTGCCCATTGCCGCTGAGGGTGCAACGCAGCAGATGATGAAAGACAACGGGCACGGCTTCAATTGGAAGGGCCTCTACGTGACGAGTATGGTTGACTTTCACGCTGGATGGAAACATCGAGCCGACGAACTGTCGGACACACTGAAACTCACAATGGTTCTTGGTCAGTACTTCATTGAGCACTACAGAGGACACTATTACGCCAAAGCACAGAACTTGTCACGCCAACTTCGAGATGCATATGACGAGTCGTTCAAAAAATTCGACTTGCTCGCGATGCCGACGCTTCCCCTTACAGCAACGCCGCTTCCAAAACCCGGCGCGCCAATGCAAGAGATCGTTTCGCGAGCATTTGAGATGTTGCCCAATACCTGCCCTTTCGATGTGACTGGGCACCCTGCGATGAGCGTACCGTGTGGACTCGTTGATGGCCTGCCCGTTGGCCTGATGCTTATCGCAAAGCATTACGACGAGGCGACAATTTACCGAGCCGCTTATGACTTCGAACAGGCAGGTGACTGGAAGGAGATTTAGTCCAGTAGTTTTTGTCCCAGGTCACTATCGTTCTCCCCAATACGAAGCAAATTCGAATGGGGAGATTTATTTTTGGTGGCAAATCAGGGACTGGAACCCCGATCCAGCAGATAACGACCCCGCGCTTGAAACCTATCTTTATGGAAGTGAAAATCCGCTGTAGCTGTATGCACCTGGGTAGTAGGGGTTAGGTGCAACGGTTATAGGTTTCGATGCGTTTGCTACATAGGCGGCTACATCATTATCGAGTAATAGTCGCCGAGCACGTAGATCGTTTGCAGCCTTCGTCCGTGCAGCTACGAACGCAGCCTTTGTCCCGTATAGTGCGGTAATGGAGGGTCGAGAATCACCTGCAGCTTTGCTTGCATCATCTTTTGCAAATGGGACAAATTGGCCTGCTCCTTCCGCGCCATCAAGACCATTCGATGAACCGCCGTAAGTAGCTGGACGAAGCGCCCACCCTGAGCTAGTTCCGAGGGGTGCTTCGACTTCAGGTAACCGTATACCGGCAATTTCATGTCCATATTTGTCGACTTTGGGAACAGACGCCTTATAGAAACTCCCGGTAGGTTTAGCAGGAATATTTGCCAGAATTCCCTTGGGATAGTCCGAACCAAAATCCCAAAAATTGCGAACAGTCACAAGACCAGAGAATAGATCCATTGATGTCGGAATTTCCGGATAGCCAACGTCCGCTTTATTTACCGTTGTTATACCCAGACTTGCAAAATTCCCGCCTGAAGGAATGAAGGTAGCGGTGCCCGCGTTAACGCTTGCGTTGGCACTCGGTGGCGGTGGCGTACCGGCCATAATCCATTCATCGAGTGCTACCCAAAGCGCGCGCAGTAAAGGGTTAGCGTCCACTTGTGAATTGAATTGTGAGTTGCTACCAGAAGGCGAGGTGGCAGTTGATTGCGTGCCGCTGCCATGGGGGCCGCTGGAAACGAGATAGTTTCGAACCTCGGGAGGTTCCTCAACATCAAGACCCGTGTTTGGATGCGTGGTGAGCAAGGATCCAGACTTGACCCACATCTCGTTGGATGAGTAGACGTTCATCACTTTGGGGCAAGTCTTGGTTGCGTTACATCGAACAAACTTGCCATCGGTTTTACCCGTCAGGCTGTCTGTCGTTGTGGTGTAAGAAAATGGAAACACCCCTTCAAGTTGGGCGATGTGGTTTTGCCTGTTGCGCTCGGTGCGCCCGACCTGTGCGAACCGATAATTGATACCGAGACCGTTTCCGCCTCCGATAAAATTTAGCGCTCCATCAAAGACCTTGGAGCCATCCAGAGCCTGATTGAAGCCGAGCCAGACGAAATCATTCATCAGACGTGCTGGTTGGGACAAGGTCCACGAGACGATCGACTTGATATCTCCCGCGAGAGGGTTTTCAGTGCCTTCGGTGTCGACTTTCGCATTGCGCAACCAGGAGAGAAAGTCGCGCATTGCTGCGAATCCAACTGTCGCGACGTAGGGGTCTTTTGCGGTGTAGGTCAATTCATAAATCCAGCTTTGTTGGAAGGCTGACCCGTCCACAAAAGCGATCGAGTTTGTCATCGTCGAGGTTGAACTTGTGGAGCAGGTACTTGGCCCACCCCATGCCCAGGCGTTGGAAGGGACCACAATTGGGGTGTCTGTGAGTGAGCGGCGCTTCGTCAACGTAGCCTTAGAAGTGTCGGTACTTGCTGGGCTGTAATAGGTCGCAGCGCATTTAGTCGTTGGGTTGTCGAACACAAGATATTCATACATCGGACCCGTAATCGAACTGCCGTCGGAATTCACGGCCAAAGGCAACGTTGCCTTGATCAGATCAGATGCAGTTGCGCTCATTGGCTCTGCGTCCCAACCTGACCAAACCAACGTGTAGCCACGGTCGAGAAGAAATCCAGGATAGGGTGCAGTAGCTGAGATGTCAGATGCTCCGCCTGCACCGGGATTGTTAGCGGTACCCGCCATACCCGCGAAACTTGCATAAGTCTTGTTTCCTCGATTCGGGGACTCATAGAAGACCTTATGACCACCTTTGCTAAGGTCACTTGGTTTGAGGATAAAAAAATCAAAAGAATATTCGACCATGCCGGTGGTTGGATTACGCTTGGCGTTTGCAATATCCGTGATCACTTGGTTCCTCGGGTCATTCGGATCGATCTGCCCGAAAGCTACGCCTCTGATCTTGTCATATGTTCCGACTGAGCCACTGGGCCCAAATTTTGTTCCTGCAAAGGTCGCCTTTTCACTCTTTGATGAGTCAATCACAATCTTCGTGATTCCCTGCTGGATCTGGTCTGACCTAGAACATCCAAATGGAAGGACTGACAGGATCGCAATGACCAAGAACAGACGGCCTCGTTGAATCACAAGATTGAGCATGTGTTTCCCCCTGGATTTTTGTTGAGGATTCATGAAACGCTCTGATGTGAAAAATTACTAGCAACAATTTGGTGAAAGCGGAATGGTTAAGGTTATCCCGCCGAGCACTTACATTGGCTTTCATTTGTTTCCAAACCACTGGCCTCAGCTTCGAGAGGCCCTTTTTCAACTCCTACGCCGTTTTCGAGGGC
>Ga0214923_10008115_pt1 | contig 11275 bp, 9 predicted proteins | sample LL1510_MetaG_FD_177993 | JGI IMG/M metagenome (GOLD analysis project Ga0214923, IMG submission 177993) | Freshwater microbial communities from Lake Lanier, Atlanta, Georgia, United States - LL-1510 | ecosystem: Environmental > Aquatic > Freshwater > Lake | place: USA: Georgia | collected 2015-10-15 | reverse complement strand
AGAGTTCGTAGCAGAAGAAAGTTCTTGTTTGGCAATTTCAGCATCTTTTTGTTCACTGGCGCCTTGAACGGCACTGGTAACATCTTTTACTTGTTGTTGATCAACTTCATGTTTACGTTGAGAGGAAGCGGAGGAGCTAGAAGAGCTTTCACCTGATTTGGGAACATTGGGTTGAACATCTTGAAATCCTTCAATAGCTGGATTATAAACACCTGCTGGTTCTAAATAGGGATCTTGTAGATTTTGTGGAACTTCTTTGTAATCACCCTTCATTTTAGCAACACGGTCTACAATACCCTTTGCACTATCCTCCCCCTTCAAGTCCTGAAATGGCTCTAATTTTCGGAAAAAAGCCTTTAAATAAAAAATATAAAATAATGCGAAAATAACAGAAATGGAAACTACTATTTCAAACTGATTCACAAATGCAGCAGTAATAAGTGCTACAGAAGTACATAATAGAATACCAGATAAGCCTCCATATAATAATGTGTAAAGGGCGGTAACAACCAATAATCCAAACGAAATATTATAAGTCAGATCGTTAAACTTCATCTCTACATGCGTATTAGGAAACTTTTTATTAAACCACCATTAATGGTACTAATACTTTTTGAATAAACCAAAATAAGAAACCACCAATTAATGATTTAAAAACCATACCTGCCGTAGTTAAATCTCCACCAATACGAAGTAATGTTGGAAAATAATGTCCAATCAATACATTGATAATTGGTAAACTTACTAAGAAAACAATAATTGCAACTAACAAAGGTTGCTTAATTTGAGAAATAATATCGGAATACATATTTCCTTTAGTTGTTTCAATAAGAGTAGGTTGAGGTGGAATAGGTTGTTGTATCGATGCAAAAGGAGATCCTCCATGAGACATAGGAGATGCATGCATTAAATTAGCAAAGTCCGCAGCGGTTGGATAATCTTTTCCAATCATATGTGCCGTTGCCGTACCTGGATCAATAGCGGTAGGATAGGTTGTATTAGGATTGGGTGCCTGAATCATTCTTCCAGTACCGGATGGTGGTGGTAAAGAAGATGGTTGATTCATTACAGGATTGGATTGACTTGGAATATTCATATCAGCTAATATTTTATTTACCAAATCATCATCATTCTTGGTAAAGACCGGAGATTTCGAATCGAGATCGCTTAATAAAGTACCTGCGGATGCCATTTCTTTAAAAAAAGGAGAAATCGTTTGTACCAAACTATTCACATTATGGGGGTATCTCGTCTAGCAAATTGATCACGATCCTCACGGAATGCCTCCACCGTCCCCGAAGCAGGACACGATACTATATTTGTCTTAAATTCATAACATTTTCCTCCAAGTCTATATACATACTTATCAAAATCCTTTTCACTTGGTGGTTTTGTTACATCACAATCTTTTCCTGAACAAACAGGACGTATTAAACAAATTAAACCAATTCCAAGAGCAAAACTAAAAAATGCGTTAAATCGTTCATCATGTAATAACTTTAAAAAGTTCATTCCTGATAATCCCCCATTATATTTTCTAACATACTATTAAAATGTTAAAACACCTTCGAATCATACCCTTACTTAGTGGAATTGCTATAGGAATTATTGGTATATTATTTGTAAAACCTGAAAAAAACATTATTTATAAATATCCTACACCAGAAAACTCTGAAAAAATAATCTATAAGGATAAAAACGGTGTTTGTTATACTTATAAAGCAAATCAAGTGGATTGTGATAAAAATGAATCCAAATTAAAGAACTTTCCTTTAAATAATTAAGATGTCGTTTTCTTTTTTGTTGCAATTGGCATTCGTAGTTTTCGAACCATTTTTTTCTCTTGTTGAGGCTGAATGGCAATCGCTTGCTCCGCACGTAATTGATCTCGAATATCCATCAATGCCTTTCCTAATAGATTCTGTCCCGTCCAATTCACAGAATTCTTCGACTTTTCATTATCTAACGATATTCCAATTCCAATTTGATTATCATTTGGTAAATAGGCACCTAATTTAGCATTATTAGTTTGAAGTAATCGTAACGATAATTCTGGATACTTTTTAAATTTTATTAAATTAATATCTAACAATAATTTATTCATCAATTGATTCCATTTAAATAAATTTACATCTTTGTCACCTGGAATATCTTGAATATTATAATCAATAAGATCGGGTGAATCCGTCAACATAATTTTTTCAAGATTTTTTTGATCATTAAATGATTTTGCAATTTCAGCATAAATTGCTTGTTTTACAGAATGATATGATGTTCCATTATACTCTAATTCGATAGGCCATGATAACGATAAAAATCCATAATCATTTGTTTCAGGTTCCCAAAATAAAATAACTGGAATATTCGAATTGATTTGTTGTTTTGCTTCGTCCACACTTATTAATGGTTTTTTTGCAATACTACCAACACGAACATATTTATCTTGAAGTGTAAAAGGACTTGTTTCTAAAAAAGCAAATTTATAAGGGTAATTTCTGCTATCCCTTGGATTGGAAAAATCGACTGTATTTATTTTTACAAATCGTTGATCAACAAATTTTAAAGGATAACGAATATTTTGTAATTTTACATCTGCCTCATATGTTTTTTGATTTTGTTTTAAAATTGCATCCTTTGAAGCATTTTGAAGATAAAGACTTCGTAAACGTTTTTTTGCTTCATTCAATTCATTGGAAGCCTCTGCAATATCTTTTTTTCGTTTCTCCTCCATTTCATCGTATTCCTCAAATGTTGGAAATCGATACACTGGTAATGGAATCGTCTTAATTACCTCATTTTCCTTATTTTTTTCCACTAAATTACCATCTTGATCATAATCATATAATGATGAATATATTTCTCTAAGTTCATAATATTGTTTTAACTCTTTTTCTAACTTTGACATTTCCCTATTTTATTCTACTTATTTTCACTTTATATATTATTCTTTATGTCTATGATAACAATAATATTTCTATCATAGATTAGTAATGTCCGAACCGGATAAAAATGGATTTCATCTTGATTCGATGGCACTTGGAGGCCCTGTTTCCATACTTTTTCTTATGTTCTCTATTGCCTTATTTCAAATGAAAAATAATTTACCATATTTTAACCTTATTTTATGGGTTGTTTTTCCACTTATAGCATATATTATTGCATTTCTTGTAAATCTTATTAGTCAAAATATGTCATGTCATACAATCGATACAGGAAAAGCTGCAATCGGTGGTATACCTGTAATAATAAGTATGCTTATTGGTATAGGTATATCTTCTATTTCTTATTGCCGGATACCAGTAGCATCCGTATTTGCTCCACTTTTTATTGGAGAATCAATGGACATTGTGAAAAATAATTCCAATGCAACCATAAATAATATTAAAAACTCATCTAAAAAATGTTGTACACCGAAGATTACACTTGAAACGGTAGAAAGAAATTATCCTATTGTTCAAGGCTTAGATTATGGTTTTTATATCATGTTTTCTATATTATTTGGATTTGTCATGGGAAATAGTGTAGCTACCATTTGTTAATCACGGGATTCAGTATTATGATAAATTAAGTTGGGTGCTTCCGGACCTAAGTAAATATATTTTGGAATACCCTTTTTCATGGTTTCATTAACATCTAAAATATAATATCCAGATTTCATTTCATCGGAGGCACTTGGTTTCTTTTTAATCTCTTCCACAAAAGCATTTGGTGTTTTCATACCCTTCATAGAAACATTCTCTGGCTCAATTGATTCTTTTACTACTTCCACTTCTGTCTTATTCTCAATCAATCCAGATGAACTTGACAGTGTCAATACAATAATATAGGAAAGTATGGACCAAGTAATCGCAAATAACCAAAAAGGCATCCATGTATGTGTTTCAGGATTACGTCCTAAACCAAATTCTTTCCATTTACCATCTTTACCAAACATTAAACTTGGTTTTAAAAATAATACAACAGATATACCTATTAAGTACAATAATCCAGCAAAGACAAGTATCCTCATTTCTTATTGTTCTTAATAGAAAAATCATCGTCTAAAATTTTCATTTTTAATCATCGTCTGGACGTTGTCCATAATTCGATTCAGGAAAGTATTCTTCCTCATTTATTACATTTCCAATAATACTTCCAAAATTCTGACCCGGGCCAGTAGACAATCCCATCTCTTCACGTTGTTTCAATTCCGTTTCATAAAGATATTTATTATAATCCCTTATTTGTCTACCAAGAGCAAATTCTCCCATTCGTAAATTCTTTTGTATTAACATAACTTGTTTCATATCTTCTGTCATATCATTAAACAGTTTTACCATACGCGTTCGTTCCTTCTGATTTCGAATTTCAATCAATTCCTTAATCTTCTTATCATCATATGTCAAAAACTCATCATTAAATTTTAATAAAGAAATCTTTATACAATCTTTTAATATTGTTTCAGATGAATCATTTAGTAATCGATCTATCTTATCCATTGTACCAATATCCTTATCCAATAAACAATTCAATGTACCATATAAAATTAGTTCTTGTATATACTGAAATGCCTTATTTCCTTTTGGTATCATACTTGCATTTAATGTATATTTAAATGGTATAATAGCACTTAATCGTTTAATAAAGTCTTGTACTTTTCCTTTGCCAAAGGATGATAGATTTTTAAAGTCATCTTGCTTATAGGTAGCAACTTGTAAATCATATTCTAAAAATGGTTTAATCATTTTATCGACATGATCCTTTGATAGAGATTCTTTTAGTTCATATGGAACAAATAAATTAGTAGTATCATAATTTACTAATTTTCTTTCAAAAGGAACAATAAAATAACTTTGAAGAACTTGGAAAAAGTTATTCCATGATAATTTTGCAATATTCTCCAAAATCATTGAATAATTGTATCGTGTATCCTTCAATATTCCACTTAATGAATCCCTATGTTCCTTCACTACTTCTGAAATATCTGAAGCAGCTAAAGCAATCTCTCCAATTTCATCATCTTTACTCAGCTTACTAAAATTGTTAAAAGTTTCTATAATCGTTTCTCTCCATGTATTTTTACCATCGATATCATTTGGAATAGGCGATGGTTTGACATCACTAAAATCTGTAAAAATCCTATTAGGCGTTATTAATTCTCTTTTATGTTCTTTCATAACCGAATTAACATTATGGATAGTATCTAATAAATCGGTAAAAGAATCTTTTGTAATATCAACCTGTTGAGATTGTAATGCGGCTTTTCCTTCGGTATCTGAATCCATAACAGAAGGTATATTAGGGAATTGAAAACCACACCAGGTACAAATATTATCTAATCCTGGTTCATGAGGATGTCCAATTTGATTGTCCTTAAAACAGTATTTTAAGAAAATTCTGAAAAATAAATCTTTATTTGGTTCTGGAACAATTGAACTTTGTTTTCGAGGATTAAAGTGAGTCATTAAAAAGGGTGCAGATTGATAGGGATCTATTTTTCTTGTTCCAATATTCGGTAAATCTTTAATATCTTCCCAAAATCCAGATGGTTTATTAATTCTTGTTAAACAACATGTTGTATTTAAATATTGTGAATCAACAAGAAGCGATGCTGTTTTTTTAGCCTCTATATGTGATTGACGAATCCACAATTTGACCAATGCTTCTTTTCCATTTGGCATTTTATCAACCACCTCTGGTTTAATAACATCCTTTGCAGCATCTTCTGGTGTAATGATCATTTGTTGAGGTAAAAATGTTAATGGAATAGAATCCTTTGGTTTTCCAGATACAGACCCAAATAGTTGTGTTAAATAAATTCTCATATTTCGTAATCTTGCTTGAATATCACTATCGGATTCAATGATATTGTTATCTTTCTTTGTCAGAATGGCCAACATGTTTGTAATAATTTTGGCTTGTCGTTCTTTGTCATTTGATACATCTTGATATCCTGTTTCGTTCCAAGGTGCTTCCTCTCGACGAATCGAAGAAAGAACACATGCAATATATTCAATACCTTGACGTTTTGTAGAATCCGTTTCTAGTGGAAATCCACCAAATCCTGGAGAATCACAACCCATAATAGGTTCTGTTATTTTATAAGGTGGTATTCTTGTTTGACACTCAATTAATAAATATGTTGCAATACTTGAAATGGTTCTTATTGATTTATAAGTATTATATTTTGGCAATTTAGGATTCGCTTTTCTTGCATTATTATATTGGTCATTTGTTAATAATGTAGTTAGGAAAAAGGTAACCTTATCAATAATAAATTGATAACCTTCTTTCTCCAGTTTAATACCAGCATGATCTGTTATAATACGAATAATGTCATAGATTGCTTTTTGATCTTCATTTAGTTTCATTTCTGTTTCTTCTGATTTCTCACTTGGTATAATAGCTTCATCTAATACAGATCTTCCTGACATTGGTTTACCATCATCATCAAATTCAATATTATTGTCAAAATCAATTGGACGGATGGATTGACCACAATTTCGACAAATATAATGTCCTTGAAATTGTCCACCTGCAAACTTTAAAATAATTTCTTTTTCAATAATGGATGTTTCTTTTGGATTGATATATGCATTCATTTGGAAACGTTCATGTTTACATAGTAAATGTTCTCTACATAGATTACATTCAATCCAATTTTCTTTGGTTTCTCCTTGATATTTTCTAAATAATTGAATCAACCGATCAAAACGTTCATTTTGATCTACAATTCTTCGAACTGCCACCAAATCGGCAACATGTTTACATGTATTTGGTTTTGGTTTTTGTCCTGCATTTCGTCGATTAAATTCAATTAAAGATGCAATTTTTAAACCATCCAAATATATCTTATTATGAGCAGTCAATCGAGAGGAAGCAATCAGTTTTAGATTTTTTCCTGCAGTGACTTGAGAATAGACAGGATATTCTTTTAATAAATAAACAATTTTAGCAATATCCGAATTTGCAAAAGAAGGATACATTTGTTTAAAATTTTCAAGTGCATCATTTAATAATTGTTCTGTACGTATTTCATTAAAAATATTTGATTCCTCCAAAAAATAATTAGTCTCTGGTTCAATGGATGGTAAATTATTCACAATACTACGAAGTTCACTTAATGAACTAATTAATTGTGATTGATATTTATTTATTTTCTTTACCAATACATTCACCATATCTTGATTTAATTCTAAATTATAAAATCCATATTGATCTAATACATTAAATGTATCGCCAAGACCAAGTGCTGGAATCGTGACACCATCAAAATAATCTTGAATAGGAATCTTACCATAACTAAGCCCTTTTGAATTTAATAAAATAATATCATTGGAATTACCTGATTCTTTTGGACCATCTAATTCTAACAGAATATCTTTCATTGTTTTTCTGATAAGTTGATTTCTTCCACTATCGATTGCAATATTATTTGACTTTATAGATCCAATATATGGAATAAATTTAGAAGGAAACATTAATTGATAATTGAATGAAGCAGAATCTTCTGGAATATATAATTGTTTTAGACGTTTGTTACCTTTACGATAGGTAGGACTTAATCCCCTTTCTATTCCAAATGGAATTTTTGTAATGAAAGGCCAAATATATCCTGGAATTTTATTAATAAATTTTCCATTCTCTACTTCTGGATAACTCAAACGAAATAATTCTGAATCCTGTGTTGCCTTCCAAATTGGAATGGTTTTAGGCTCATATGAACTCCATGGAGAAAAATGTTCAATATCATCCTTATTATTAATCCAAAAATCTTTTCTTTTTAGATTCGAAGTAGATTCAATCATATCTCTTAATTCTTGAACAAAGTTTACGAAATTTAGATTTTTATCATCAATTATTTCATCTTCTTCTTGAACCGGTTGTTGTATAAGTCCCAATTCAGTTAACCTTTCAGTTAATACTTCAAAAGCACTAGGTGGTTCATCAACTGGATTTAATTTCTTCGGTGTTTCATATTCTTTTTTCACAATTTCAAGAACGGGACGACTCATAGCCACATTTGCTTTTTCTAACAAATCCGATAAATACAATGGAGATACCTCTTTTAATCCTTCCACGGTTCCATCTTCCCTATACGATGTAATCGATTGTTTTAAATCAAATAATGTTTCGACAAGTATGCGTATGGCACGAATTGCCTTTGGATCTTTTTGTAATGTAGAATCAATATTATAAACAAATTCATTTAATGCATCTATTTTTTGAATCATAGCTGGAATACGTTGTTCCCAAGATTCTACTGTTCGAATTTCTCTTGGTTTTGTAATCCGAGTATACTCAATTTGTATTTCGTCCTCTTCCTCCTCTTCTTCCAATATTTCGTCTTCTTCCTCTCCTTCTTTTAATTCAATTATAGGCTCTTCTTCATTTTCTTTTACTTTTTCAGAAACTACTTGACGAATACTAATCACTTGAAAAGGTTCATCTGAAGAAATACCAACATAATCAAATACTAATTCGGTTATTTCATCACCTTCTTCCTCCCTTATTTCAATTGAATCACGTTCTTTATCAATCTTCGTAATTTTATAGGATTTATATGATTCTCCATTTGAATCGAATGTATCAATGATACTGTTCACACGAAAATCTTGTTGTTCAATAAAGGAGTCGAATTTACGCTTTTCAATAATAGACACGTCTCGAACTTCATCATCTTCTTTAAATCCATTTTCATCCCATTCAAAATTATGTAGCTGATTCGAAACTCCATCAGGTTTTACACTTAATCGATCTTCATTACAATAATAGACTTGTCCAATCGTTCGTCCATATTTTTTAGAATCTATGATAATTCTGTCGCCCAATTGAGGAAAAAGCATGGGATCATTTTCATCTTGTAAGGATGGATTTAAATTATCTGTCGGAGCTATTTGTACAGCAGATTCTGCTGCACCTTCAACGATTGCTTCTTCATCTATCTCATGATCCACACTAGCTCCCTCTTCCTCTAAAATAGCACCTTGTGCCGATGTAGAAGGAGCATCACTTAATGTTGTATTTTCTTCATTTATATCAACAATTTCATTATTTGGATCAATTGGGTTTGCTTCCAATGCCATGTTCCTATCCTCCTACTGAGATTCTATGATTCCAATAAAATCCTGAATAGATATTTTTAATAATATAAAGAACAATTCAATATAATAGTAGCAAAATGTCAATTTCATTCCAAATTACATTATTCAAAGAACTAATTGAAAAGTATGACACATGGGAAAGATTACAAACCTATTTAGAATCGGAAGAAGGTGGATTGTTTCGAGTAGTGGATCAAGATAATGGTTTATGTTTGATTCGTTATGAAAAAGGTCAATCAAATATGAACTTACCTCATAGCAAATGGTTTCGTTGTGTTGTTTGGAATACAATTCGTAATCGTCCTGTTTGTGTTGCTCCATGTAAAACAAATTCGGAAGATATTCCTTATCGTACCTTTAAAGAATTAGAAGAAGCTGGTATTGTTTCACAGGAAAATGTAGAGGGTTTTATGATAAATTGTTTTCGAATGCGTGAAGACCCCTCTTTACATATTACAAGTCGTTCCAAGTTAAACGCAGCCGGAACATTTTATTCCAAAAAGTCCTTTCGTGAATTGTTTATTGAATCGTACTTTAATACATTTAGTGTAAACCAACCATCTGAAGAAACGATTCAAGAAGATACCAGTATTATTTCAAAACCAGAAGAAACAAAGAAAGAATTATCCATCTTTTATAGCTTTTTAGTGCAACATACTGAACATAAGATTGTTAAGAATATTCTTACCAATCGTGTCTATGTTATTTATAAAGGAACTGTTTATGATGATGGAACCATTTCTATTGAAGATACTCCTTGTCCTGATGGAATTGATAATATAGATAACATAGTATTACCATCTTCTAAACAAAAGACACGTAGCTATGCAGATATTCTAATCAATTCTTTAAAAGAGGAAAATGTAGGAAAGTCAGAAGTGGAAGAATGGGCAAAGAAATATTTAGCAGAGAAGCCACGAGACTATCAAGGTATTGTTTTCAAGGATCGAACTGGAAATCGATGGAGAATTCGTTCCGAAAAATATTCTGCCATTCGTTCTCTACGTGGTAATCATCCATCAATTCGTGATCGATTTGCTCAACTTTATACTAGCAATCTGTTAAATAAGTATCTAGAATACTATCCAGAAGAGGCATGGAGTATGTCAATTTATTCATTACACGTGGATGCTATTATATCCGCCATTTACCATTTCTATATTGATTTACACATTAAAAAGTGTGTTCGTTTGGAAACGATTGATAAAATGTTTCATTCTCATTTATACAACTTACATGGATTGTATTTGTCACAACTTCGTCCTGCTGGAAAGAATATGAGTCAACATGATATCAAAGTATATTTGCACAAACAACCATGGCAACGATTGTCATTTTTGATTAAAAAGATAACTCAACCAACTTCTACAAATGAATAGTCATTTGTTACAGAACAAAATACTTATTAATTTCATTTTTTTCTAACTAAACAACTTAAAACATACACATTACTATAATACAGAAATGTCTACTTATGCTATCGGAATTGATTTAGGAACAACGAACAGTTGTGTGGGTGTTTGGCGTAATAACACGGTAGAGATTATTGCTAATGAGCAAGGAAACCGAACCACACCATCGTATGTTGCTTTTACAGAGACGGAGCGTTTAATTGGTGATGCAGCAAAGAATCAGATATCTGGAAATCCAAAGAATACTGTGTTTGATGCAAAGCGATTAATTGGACGTAAGTTTGATGATCCTGCTGTAAAGAGTGATATGGAACATTGGCCATTTACTGTTCGTGCTGGTAAGGATAATAAGCCAGTGATTGAAGTAGATTTTAAGGGAGAGAGAGTGACATATCAGCCAGAAGAGGTTTCTGCCATGGTACTTACGAAGATGAAACAAACGGCAGAGGCTTATCTTGGTGAGGAGGTAAAGGATGCAGTGATTACTGTACCTGCTTATTTTAATGATTCTCAGCGTCAAGCAACAAAGGATGCTGGTATTATTGCAGGTTTGAATGTTCTTCGTATCATTAATGAGCCAACTGCAGCAGCTCTTGCCTATGGACTGGACCGAAAGGGTGCGGGTGAGCAAAATATTGTTATTTTTGATTGTGGAGGTGGAACGCACGATGTTTCACTTATTACCATTGATGATGGCATTTTTGAGGTTAAGGCTACTGGTGGCGACACACATCTCGGTAAAATCTCCATGGTTTCTTATTAATAGAAATCGCTCTGCCG
>Ga0214923_10008113_pt1 | contig 11275 bp, 10 predicted proteins | sample LL1510_MetaG_FD_177993 | JGI IMG/M metagenome (GOLD analysis project Ga0214923, IMG submission 177993) | Freshwater microbial communities from Lake Lanier, Atlanta, Georgia, United States - LL-1510 | ecosystem: Environmental > Aquatic > Freshwater > Lake | place: USA: Georgia | collected... | reverse complement strand
TTTCTTGTTCTTCTTCACTTTCTTCTTTAACACTTTCTTGTTCTTGCTCACTTTCTTCTTTAACACTTTCTTGTTCTTCTTCACTTTCTTCTTTAACACTTTCTTGTTCTTCTTCACCTTCTTCTTGAAGACTTTCTTGTTTTGGTGCTTGCTCTTCGTCATCTTTTGTTAAAGACTCTGATATAGTAACTATGTCTCCTTGATTTAATGTATTCTTAATAATATTACTCATAGTTATATATTAAATATATAGTTTATAACTTTTTAATAATTTATTTAAATAATTTATTATTTTTTTTTTTTCATAGTTGTATTCTCTAATATAATTATTTATATTATCTATTGATATCCATTTAATTTCAGTAATTTCATATGTTTGATAATTATTTTTTGGTTGATTATTATCAACAATAATACCAATAAAATATTTATGCTTATATGATTTATAATTAGAACCACTAAAAATTTCTTCGTATGGGACAATATTATTAATTAGTATAATATCATTTTTATTATAACCTGTTTCTTCTTCAAATTCTCTTAGTCCACATATAATATCTTTTTCTTGATAATTCCGTCGTCCTTTTGGAAATCCCCATTCAGGTTCTTCATAATTTTTATCGCATAGATCAATTAAAGATTTTAAATCATAACTTTCTAAAATATTAACATAACCTTGTTTTAAATTTGTAAATTTGATTTTTGAAGTTCTTTCTTCATTTTTATATGAATTATTTGTATTATAATTCCATAAATATTGCCATATTGTATCAAAATCATTATTTAATATGTAATTTCTCTCATTTGTAGTCATATTATTTAATAAATTTTTTATATAATTTTTATCTTCAATAGAATATTTTCCACGCATAAAATCTACAAATGATAATGTGTCTTTACGTTTAATAATTAATAGCTCAATTGAGTTTTCATATTTATTTAGAGAGGCATTGTATTTTTTAACTATTCTAATGGGAATAATACCTATACTAGTAATAGGTACTTTACATTGATGAAATAAATGTCCTAATTTTCCACAATTATTGCAAAAATATTGTTTTTTTATATTCATTGTTTGTTAGTTAATATAACTAAGAACAATGTTTTTATATAATTTACTAAATTCAAATAAGTAAACACTAATAAAATTTAATATAATAAAATTTTATATATATTAAAATTTTATTATGAATAGTACAAACCATATATTTAATCCTATTATATGGGGTCCTCATTATTGGTTTGTATTATATACAATTGCTTTATCTTATCCATTACATATTAATGAATGTACAAAAAAAAAATATTATGACTTTATAACAAACTTACCTCTTTTTTTGCCAGTTCCTGATATAGGAGGTGTTTTTAGTAAATTTTTAGACGCATATCCTGTGACACCATATTTAGACTCACGAGAATCACTTTCAAAATGGGTTCATTTTATACACAATAAAATTAATAGTTATTTAGGTAAACCCGAATTAACATATTATGATGCTTTAAATAAATATTATGAACATTACAAATTAAAAGAAATAAAAAAAAATGATGAACGCAAAAATAAAGAAAAATATATTTTTGGTGCTTTAATAATTGTAATTATTCTAGTAATAATATATTTATATATAAAATATTAATATTATGAAACTAGAATTAATAATTTTTTTTATAACTATTTTTGTATTAGCAAATACATATTTTGAAGGAAAATTAATTAATAAACTCAAACAATATCAAAAATATTACAAAATGGCCTTATTTGCTTTTATAGGTTTGTGTATATATTTATTTATTAAGAAAAATCCCAGCAATTATAAAGAAATTGTTACTCATGCCAATAGTTATATAAAATATTTACCAATTGATAGAAATACAGCAAGTTTTATAACTCCTATTATTGATTTGACATCTAAATCAATAACAAATGAATTAAATAATAATTATAATTTTTCAAGTCCTGTTAATAATCAACTATCACAAAATTTATTAACTTCAATAAATAATAATCAAAACTATTTGTCTAAGCAACAACAAAAAATATTATCTTCAGGAAATATATCAACAAAAAGAAGTGTTAGTGAAACAAAAAAAAAATATGTAGCTGCTTCACAAAATTGGCATTGTAAACATTGTCAAAAACAATTGCCGGCATGGTTTGAAGTAGATCATGTAAAAAAATTAGAATATGGAGGTTCAAATAATATTGACAATTTAGAAGCGCTATGTAGAGATTGCCATGGAAAAAAAACAGCTTTTGAAAATTTGTAAATAAATATTGAGTTTACAAATATTGAGTTTACAAATATTGAGTTTACAAATATTGAGTTTACAAATATTGAGTTTATAAATAATATAATGCTAATGTAATATATTATTTATGGTTGCTGAGGCAAAGGAATTTATGAAAAAATTCATAGATAGTCAAATGTATGCAAGGCATTTGGTACCACCAATGCCTAGTACAGATAAATATTATTATTCTTACATAATAGCAATATTATTACTAATATTGGGACTATTTTATTATCTTAATGAAATGCAAAATATTTTCAAAATAAAAAATACTAAATATGAAATATTTATGTGGTTATTTTTAGTAGCATTTAGTATATATACTTTTTTATTTTATGTTTATAAACATAATTATAACAACTATAATACTATTAAACCCGATACTAGTTTTATTAATATGTATAAATATGTTGGACTATTATTTTTAATAATATTATTTCCAGTATTAACAATAAATTTTATATTATATTTACACAAAACCAATAATTGTGTTTTCAATATTACACAAAATATATTAGGAATATTAATAATTATTGTTATTTTTGCTATTATAGCACAAATGTTTTCTATACAAGTAGGTAATGAAAAATCTAAAAGTGGTGAAGAACCTAAAAAGAATTTTTTTCAAGATTCAATAACTCTATTAAAAAATATAATATTTTTTATTCCTTGTTTGCTAATTATATTGGTAGATGAAATAAATGAAGATATTAAATTAACACCTTCTTCTATTTATTTATTATTTTTCATATTATTAATATTAATAATATTAATATTTTTATTGCCTCTATTATTTAGTTATTTAGCAAAACATAATAAAAATAACCTTTTAGGCGGAGAAGGCCCTTTTTATTTAAATGAAAAGAAAACTTTAGGAAAATATCAAAACTTGGACAAAAATGTTACTTCTAATCTTGCTTTACCAAACTTTAATAGTTCTAATTTGGAAAATACATCACTAACTAATAATTTAAATAATATGTTATCAAATTTTAAATCAAACTTCGCTACTACTCAAAATAGTTCAAGTGAAAATAGTTCAAATGAAGATGTTGTCAAAAATGAATATAATAGTATCAAAAATAACATTTCCGATAATACCAAAGGGTATGATTTCAAAATGTTTAAAAATGATTTAAATGGTCAATATAATATAGGAACCAAATATTATGATTCTTCAAAAATTCATAACAAATTTCCATATAATTATACTTATAGTATAAGTTTTTATATTTATATAAATCCACAACCAACAAACACATCTATTGCTTATACAAAAGATACTGAACTATTTAATTATGGATTTAAACCAGTTATATATTATAATGGAAACTCTAGAAAAATTATTATAAAATCAAGAACAATAAATAATAAATCAGATCAACTAGATACTATATATGAAATGACTAGTGTTAAACATCAAAAATGGTTATATTTTGTTATTAATTATGAAAATAATAATATAGATGTTTTTATTGATGGTAAATTAGTAGGTTCTAAAAATAATGTAACACCTTACTTTGTAGGTGATAGCGTAACTATTGGTGAACATGATGGAATACATGGAAGTATTAAAGAAATATTTTATTTTGATAAAATAAAAACTCCTGACTCAATACAATTTTTATATAGTTTAACCAAAAATAATAATATATAATTTAGAAAAATATAAAAAACAAAATTAAAAATAAAATAAAATAAAACAAAACAAAACAAAACAAAACAAAACAAAACTAAACAAAAACTAAAATAAAATTAAAAACTTATAATATTTTTATATATTAATATTTTATAATGAGTGTTATAAATATAATTATTTTAGTAATTCTAGTTTTAGTATTATTGTGGGGACTGAACAATATATTTTTCAAAACAAATATAATTTATGATAGAATGTGTGTAGCATCAACATTAGCAACAAATACTACAGAAGCATCATCTAATACTAATATAATAGTTGCCAAAGATATTCCCCAAACTACATCATCAAATTTTACATTGAGTGTTTGGTTTTACATAGATAATTGGGGTAATGAGATTGGAAAAGAGAAAAATATTTTATTTATTGCTAATAGTCCTTCTTCAACAACAGTTTCTGATTTAGTAAATAATCTTTCTGGTATTAGTACAAAAGTAGTAAAACCAACACCGGCCAGTGGAACAACATTTCCTAAAAATATTAATATAGCATTAGACAAATATGAAAATAATTTATTTATAGATATTGAATGTTTCCAAGACAGAGCAGGCCCAACTTCTCAACCGGATCAAACAATTTATTCTAGATATAAAATACCTAATGTTGCAGTTCAAAAATGGAATAATTTAACAATAAGTGTCGATGGTCGAACATTAGATGTATATTTAGATGGTAAATTAAGAAATTCATTTATATTACATGGATTATATAAAAATTATTATGATACAACAACCTTAAAAAATATATATTTAGGAAATATAAATAGTACTAATGTTGGTTTTGAGGGTTTTATAACCCGTGTTCGCTATTTAAGTGATTCTTGTAATCCTCAAGATGCTTATAATTTTTATAAAGACGGAATTAACGCATCATTGGCTCAATCATTATTTAATAAATATAGCTTAAAAGTAAGCTTTTTAGAATATAATCAAGAAAAAGGAAGCTTTCAAATTTAAATATGATTAATTATAATAAAATATAATAAAATATAATAAAATATAAATAATATATTATTTATATTATTTATATTATTTATATTATTTATATATAAATAATATGAATTCTAACGGAGGAGTATTACAAAATATTAATAATTATTTTAACACAATAATACCATATGAAACACAAAAAAAATTTGGAAATTTTAGTGAATTTTTATCTTCAAATACTATGATTGCTAGAGGAACTTTCTTGCTAGGAGTATTGATTTTTTTCTCAATATTATTTTATATTGGAAGTAAACTGGTATATTATTTTTTATCTCCATCAGAAACACCATTTTTAATAAGCGGAATGAAAGACGCTACAGAAGCACTGACTATTAGTCAACACATGGGACAAAAAACGACTATCCCTATTTTAAGAAGTGTAAACGAATATGGAGGTGTTGAATTTACATATTCATTTTGGATATATATTAATGATGTAAACTATAATGAAGCTATAGATTACAAACATGTTTTCAATAAAGGTTCTTCACCAAGTTCACAAGGTGAAGGAGGTAGTGGTTTATTTGGACCAAATAATGCTCCAGGTGTATATTTGTATAATGGCAAGAAAAATTATAGTGATGCTTTAATGATTAACTATCCTGTTTTAGGAATGTTAGTAAGATTAAATGTATTCCACAATAATGAAAGTGTAAATAAACCATATTATGATGATATATATGTAGATGCTATACCTATTAAAAAATGGGTAGGTGTTATTATACGAGTTACATCACAAAATATATGTGATATATATATAAATGGAACTTTAACAAAACGCCATAAATTATCTAATATTGTTAAGCAAAACTATGATAATTTGTATGTAAATTATAATGGTGGATTTTCCGGTAATTTATCAGATTTAAAATATTATAATTATGCTGTTGGAACTTTAGAAATTGATTCAGTAACTGCTAGAGGACCTAATCTTAAAATTAAGAAAAATAGTAATATTGAGAAAGCAAAACCACAATATTTGTCTACACATTGGTATTTTAATGATACAAGTGTATTAACATAAATATATATATTTTTATATTTTTCATAATTTCATATAATAATTTAAATATTCATAGTTATAAATATAAATATATTATAACTATGACTTCTATTATAAATGCCAAAAACAACTATATTATTTTAACAAATAATATTATTGATACAAGTAATGGTGGAAGTCTTTTATATATAAAAACAAATATTAGTGATTTAAGTAATAATAATACTGATATTAGTTGGCAAAAACTTTTACAAAGTTTGGATAATAGTAATAATACTTATAAAAATAGAATATTATTGAGTGGAAAAGTTATTAATATTAGTGGTTCTACTACTACTAGTACTAGTTGTTGCTTAATTAGTCAAAATAATATAAAAAATAATATGAAATTTATTTTTGATTCATCCAATAATAAAAATGGTAAAATATTATTTGTAAAAAATGTAAACACTTATGATAATTCATATAATTATTTATTTAATGATTTAAGTAATACATTTTTTGGAAAAAATAACATTGACCCCTATAATATATATAATTCTTTAACTACTAATAATGATACAAGTTATAATCGTTATAGATTTCATTTAAATTATTATTTTAGTAATTCTGATATGTATCAAATAAATATTCGTGATTATTTGTATTCTAAATATTCAAATACAACACAATCAGATTATGCTAACATAAAATATTCTATTACTAGTGTTACTAATGATTTTTCTTTTATTAATACAACAATAGATAGTTCTAGTGTTATAAATTTTGAACAGTCAAATTTTACTAGACTATTAATTGATAATGCTAGTAGAAGTAGTACTACTATTTTTACAACTGACAATAGTTTTACTAAATTAGAACAAAATACTTTATATCCTATAAATCATAATATATTATCTTATAATAAACTTACGTTAGATTTTAAACATGTAAATTATTATGATTTTAGTTCAACTTATACTTCTAGTTCAATAAATAATATTAATACTATTAGTACTTTTTTAATTAAAACTAACAATTTAAACATTATACAAAATATAAAAAAAAATAGTAAAATTATATTTGGGTTAAAAAATATATATCTTCAGAATGTGAAAGTATTAGATTATAGTAGTAATTTATATCATAGAACTATAAGTTTTAATAATCAAAATAAAATATTGAAGCATGATTTTTCCAATACGGTATTTTTAGGACTTGGTAATCGCTTAACAGGAATTACACAACATGATATATACAATCATGCTCATTTTTCTACTAATTCTAAACAAAAATCAATTATTACATTGAAGAAAAATATAAACACAAATAATATTAACACAAATTTTAAATTAAAATCTATTATACCAAATCTGAATAAATATTACTTACTCGATATTTGTTTAAATTATATAAAGACCAATAATAGTCACAATATAAATAATACAATGAACTACAATATTATATTATATAATAATATAAAAACTCAACTAGGTAAGGTTTTTAATATAAATTTAACAACTTATTTTAATGCTTTAACTAATAATAATTTTAAAAATAGTTTTAAAAACTTAGCAAAAATAAATAGTAGAAGTGGTGATATATATTCTATAAGTTATGAGCAAGTAAATTCGGCAATAAATGTAAAATTTAAAAATTTTATAAGAGATTCTGACGTAAATGATTTTACTATAACTAATGACGATGAAATAAAACTATTAAATATAAAACAATTGCGAGATGATGATAAAAATAATAACATATTACTAACTTCTCCAATTAATTATGATTTAAGATTTAATTATAATAAAATTTTTAATATATTTAATGAATTGGATATATATTTAAATGGAGCATCTTTAAATTTAACAAGTACTAATTATGCTTTTGAAATATTAAACTTTTATAGTATTAGGTTTGCTAATTTTGTTGTAACTACTGGGGGAAGTGATTTTACCAATGTAGATTGTGTTTATATTTATCATGATCCTATTAATGACCCAGATCAACGTTTTAGATATCCAAATAATAATATAGAAATAAAATTTGACTCTACAATTGATACATTATCAAAAGCAATTGAGCAATATCGTGGCACTGGAGCACGTACATCAACAACAAATGCTGCCTTTATACCGGCAAAAAATGGCAGTAATTTATCAAGAAAAATGATACAAGGTCTTGTTGGATTAAATAACATTCCAAAATTATTATCTATTGAACCATATGATCCTAATTTTATAAATGGTAGAGGATTTATTAATCAATATCAAATAAATGATACTTGTATTACTAATAATTGCGATAAGGTTGCTGTTAAACAAAACGCAATAAAGCATGACTCGGTTAAAAATAATAGAATTTATTCATCAAATTCATTAAAAAAACAAAATTTTGCAAATATAGTTAAATCTAATAGTAGAAATAAATTATCACAAGATTGTATAAATAAGAATACCACGCTAAATAATGTGGTAACTATAAATAATACTATAAACGATCCTAATTGTACTAATATAAAAAAAACTCCTTTTACTGTAATATTTTCAAAAGGTAAGGGTAAATTTTTATGAGCATAATAGTATAAAAACTTTTTTGTTTATTATAAAATATATAAAATATATATTTTATATAATATTAATTATGATAATATTGGTCGTTGATTAGTTTCATACACCATGGGATAAGGCATTATAATATGTTGTTGTCTCTCAAAAAAATCTTTAAATTCTAAATTTGTAATATTTGGCATAATAACTTCACAAGGAGTTTCTAAATTAGTTGAACCTATTCCTCTTAATTGTGATTCAATATCTATAGAATTACTAGATAATGCTTCTCTAGATAAATGACTTGGCATGTATCCTAATGAAGGAATGCATTCACTGATAGGTCTTCCTGATGATGAGTGCAAATACAGATTTTCGCGCAATAATTTTTCGGTGTTAGATTTTTCTAAATTGTAATTCAATTGAGTATTTTTATTTCTTGTTGAAGTCATATTATTATATAATCTAAATTATTATTTTAAATTTTATAATTTGAAATAATAATTCAAAAAATAGTAAATATGAGAGAAAACAAAATATGAGATAAACATTAAAAAATTTGATGTTCCTCAATAAATACATTCATGGTTTAAATTAATTATATACTATATAATTATTTGTTAGTATAAATAAAATATATAGTATATAAATTTTGAGAAAATAAATTTCAAAATTTTTTTGAAAAATGGACATTTATAAATGTCCAATTTTATAATTTTTAGGTCTTTTATAAAAAAGAAAAATGTGTCTCTAAAAAAAACAGATTTACACCTTTAAGATGTAAATTCCAAATTTTTATCTTTAAAAACTATGAGCATAAAATTTTATAAAAATTAAATTTTTATTAAAAATTATTTAGGGGTTTTTTTATATATCATATAATGGTATATAATGGATACACAAATTTTACCCCAAAAACCCCAAAATTATAGTTGTGTTTGTTGTGACTTTATATCGTCTAATAAAAAAGATTATGTTAGACATTTATCAACCCAAAAGCATAAAAATAGGGAAAATGATACAAATAAGATACAAAAAAACCCCAAAAAACCCCAGACGCAATACGAGTGTTCAATGTGTAAAAAAACATATAAATACCCATCGGGATTATATAGACATAAAAAAACTTGTTTTGATCATGAAAATAACGTTAATTTAAATAATCAATTAATGTTATCAAAAGAATTAATATTAGAAGTAGTAAAACAACAACAAAATCAAATTAAAGAATTGACTAATACAATAAAAGAATTAATTCCAAAAGTGGGAAATAATATTACAACAACAAATCAAAAATTTAATATTCAAGTTTTTTTAAATGAAAAATGTAAAGATGCTATTAATATGAGTGATTTTATTAAATCCATAGAAGTTAGTTTACAACAATTGGATTATACCAAACATAATGGACTAGTAAATGGATTAAGTAATGTAATTATAGAAAATATGAATAAATTAGGACTATATCAACGACCCATTCATTGTACTGATTTAAAACGCGAATCATTATATATAAAAGATGATGACAATTGGGAAAAGGATATTAATAAAGAAAAAATTAAAAGAGTTATAAAGGATGTATCAACAAAACAATTTTATGCTCTAAGTAAATGGACAAAGGAAAATCCAGATTTTCAAAATAATGAAAATAAACAAAATTATTATACACACGCGTTAGTAGCAATAGCAAATAATAAGCAAGATAATGATGATAAAATAATAAAAAAACTTTGTACAAGTAGTTATATTAAAGAATAATATGTTGTTTAATAGGAAAGGGGGTAAATTTTATATCAGGGTAATGATATAATTATGGTATATAAAAAACCCATATACTTTTATACCAAATTTTATTATACTAATACATAATAAAATTTTGTGTATTTTAAAATTATTTGGTACTATTAATAAAAAGATACAAATAAAAGATACAAATAAAAGATACAAATAAAAGATACAAATTAAGGAAAAAAACCCTGAAAAATAATTTACGCTATTACAATGTCTTTTAATTCATTAAAATACTTCTTAGCAATGTCTATATCATTTTTAAGTTTTTTATTTATTAAATATTGGCACAAGCATTTATGAAAAATATCAAAATAATCATAACTAAATAACATTTGAAATAATGCCGAATTATTATTTTCTATAAAAAAAGAGATACTTGAATTTTTATATTTTTCTTTTAATGCTAATAAAATAATATCAATTTCATAATAATTTTTTAAAAAATAGTAAATTTTCTCAATATGATTTGATACAATAGTATCATCATATTTACTAATATTTAATGCTTGTAGTATTTGTATTTGGTAACATAAATTTTTAGAATATTCTTCTTCCATACTTTTATATGTACATAAAAATTCACTATTATAGTTTATATTTTCTAGATTATTATAATAATTATTTAAAGTATTAGTATTTGATGACATTAAATAATTAATAATATTATTAAATATTTATTAAATATTATTAATTATTATATTATTAATTATTATATTATTAATTATTTATTGCTTATTATCTTGGTTACGTGCAAATTCTCGTGCACTCATGCCTCCGCGTTGCCAACCTTTCATAGCATCATCTTCAATAACATATGCACTATTTGTAACAGACTCTTTAATTGAATCAATTAATGGATAATTTTTATATTCCGAAAAAGATTGTTCCATAGTATTATTTACAGTTTTTTTATTTAAGTCAAATTGCCCTGTTTTTAATTGAAATTCTGTATCACAATCTCCTAAACCTTTTC
>Ga0214923_10008112_pt1 | contig 11276 bp, 9 predicted proteins | sample LL1510_MetaG_FD_177993 | JGI IMG/M metagenome (GOLD analysis project Ga0214923, IMG submission 177993) | Freshwater microbial communities from Lake Lanier, Atlanta, Georgia, United States - LL-1510 | ecosystem: Environmental > Aquatic > Freshwater > Lake | place: USA: Georgia | collected 2015-10-15 | reverse complement strand
AATAAGAAAATAAAGAAGAAGAAAATAAAAAATTAGAAATAATAGAAAAACAAAAAGAAAAACAAGAAACAGATGAAACAATAGAACAATATATTAAAAATAATTATTCAAAAGATGAAATAAAAAACATTCATAAAATAGATACTAGTTATACAGTTAATATAAATAATAGAAATCATATATTATATAAAAATTTAAAACAATGTATATATTACTCATTACATAATGATAATACAATACTTGCACAACAAGATGAAAATACATATTATTATATATCAATAAATTCAAATTTAAGAGCTCAATATTTATTAGAAGATAATAATTTAAATGAATTATTAAATATATCATATAGAAAAAATAAAGATAATCTATATTTTAGATTATATTTTGATATAGAAACAACAAATGAAGATTTTTTAAATATTTATAAAACAGAAGATGAAAGAGATGAATTTATGAGTGAATTTATAGAAGTATTATTAGAATATAATTTATATAGATATGGAACCCAATATAGTAAAATAATTAATGATAGTTTAATTATATTTAAGAGTATGAATTCAAATAATAAATTATCATATCATTTAATTTTTAGACAAATAACATATAAAACATTAAATGATATGAAAATAGATTATATACAACAATTTATAAAATCTAAATCATATATCAACTTTAAAAAAGAAAAAGAATTAAATAAATATGGAAAAGAATTTATTGATACATCTGTTTATAAAAATAATCAAATATTAAGATTATATAACCAATCTAAATATAAAAAAAATAATCAATTAAATATAATAGAAACAGATTTAATAGATAATAAAAATAATCAACCTAAAGTAGATGATAGTTATATTATAACAGATAAAAAAGGAATATATAATAAAGATGAAATAAAAAAAATAAAATTAGATAATAATAAAGAATATGATTTAGAAATAATAAAACCATATTTAAGAGAAATAATAGATAATATAAAAAGTAAAAGAAGTGAAAACTTTAATGAATGGTCTAATATATTAATATCATTAAAATCAATAGATATTGATTCGTATGATATATTTGATAATTTTAGTAAAAGAACATCATTAAAAGATCAATATAATAAAATTGAAAATAGAAAAATATGGAATAAAACAAAAATAAATAATAAATATAATATACATTATTTATTAAATCTATTAAGAAAAGATAATAAAGATAAATATAATGAAATATCACAAAAAATAAACTATATAATGAATCCAATAGATGAGATAAATGATAAAATAAAAAATTTTTATGATATGAATATAAATAATATAGATCATAATAATAATATAGAAAAAATAGATTTAAAAGATGATGAAATAATAAACAATCAATATTTATCAAAAGATTTATTAAAAAAATATACAAATAAAAATTTAATAATTCAATCTCCTATGAACTCAGGTAAATCAACAATTATTTATGAACTAATAAAAGAATATGTAAATGAAAATAAGTCCATTTGTATAATTACTCCAAGAATAAAATATGGAATATTTACACAAAAAAACATATTAAAAGATTTAAATATAAATTTTGATTTATATGTAGATGATAAATTTAAAAATAAACGTTTAGATAGTAAAAATTTAATAATTCAAATAGAATCATTATCAAGAATAAAAAAATATAAATATGACTTAATAATCTTAGATGAGGTTAAATCATTATTATCTCGTTTTGGTCTAAATAATATAAATTGTCATTCAAATTATATAAAAAATTCATTAAAATTTGAATCATTAATTCAAAACTGTGATAGATATATTGCGGCAGATGGTTATATAAATAATTTTTGTATTGAATCATTATATGAAATAAATAAAAATGAAATAAATGAAGATAATAAGATGAAAATTTTAATAAATAATAATTTAAATGTTAAAAGAAAATATTTAATGTTTTCTAAAGAAAAAGCAATAATAAATGATATATTTAGATCATTAGATTTAGGATTAAAAATAGTTGTATATTGTTCATATAAATCAACAATAGAAACAATAAAGAAAATATTTAATAATAGATATGAATTTGATAAAAAAAAAATGGTATCTCATCATGCTGATGAATTTATGATAACTCAAAAAGAAATTTTTGATAATATAGATGAAAATTGGACAGTTGATTTATTGATATATTCAGGTTCTATATCTGTTGGAATTGATTATAATAAGAAAAACTTTAATCAAATGTATATAATAGGAAAAAATATAAATCTCGTTAATGATATAATACAAAGTTCATTGCGTTGTAGAGTTTTAGAAGATAATATAATAAATATCTATTTAGATCAATATAACAAAGATAATGTAATATATGATATATCAAAAAATAAATATATTGAAGAAATAAAAAATAAAGAAAATTTATATAAAACAAATAATTTAGAATATAATAATGTTAATAAATGGTTAAATAATCTTATAATAGATCTAAAATATGAAAAAGAATTAAATAATGTTTATTTTAATGATATATTTAAATATTTTTTAAAAAGATCACAATATGAAAGAATAGAATTAACAAAAGATCAATGGGATGATATATATAGATATAAATTAGAATATGTTGAAAAAGATAAAATAAATATACAATATTTACAATATAAAAAATTAGAATATATAGAAGATATATCAAAATTATATGAAGAAGAAAATAAAAAAAATGAAAAAGAATCAAAAATAATAACATATGTAAAAAAAAACGGAGAATTAATGACAGTTGAATATAAACAAACAGAAAAAAATAAAAAAGAAATAACAAATGAAATAATAATAGATAAAATAGATGATGAAATAGATAAAGGATTAATAGGAGGTGAAATGACATATAAAAAAAATCTTAAATCTATGTTAAATATAGAAGATGATATTTTAAATATAGAAGATTATAATATAGAACATAAAGAAAAAATCTTAAAATATTATCATGAGAATTATAACAAAAAATATTATTATAATTTTAAATTATATGAATCATTTGAAAACATAATAGATATACAAAAATTTATAAATAAAAAAAATGATGATTATATAGAACTTACTAATAATTTTATAGATAAAAATAATATAATAAATGAAATTAAAAAATTATTAGAAATAGATGATTTATATATAAAATATAATAAATTTGAAAACTTTGATGAAAAAGAAGATTATATAAAAAATCATAAAAATAATAATATAAAATATGATAATATAGTTAAATGTATAGATTATATAAAAAATAATCTTAAAAATATTTTAAATATATATAATTATGATGTAAATTTATATAATAAAAACTTAGATAAATATTATAAAAATTATATAACAAAACAAAAAAAGAATAATGAATCATGTATAAATATATTAAAATTAAAAAAAATTGAATTAAAAGAAATAAATGATAATATTGATAAATATAATAAATTAACAAAAAATAGAATTAATTTAACAAAAATACATGATTTAACACAACAAAAAACAAAAATAACAAAAGAAATAAATGATTATATGTTAATGATAAACTCATTTAAAAAACAAGATAATATAACATTAACAATAAATGAAAAGAAAAAAATAGAAGATGATTATATATATGATATATTAAATAAAGTAATAATATCAAATTTATTTGATAGTCAATTATATAAAGATAAACATGATATAAATAATTATAATTTAAGATGTATATTTGATTATATAAATATTAAAAAATATAATTCAATTCATAATACAAATGATGATTTATTTATAGATTAATTATTTTCTATATAATATATATACTTATAGAAAATGATAAAAAAATATTATTGTTATGTATGTAATAAATATATGAATAATAATAGTAAATATAAACACTATTATACAAAAAAACATATATCAGGATTATACAGAATATAAAAATAAATTATTATATTTATAATAAATGTATTATATAATAAATTATAATAAATAATAATAAATTAAATAAAATAATGCTATTAGATTAAAAGAAAATGATAAAAATATTAAAAAATTAATAAAATACTTACAATAACGACTCATATATATCTAAATTAGATAATAATTATAGTAAAAATCTAATAAATTAAGTAAAAATCAAATTGAATAAGTTAAAAATAAATTTATTTTTACGATATATTAATGATTTTTACTTAATAAAATAGATTTTTATATAATAAATAAAAAAAATATCTAAATTTATAATATATATAATGACTTTTATTGATAAATTAACTACTGATCTTAAAAAAAATAATTTAACTGACTCATCTATTAAGTTATATCTTACTAAACTTAAAAAATTAAATAATAATCAACTACCATCTAACTTAAAATTTTTAAATAATATAGATGATATAAAAGAAATAATTAATAAATTTAATTCTAAGAATACTCAAAGATCTTATTATATATCTATTGTATCTATTTTAAACACATTAAAAGATAATAGTAAGATATATAAAAAATTATATGATAAATACCATGATATGATGATAAGTATTAATGATGAATTAAAAAAGATTGATACAACTGAATTAACTGATAAAGAAAAATCTAAATGGATTGATTATGATGATTTATTAAAAATATTTGATGAATTAGAAGATAAAGTATTATCATTTATAGGTAAAGATAAATTAGATGATAAAGAATATGATTTATTAATCCAATATACAACTTTAGCATTATATTTATTAAACGATCCAAGACGTAATGATTTTAAAGATATGAATATTATAAAAGAGTTTAAAGAGGATGAATATTCTAAAGATAAAAATTATTATTCTGTTAAAGATGGTAAATTTTATTTTTATGTTTATAAAACATCTAAAAAATTTAAAGAACAAATAATAGACGTAAATGAAAAATTAAGAAAGATATTACATTTATATTTTAGTTTTCATCCATTATTTTTAAAATCAAAAGATTATAATATACCTTTATTAGTAGATAAAGATGGAAACCCATATAATAAAATAAATTCAATAAATAGAATATTAGGAAAAATAAAAAAAGGTTTAAGTAGTAGTTTAATAAGACATTCATATTTAAGTAAGAAGTTTGGTGATAAGACTAAAGAACAAAAAGAGATAAGTGAAAACATGGCACATAGTATGAAAACAAATCAAGATTATGTAAAAGTTGTATAATAAATTTTATTATATTATAAAAATAATATATAATATAATAATATATAATAAATGGATAATAACGAGATTCAAGAAGTAAAACAAAGAAAACCATTAAGTGAAGAAGCAATAAAGAAGAGAAAAGAAAACATTTTAAAGGCATTAAGTAAGAAACGTGAGTTATATGAAAATAGAAAAAAAGCAAAAGAAAATATTAGTAAAATAAGTGAAAATATTAATGAAATTATTAATATAAATCATGATGATAATAGCTCATCAAGTGAAGAAGAAATAAAACCTAAAAAGACCAGAAAGCAAGAAACCAATATAAACCCCTATGAAAATGAATTAAAATTAATGTTAAATAAAATAAATGATAGAGTTGAAAAATTGTATATATTAAAGAAAAATAAAAAACAACAAATACAACCACAACCACAACAACAACCTATTATAATTGAAAAAAATACAAAATCTAATGATCTATTAGAATCAATAAGAAATAAATTATTAAATAATTGATAATCATAAATTAAATATCTAATATTATTTTATATATTATATGAAAAATATTATTAGACCTCTAAGAATCTTAATAAATAAAGATAATCAAAGACCTTATATAATCTTTAAAAATAAAAAATATTATGTTGATAATTTGAATAAAAATGAAATATTAAATTTAATAAATAAATTATCAAAAAAATTTAAAAGAAAAAAAATAAAAAATAGAAGTAAACTAAAAAAAGACATAAATAAGAACTTAACTGGATTAATTACTAGTAAAATATATGAAGGTTATGTTAATAACCAATTAAATAATAAATTAAATAATATTAATAATGATATATTAAATATAAATAATAAAATAAATGATAATAAAAAAATGATTGAATTTGTTGATAATAATAAAAATAAATTAAAAAAATATAATGAAGATGATTTATATATATTAGATGAAAAAGGTAAATATAGATTTTATATAAATGATAAGCAATATATACAAGAAGATGATAAAAATAAATTAAAATCAATTATATTTAATACATATAAAGATTATGTTGATCTTAAAAATAATAATGAATCATTAAATAAATTAAATATAGATAATATAAATAAAATAGATATAGTAAAAGAAAAAGTAAATGATATAGATAAAGATATTGATAATTTATTAGAAAATAAAGAAAATGTTAATATGTATATTAATGAATATATAGAACCTATATTACAAGATATAAAACAAAAAAAACAAAGAAAACCAAAAAAAATAAAAGCTGTAAAACTTAATAAAAAAACAAGTGTTAAAACATTAAAAAATAATTTAGTTATTAATCCTGATATAAAAAAAACAGAACAAGATAATAATGAAAATTATGGTGAAGGTTTTAAAAAATATATTAAAGAAAAAGGATTATATGGTAATGAAATAATAGATATAATGAAAAACATTAAATTTTTTTTAGATGTTATTAATATTAATGATTTAAATATATTAGTTGATAATATTATTAATAATAAATTATTTAAATGTTGTTTTATAATTAATAATAATGAATCTCACTGGGTTGCGTGTTATATTGATCTAATTAATGATCATGAAATAAACTATTATGATAGTTTAGGTAATCAATCACCTGATATTTTTAAACAAGAGATGAAAAGATTATTAAATAGTTTAAATATTGATGTATATGTTAAATTTAAAGAAAATTTAATAGTAAATCAACCTAGTTATAGTTTTTTATGTGCTTATTATTGTATGAGCTTTTTATTACAAAGATTAGCGGGATTAGATTTTAAATACATCACAAATTATAAAAATTTAAATGAAAAGAATATTAAAGAATTAAAAAATAAATATGAAAAATTTAAATTTATCTAATATATATATATAATGATTGATAATTTACAAATATATCACGTATCATCTAAAGATAGACATGAAGGTAATTCTAATAAATTTTATATAGATCTTAATATAGATCAATCTATATTAAATAATTTAACCCATTGCGCTATAAGTAGTATATCTATACCTAAATCATATTATAATATACAAAAAAATTCAATTATAAACTTATATGAAAATAATGTTTTAATTTCAATCAATGTTGAAGAGGGTAATTATACATTAACACAATTATTAAAAACATTAACAACTAAATTTAATAATCAAACTTTAAATAATGTTATTTATAGTTTTCAAAAAAATACTATTGATTATGATGATGGTAAAATAAAAATAATATGTAATAGACCTGATATTATCAAAAAAATATATATAGAGGAAAATGAATTATATGAATCAATAGGCTTTAATAAATATAAATATTATGAATTTAATGAAATATTAATAAGTGAAAATGTTGTTAATCTTAATTCTAATAATGTTATTTATTTACATTCTAATATCGTCTCATCTCAATTTAATGATTTAAATACATCAGGAAATAATATACTTTGTTATATTAATAATTGTGGTATATGTCCATCATATTCATATATAATAAAAGATTTTGATATTATATCTAATATAAAAAGATTTAAGTTTAGTGCTAATATGCTCTTTTTTCTTACTAGTGAAAATAGGGATATTGATTTAAATGGGTGTGATTTTTCTTTTTCATTATTATTTTTTAGATATGTTGATAACTACCCATTTTATAAAAAAATATCTAATTATATTGATTATGAATTGATTAAATAAATAATTTAATTATATATATAAATATTATCTAAATTATATATATATATAAATGAATATTACTACTCAAGAAGAATTACAAACTAAATTACAATCTACCATCAATTCACATCTTAAAAATTATCGTATTAGTCCTACTAGTGGTAATCCATCAACATTTACAACATCATCACAAACTACAGTCTTCGAAATTCCTGGGGATAATGTTTTTTTGCCATCTAGAATGAGTTTAAATTTTGTAAGAGGTGAAATAGCTGCTCTTCAAGATTATTATAATTGTGTTGCAAATTTCTATGTGCCATATATTGAAAGAATTGAATTAAAATCATCAAACGGTACTATTTTAGTTGATATTAATAATCTTAATGTTTTATCACGTCTATCAAGTTTATTATTAAATAATTATAGGGAAAATACCCAAGTAAGTGGTATGGTTTATCCTGGTGAAACAATTGTTTTAAATGCTAATGCAACTAATTTACAAGGAACTGACCCATATTTAGAAAATAGATCTTCTAGTATTGCTGTTGCTAATGGTAGTGATAAGGGATTAAATTTAGGAACTTTAAGTAGAGCTGCTCAATATGATTGGTCTAGTGTTAGTGCTGCTCTACCTGCTAAAAATATTAATATATCTTTAAGTGATCTTATACCAGATTCATTCTTCGGTATTAATAAAGAGATCTATACTGCTTCAAATTTATATTTAAGAATTCAATGGGCGCCTTATACATCATGGTTATATAGACCTAGAGAAACTTTTATTAATATGTCTAATGCTGCTCCTACAGCTGCTATTAAATTTGAAAATTTAAATTTAAATATGTATGTTGAAGCTAACCCACAAATAGCCCAAATTATTAAAGAAAGGTATAATACTCAACAAGTTTTAATATGTCCTGAAATACAATCTAATAATATTGTTATCTCTAATTCTGCTGGTCAAAGATCTATTATTGTTAAAGTTTTAAATTCTGGTGATGCTAGATTATATAAGTTTTATGCTGGTCTTGCTTCTGGTAATGCTACTGATTTTTATTTTAATAATAATACTTCTAATTATGCTAATAATAAATATGATAATGTTGAGTTATATTTAAATACTCTTCAATTATTGAACCTATCAACAACAAATAATCAGGATATAGAACATATCCTACAATTTTATAAAAATCATAGTTTTAGTGATTTAAATTCATTTAAAGTTGTATCACCTTTTACACATGTATTTGACTGCTCACAAATAGACAATAAATTATATGATGGTCTTACATTGCGTGGTATTCCATTTGATAATCCACAAGGTGAACACTCCTTGCAATTAAGGTATAATATAGTTGCGCCTCCTCTTGCTCCATTAATAAACCCTATGAACCCAAATAACCAAACAACTTTTAACGCTTTCGTCTTTGTATGTCTTATGAAACCTATTTATATTAAAGGAGGAACCATACAACTAATCCCATTTAATTAAATAATTAAAAAATAAATATTATCTAATTTATATTTATATATATAAAATAGATGGATCATAATTACATAACATTTAAAACTATTATTTTATCAACAAATTTAAAAACAAATTTTAAAAATTATATAGAAGGAAAACCTAAAATGATTGAAATTGTTAATTATGGTTGTCATTCAACTAATAATATTTCTAAAAAGTTAGTTTATGTTAATTTAGGAAATTTTCTACCTGGTTTTAATGATTTAGTTTGTCATGTTATGAGTGATAATAATTTTTTAACACATTGTGGTCTTAAATTTACAAATAATATAAGTAATTTTAATGGGAGTTTTGATTTAAAAGTATATGATATTGATACTGATTTAGAATTAGATGATATTATATTCGTTTTAAACTTAAATTTATATTATTAAAATACAACTTTTATTATATAATATATCTTATTATTATATATAAATGGAAAAAATTAATAATTTAGAAGTAAAACCTTTTATTAATAAAAAAAGACAAAAAATTATTAAACATAGTGATTTAATTAATATCCCTTATTGGTGTTCTCTTTTAGTTGGAAAAAAAGGAAGCGGTAAAACTTCTGTTTGGGGTAATCTTGTTTTAAATACTGCTATACCTAAATTTACTATCGTTAGGATATTTTCTACTACTTTACAAACTGATGAAACTATGATTAATATTTTAAAAACTTTTGATAAAAATAAGATTGAATATGAATTATATGATAGTTTATATAATGATAATAAAGAAAATATTTTATCTAAACAATTTAATGAAATTATGAATGAAGTTGAAGAATTATCTAAATCTATTGAAAAATCTACTATATCACCTGTTTTTTATATTTATGTTATTGATGATATGAGTGATGTTTTAAGATCTAAAGACCTCGGTAAGTTCATTACTCGTCATAGGCATATTAAATCTTGTATATGTCTCTCGTCGCAATTTTACTACCATTTCTCACCTGAGATAAGATATAATCTTAATTTATTATTAATATTCGGTGATATTGGTTTAGATACTCTAAAACAAATATATAATGAGAAAATTAATTCTAAATCATTAACATTTGAAAAATTTTTAGAATTATATGAGGATATAACTAAAATAAAATATAATTTTATGTATATAAATAGTGATAATTTAGAGATTAGAAAAAACTTTAATTATAAAATTAATTTCTAAATAATATATATATATAATGAATACTAAAATGAGAAAAAATAAAAAAAAGTTAGTTGGGTTTGGTTTATTAGATTCACTTAAATCAGGTATTAAAAGTATTAATGAAAAGTTAAAAAGTGGTAAATACATCTCTAGAGGTTTGAAAACTTTAGGAACTGCCGGGAATATTCCTATTGTTGGGTCTTATGTTGCTCCATATCAATCAACATTATTAAAAGCTGGTCAGCTTGCTGAGGATTTTGGATATGGAAAAATGAAAAGAGGAAGAAAAAAGAAGATTATGTATTAAATTAATAAATAAATTATTTATATTATATTATATATATATATATGAATAATTTTAATTATTTACAATCTCTATACGCTGATAATAAATTAGTTTCGGTTGATGATAAAACTATAAAATATAATATTAATGAAGAATTATATGTTAATGAAATATCTAATAATATTATTAAATTTGATAATCAATATATTATTTTATGTAGTGATATTTCTAATAATCCTATTGAAACTAAATTAACTAATGATTATATTGATGATGAAACTATAAATATTATTAAAATTAAAGACCTTAGTTTAAATTTATATGATATTAATTATAAGATTAATGATTTAAGTTATAATATTATAACTTATACTAATAATAATTTTTATAATAAATCTTTTTATGATGCTTCTTATAATTTTTTAAATAATAAAATAATAGATGTAAGTAATAATATTATAACTTATACTAATAATAATTT
>Ga0214923_10008110_pt1 | contig 11279 bp, 9 predicted proteins | sample LL1510_MetaG_FD_177993 | JGI IMG/M metagenome (GOLD analysis project Ga0214923, IMG submission 177993) | Freshwater microbial communities from Lake Lanier, Atlanta, Georgia, United States - LL-1510 | ecosystem: Environmental > Aquatic > Freshwater > Lake | place: USA: Georgia | collected 2015-10-15 | reverse complement strand
ATTGGCGGGGTACCTTGTCTCGAGGTAAGTCCGCCGGACCGGCGGGTTGACTGGCCCGTTTTATACGGTTTCGGTGGAGGTATGGTCGAGGGCAGTCCAATAGAAGACCTGCCGATCATCGCACCCCTATCTGCCCTAAGCGGCGCAAGGTTCATCGCTCCCGATTATAGTCTGGCCCCCGAGCACCCCTGGCCAGCTGGCCTTGACGACTGCTTCGTCGTTTACCGCGAGCTCGCAGAAAACCACTTTGCTATCGTGGGAGAATCTGCTGGGGCCAACCTGACACTAGCCTTAATGCTCAAGGCCAAAGCTGAAGGGCTGCGCTTGCCCGGTGCTGCGGCGTTGCTTTCACCATGGTGCGACTTGAGCAATGCTGGGGACAGCCTGATCTTTAACGAGGGCCGCGATCCGACATTGGCAAAGAAAAACTCATATCTCGCAGCAAGCTACTATGCAGGGGTGAACAGGATCGATCAGCCATTGATTTCACCGATCCACGGCGCATTCGACCCCGGCTTTCCACCTTTCCTGATAACCACAGGGACCCGAGACCTCTTACTCAGTCAGTCGGTAAGGCTGTCGCAAAGATTGCGCGACTCCGGAGCGCAGGTTGATTTGCATGTCTGGGAAGGGCTTTGGCATGTCTTTGAATGGTACGAAGCTCTACCCGAAGCGCGACAGTCTATCGCCCGAATCGCTGACCATCTGATCCGAGGAATGGCCGTCGATTGATGGTCAGCGCGTAATGGAGTTTTCCAGAAAGGCGCGCGTCCCGAGGGCGATGCGCGCGACGTTCTCGATCTTAATCCGTGCCGCTCGATGCTGCGCTAGGCTCTTGGCATCCGTGGGCAGGAATTTTACCAATTCGTATTCAAGGTCGCCGATCGCTTGCGCCGCGTTCAGCGGTTCGACCCTCGAGCCGACCCGCACCCAGATGCCGTCGATCAGCAGGTTGAGATAGCGCGCAATGATCCTCGCTTCGGATATCGGCACAAAATTCTTCAACTCATGCGCAAAGTTGCTGGCCACACGGGCATAGTTGGCAGCCTGAACCCGCTGGATATCTCGGTTGAGGGGGACCTCGGCCATCAGGGATACCCAAGCTTGGCAGACAGCCTGATTGAAAATCGACTCGTGGAAATTTGCAATTATGATCGCCCAAAGTCGCTCATATGGTGTCTCGGCGTGCCGGTAAAGCTCGACCAAAGATGTACTGAGCATTCCATTGGTTCGCCGGATCACGGCCTCAAGAAGCGAAGTTTTATCCTTGAAATGGTGCAACACCACACCTTTGGACACACCAGCGATCTCGCCTACTTTCTCAAACGTGGTGCCGCGGAGCCCAAAGAGCACTACCGCCTCGAACGCTGCCTTTGATAGCTCAGCGCGTCGAATCTCGCTGATCGACCTTGATCGCAATTAGTGCACCGTTTCTGAGTTTGTGTCCACAGTTCCAGATTCGCCAATATCACTACAACCTGGGACCAAAGTAATCAAATACTTACTGAAAGAAAAGAAATGGACTTTGCCGCCGTCCAAGATGACTTCTCTAACTCACATGAAGGCGAGTTAAACCGATGAATGCGTGGACCGGCCACTTTTATCGTTGTTTGACCGCGCGGCCAGCAGCCGGTTCAGCCAATCTGGGTCCATTTCCGGAACCGACGAGAGCAACAGCTTGGTGTACTCCTCCTTCGGGTTGGCAAAGAGCTCGGCTTTGGATCCGCGTTCGACTACGGCACCATGTTGCATGACCACTACCTCGTCGGCGATTGATTTTACGGTTGCGAGGTCATGCGTTATGAACATATAGGCGAGGTTAAATTCGCCTTGCAGCCGGTCCAGAAGCTTCAGGATACCTTCCTGTACGATTTGATCTAGCGCGCTCGTCACCTCATCGCAGATGATAAGTTGCGGCTCGGCGGCCAGCGCGCGTGCGATGCCGATCCGCTGCTTCTGACCGCCCGAAAGCTCTGAGGGTAGGCGATTGATATATTTCGCGGGCTCAAGTTCGATGAGCGCCAGCAGGTCACAAATGCGGCTTTCCAGCGCCTTGCCCTTCAGGCCTAGATACATCTCGGCAGGTCGCCCTATTAACTCACGCAGACGGAGTTTCGGATTCAACGCTGTATCGGCCGTTTGATAGATCATTTGGCATTGGCGTAATTGATCCCGCGAACGGGCCTTGAAGCTGGCGGGGAGTGGTTTGCCGTTAAACAGAACCTCTCCCTTTTTTGGTTGCAGGAGCCCAGTAATAACCCGCGCGGTTGTGGATTTGCCTGATCCGCTTTCGCCTACTACGGCCACAGTACGGCCCGCATGGATGTCGAAGCTAACACCCTTTAGTACATCGATCGCACCATAAGATGCCGTTACATTTCGCACCGATATGATAGGTCTTCCGGTCGAGGGTGGCTGTTTGACCCGAGCGAAGCTTCTCACCGCCCAAAGGCTTCGAGTATAGTCCGCGCGCGGGGCGGCTAGCATACTGCGGGTGTCGGCCTCCTCGACCTCATTTCCACGCAATAAGACCTTAATGCGGTCGGCCATCTGCGCGACTACGGCAAGGTCATGAGTAATGTAGATCGCTGCCGTGCCGAACTGACTTACGATATCACGGATAGCGGCCAACACCTCGATCTGAGTTGTGACGTCCAGCGCGGTGGTAGGTTCGTCGAAGATGATCAGATCCGGACGGCAGGCCATCGCCATTGCCGTCATAGCCCGTTGCAACTGTCCTCCCGAAACTTGATGCGGATAACGGAATCCGATCATAGCGGGATTGGGAAGGCGCATGCGGTGGAATAGCTCGACTGCATCCGTCTCGGCTTTTTCGCGCAACATGACGCCGTGGATGACGGGTCCTTCGCAATACTGGTCGATCAATTTGTGCGCGGGGTTGAAGCTCGCCGCCGCCGATTGCGCGACATAGGCGATCCGCTTGCCGCGCAAGCCTCTTCGCTGCGTCTCGGTAGCACGCCTAAGGTCGATCCCGTCAAAGTCGATGGTCCCGCCCGAGATGCGGCAACCGTCGCGGGCAAAGCCCATTGCGGCAAGGCCAATGGTTGATTTGCCGGCACCGGATTCCCCTATAAGGCCTAGAATCTCACCTTTGTGTAGGGTCAGGTCCACGCCCTTGACGATTGTGTGCCAGGTATCACCTGAACGGCCTTCGATCTTCAGACCCCTAATGTTCAGAAGCAACGGTTTTTCCAACTGCCTATTCCTTCAAACCGCTAGCGCGGTACAATAGCCAGTCGACGACGAAGTTCACCGCAACAGTCAGCAGCGCGATGGCCCCGGCGGGCAGCAGAGGGGTTACGTCACCAAAGGTGATTAGCGTCGCATTCTCACGTACCATGCTACCCCAGTCAGCGGTGGGCGGCTTGATGCCAAGGCCAAGGAACGATAGTGCCGAAATTGAGAGAAAAACGAAGCAGAAGCGTAGACCGAATTCGGTCACCAGCGGTGCCATCGCATTGGGCAAGATCTCGCGCCAGATTAGGCGCCAATTCCCCTCGCCGCGCAGGCGGGCGGCCTCGATATAGTCCGTTACCACGATGCCTTGAGCTACGGACCGCGCTAGGCGGTAGATGCGGGTTGACGCAACACAAGCGATCACAAGTATCAGAGTCAAGACTGAGGTGCCGAAGATTGTCAGTAGTAGGAGAGAGAAGATCAGCTCTGGTATTGCCATGAGCGCATCGATAAAACGCGACAGAATTTGGTCAATCCAGCCGCCCCCCAAAGCCGCCCAGATACCGAGGACCGAACCCAAGAAAAAGGCGAGCGCCGTTGTGGCAAAGGCAATGCCCACGGTATTGCGCGCGCCATAGATTACGCGTGTCAGCATGTCGCGACCCAGCTTGTCGGTGCCGAGGTAATAGGGCGACCCCCACGGCAAAAACTGGTGGCCCATGACTTCGCCCTCGCCGAATGGGGCGATTGCCTGAGCAAAAATGGCGATGACGATATAAAAAACGATCACCGTCAGGCCGAAAGAGGCAGTGAGCGGCATGTCGCGGAAGGTAGGCTTGTATTGCGCAGGAGCAGTTACGCGCAATCCTGCGCGGGCAGAATAGCCGATGATGAAGAACAGGCCCAATCCGATGAGGACAGATAGAAGGATTGTCATCGGCCTACCTACCGTGCATCAAGCGCGGGTTGGTAATCGTCGAGAGCACATCCGCGATGAGGTTAAGAAGAACGTAAGCTGAAGCAAAAAGCAGCGCGATGGTCTGCACCACCGCGATGTCACGGTTGGTCACCGCATCGATCATCAACTGTCCAAGGCCGGGATAGACAAACACTACTTCTACTACCACGACCCCAGTTATGAGGTAGGCGAGGTTCACCGCGACCACATTGATGATGGGCGCCAGCGCGTTTGGTACCGCATGGCGCAAAACGACACGCATCGGCGACATGCCTTTCAGCAGTGACATTTCGATATAAGGGCTTGCTAATACGTTGATGATCGCGGCACGCGTCATCCGCATCATATGGGCGGTGACAACGAGCGTCAGCGCCAGGGCGGGTAGGAAAGCCATATAGAGTAGGTTGAGGGTCGTTGTTGCCTCGGTTATTCGCACCATTGATGGGAAAAAGCCCGATTGCGACAGCCATAGGATCAGAATGTAAGCTACGAAGAACTCTGGGAAGGAAATCGCCGTCAGCGCTACCGCGTTCGAGGCCCGGTCGAAAATCGAATTGCGCCAAAGCGCTGCTAGGACACCGAGTGTCAGCGAGATAGGTACGGCAAGGGCTGCAGCATAAAGTGATAGGAACAGCGTATTGACTAGGCGCGCGCCAACCAGTTCCGAGATCGGCTTTTTGGTGGCCATTGACGTACCGAAATCGCCCTGCAGAAAACCTGTCAACCAGTTCCAGTAGCGAATTGGGGCGGGGAGATTTAGGCCGAGTTGCTCGCGTAGCGCGTCGAGGGTTTCCTTAGTCGCCGACTGCCCTAAAAGCTGGCTGGCTAGGTCACCCGGCAACAATTCAGTCGCCCCGAAGATCACTACCGATATGATGAACAAGGTGAGCACGCCCAAAAGCAGCCGTTGCCCGATTATCCTCCAGATCCTGTTCATCTATTCCCCTCGTTTATCCTATTTCCTTGCGGTCTTAATGCCGCAATAGTGAACGAGCTCCGGCGAGATATCCCCGCCGGAGTCCGTTCAGATTAGCTAATATCTCTTAGGCAAACCACCAGCGTTCGACCGCCCGGAAACCGTCAAGATCCCAGTTAGCACCGACCACGTCCGGGGTCGCTACCGCCCGAGTAACCCCCATGACAAAGCTCGCGAACATTGGGATGACCACGCCGCCCTCGTTAGAAACGATAGCCTGCATCTCGTGATAGATCGCTGCCCGCTTTGTGTCATCTAGTTCGGACCGCCCCCGCGCCAGCAAGGTATTAAACTGGTCGTGCTTCCAGAAGCTTTCGTTCCAAGGAGCGCCTGCGGCATAGGCGGTCGAGAACATCCAATCGCAGGTAGCACGACCGCCCCAGTAAGAGGCGCACCAAGGCTTTTTCATCCATATGTTGCTCCAATACCCATCGTTCGGAGCGCGTTCGACCGTTATCTTGATACCGGCCGCAGCGGCCCTTTCGGCATAGAGTGAGCCCGAATCCGTCGCGCCTGTGAACGCGCCTTCGGCCACCCACAAGGGGACGTCAAGCGAAGTCAGGCCAGCCTTGCCAAGATAGAATTTGGCCTTGTCAGGATCATACTTGTTAACCGGCAGGTCGGCCGCATGGTATTTTTGGCTCGGCCCAATCGGGTTGTCATTCCCAACAGAGCCATAACCGTACAGAATCTTATCCACCATTTCCTGCCGATCTAGGGCATGCTTCAGCGCAAGCCGGACGTTGTTGTCGTTGAAGGGTCCGGTCCGCGTATCCATAGGGAAGCAGAAGTGCTGGTTACCGGTCACCGAAAGAACGCGGATGGAGGCGTTGCGGGCCATCATCGCAACCGTCGACAGGTCAAGCTGGTTGATGACGTCCACCTGACCTGTCAGAAGTGCATTCTGCCGTGCCACCGGATCGGGAAGAGCCAACATTAAAAGCCCGTCGAAGTGCCCGCGGTCGGATTTCCAATAGCCCTTGTGCTTGCTAAGTGTAGCGCTAACGCCAGGCTCAAATTTGTCGACCTTATAAGGGCCACAGCCGTCGGACGAGGTCGGATTAATCTTGCCGTCTTTTGCGGGCATGATCGGCAAGTGGTAATCGGACAAGAGATAGGGGAAGTCAGCATTGCCCCCGCTCAGCGTCACGACGACCTTGTTCGGCCCGTCGGACTTGATCTCGACAATCGGATCGACAATCGGCTTGGCCGCAGAGGTGCTATCCTTACCGCGGTGATAGTTGATCGAAGCGATTACGTCGTCAGCCCCAAGGGTGCCTCCGCTGTGGAAAGTGATGCCCTTGCGGATCTTTAGAATCCAAGTTTTAGCGTCGGCACTAGGTTCCCAACTTTCCGCTACTTCACCCACGAGCGAGCCGTCTGCCGCTATTTCCGTTAAATAATTATGCCGCGCATGGGCAAAGACTTGTGTAAAGTTCGAGTCCCAAACGCCAGGGTCGTAATTGTCTTTGGTGCTGCCCGAGTTGAAGCCTATCCGCAGGATTCCACCCTTTTTTGGTTTCGCCTGCGCCATCGCCATACCAGCAGGAAGCATCAACCCCGCCGCTGTTATAGCCATACCGCTTTTCAAAAGGCCGCGACGGGTCATTCCGTCTTTGCCATTCAGATTTTTGGTCATTAGTCCTTCCTCCATTGGTTTGTAATTTTCAGTGTCCTATTTTTTTGAAGGTCACCTTGGTGTTTCCGATGTTAGGTCGCGATTACCCCCCCGGATTTCGATGGTTTGACAGACTCGTCAGACCGCATGGAACGCATCTTTGAATTTCTTCCTCAGAATGTCCTTCTGCACCTTGGCCATCGTGTTGCGCGGCAGTTCATCAACTAGGACCAGCCGTTTTGGATGCTTAAATCGGGCTAATGGCGTCTGGATCGCCGCCATTATTTGATCGAGATCCGGATGCCCGCCCGGCTCAGCTACTATCACCCCGATAACAGCCTCCCCCAGGTCCCGGTGTGGCACGCCGATGACGGCGCTTTCGAAAACCCCGGGCTGGGCATCAAGAACTAGTTCGATTTCCTTAGGGTAGATGTTGTAGCCGCCAGAAATAATCAGGTCTTTGTTGCGGCCAACGATGTGCAGATAGCCGTCCTTGTCGATCTTTCCGAGGTCGCCGGTGACGAAGAATCCATCGGCCCGCAGTTCTGCCGCAGTTTTCTCGGGCATTTGCCAATAGCCCTTGAAGACATTTGGCCCGCGAACCTCAATCTGGCCTACCGTTCCAACCGGCAAAGTGGCGCCCGTTTCGGGGTCGGTCACTTTTACTTCCACCTCGGGCAGCGGCAGGCCGACGGTACCTGCGCGACGTTCACCATCATATGGGTTCGAAGTGTTCATGTTGGTTTCGGTCATACCGTAACGCTCAAGGATGCAGTGGCCTGTGCGGTCCTCGAACTGGAAATGCGTCTCTGCTAGAAGCGGTGCAGAGCCGGACACGAACAGGCGCATCCCGGACGCTAGCTGGCGGTCAAAACGCGGGTGGTCCAGTAGCCGCGTGTAGAAGGTCGGGACCCCCATCAAGACCGTTGCCTGTTGCATCAGATTGACAAGCTGATCGACGTTAAACTGGGGCAGAAAGATCATCGAGGCGCCCACAACCAGTGTCACATTAGTTGCGACAAAAAGGCCGTGGGTGTGAAAGATCGGCAGGGCGTGAAGCAGGACATCTTCGGAAGTGAATCGCCATTCCTTTGCCAGTGTGAATGCATTGGAGAGAAGGTTCGCCTGGCTCAACATTGCCCCTTTAGAGCGCCCAGTCGTTCCAGATGTATAAAGTAGTGCCGCAAGGTCATCGGCGGAACGCACAACGGTCGGGAAAGCCTTAGGCATGAACAGCGCGCCGTCCTTCAGGGTGCCAGAACCATCCGCGTTCAGTGTCTTGAGGCTTAATTCAAGTCGAGCTGTGATGGACGATAATGCCTGTTCAACCTTCGCGTCGCAGATAATCATTCGGGCTCCGCTATCTTCGATGAAATAGCTGAGTTCCTCGGTAGTGTAGGCGGTGTTCAGTGGCAGGAACACAACACCCGCTTGTACGCACGCCGCGTAAAGGGCGAGCGCTTCTGGCGATTTTTGTACCTGCGCGGCAAGTCGATCGCCGGGTTGCAGGCCGCCTTGCTTCAGAACATGAGCCATCTGCGCCGCAAGGCCCAAAAAGGCCGCATACGTTACGACCGAGCCATCCGCCAACCGAAGAAACGGACTACTCTTGCCAAAATGACTTCCGAACAGTTGATCGTAGAGCGGGTTGATCATGCTTTATTTTCCAAATGAAGTAATTTATCCGCCACGGCACACAGCTCGCGGATCTGTGGCGAAAGGGCGATCTCACCGTTCTTAGTGAAAAGCTCGTGGTTCTGTGCCGCGCGGCTAAGATCATAGAAGTAGTTGACCATCAGCCCTGATGACTGCCGTAGACCCTTTGCCGAGGTATCAGCATTCGCATGAACCTCATGTACGATTGCACCGTTACCTAGGTGAAACCGCGCCACTGGATCGATGGGCATTCCGCTTTTGTCTTTCGCATGGACAAGATAATGGGCACCCATAGCGCATAGCAGCGGTCCATCCGCAGCTCGAAAATCAATCCCCTTCTCAGCCAGCCAATTGGCGAAACTGGGCATTGGGGAAAGCGTAACGAAAGTCCGAAGCCCAGGCAGTTCCTGCGAAAGATCTGCGGCGACTTGCTTGATCAGCGAATTCCCGAACGAAATCCCCGCAAGGCCAGGCTGGCAATTCGAGATTGAATAAAAAACCGCGGTATTCGCCTCTTCTGCAGCCTTCACTTCGCGGCTTTCCGCCAGCAGCGCCTGGATCGACCGCGCTATGCCCTTCATTAGGGCAACCTCAACGAAGATCAGCGGCTCGTCTGGCATCGCTGGATGAAAAAAGGCAAAGCAACGGCGATCTTTGGGCTCCAGCCGCCGCCTCAGCTCATCCCAACTGTCAATCGCATGAACGGCCTCATAGGCGATTATTTTTTCTAATACATGCGCCGGGCTCTCCCAACTGATCGGTCGCAGCACGAGAAAGCCACGGTTGAACCATGAAGCCAGCAGATGACGAAAATCCAGATCTAGTGCCTCGAGATCAGGCTCGCCCTTGCCTAAACGGAGCAGGTCGGCCCGCATCCGTACAAGACTACTTGTCCCACCAGGCACAATGTTTAATCGCCGGATCAACTCCTGCCGAGGCGGCTCCGAGGCTGCCGCAAATTCCCGGTAGGTAACTTTTGAAGGCGATGCTTCATAGGCGTCCAGAGTTTCACGTACCTTACCCGGCAAGATGCTCATCTCGACAGCCATCATTCGAAAGAAGGCAAGTTTCTCCTTATCGTCCAATAATCCGTAGCCCGAAAGGATCGCACTAGCAGAGGCCAGGCCAGAGGCTTCACCAGCCCCGCTGACAAGTTCGCGCGCCAGTTCGGCAAGCGTCAAATTATCTTGACGAGTATAATTAGGCCGTACTTTGCGGCGGTTAAACACGCTAGCCAGAAGGTCGGCCAACATGGTCATTGTGTGCCGCGGTCGTTGGATTTTTGACGACAAGGGCATGGGTCCTGCAGTTCTTCGGTTCCGAAGCGCTGAATCGGGAAACCCAGCCAGATACTGAAAACTTGCCATGGCGTTGAGTTCAGCTTGGCTGTATTTTCCGGGTGCACCATCTCAGCAAATCCTTCTGACCTGACACAGTTCGGCCCCATTAATGCCCGAGAGGAACAAGCGTTCCTAAAAACTTACTAGAGGTAAGTATATTTTGTCAATAGAATATATAATATGCATTAGATAGCAGTATTATGATGCTGAGCCCGCAATTGGATTTCATCGTTTAGGTGAAGGGCCAAGCTAAGACCGGCTCCTTCACCGGTCCAAAAAAAGCTTATCGAAACATCAACTCATGGGAGCATAAGCGCTGGAAAAGCCACGCAGGCGCTATAGGAACGAACACGGCGACAAATCTAAGCGTTATTCAGATAACTGAGGCATTGATCCTCAAAGTACTCCGTCGAACGCGAAGTGGTCCTCAAGATCAATTTTAAATACACGCATATCACCTTTAGTGTTTGGAGCTCATGGTTAACAATCAGTGCTTCTCCAAACGGTTTTCTAGCGCTCGTCCAAAGCACGATTCATAGGCGATAACCTCCCCTCATTTTCCTGACCTTTCGGGATCGGAATTTATAGGCCTGGTGGCGCATTTTCGTGCGCATGAAGCCGCGCACCTCGCCTCGTTTCGCCTCGAAAACGTCGCCCGACCGTCAGTCGGGTGAGGGTTCAATTGCGGCAATTCCTGCTTGGGCCGCAATAAAGGTTAGTCAGAATAGTAATCCAGACCGGTTGCTGCGCGGATCGGCAGGCTTCCCTCTGGCATCCCATCAATCTGACGAAGTGCATGATCCCCAAAGCCAAACGCTGCTCAACGTAACTGATGTTGCGGCGCAGCTCGGCGTTTCAACCAAGACAATTAGGAGGATCATCGCGCGACGAGAGCTCCCCTTTTTGCGGATTGGCCGCCTCATTCGTATCCGGCAAACCGATTTGCTTTCATATTTAAAAATAAGACATATATCTTTGTTTTTATTATGTTTTATATTTTCTCGTTATTACTTTATTTGCTAGTTCGCATTGTTTTTAAACTTGAAGTAATAACGATTTTGCGCTATTGTCCACTTAAGTCATAACGAGGCCATTCATGTCCCCTTCAAAGCCTTCACGAGCCACATTAGCGACCCTTTTGGTTCTCGTTGACGCGTCCGAATGGTCGGATCGGGTCAAAACGGACGTTCGGAGCGCAGTTAAGACGGTTGGCCGGATTCTTGGTGGAGATTTGGCCGCAATCGAGGCAGACGTCGCCTCTCTACGTCGTCGCCTTGAGGCATTGTCGCCCGAGTCGGTCGGTCTGACCAAAGGCCGCTGGAACAATATCCGGAGCCTGTTCGGCAAGGCACTGGCTTTGGCTGTGGAGGTCTTTCCGTCACGGTCAAAAGAGCCCGTGTTGCCTGAATGGGCAAAAATCCTCGCTCCGCTTTCGGCGGGCCGCCGGTCGCTTCTGACGCCTCTCGCAAGGTTTCTGGGATCGAGAGGGGTTTTGCCGTCAGACGTGACAGTCGCGGATCTCGGCAAAACCCC
>Ga0214923_10008109_pt1 | contig 11280 bp, 9 predicted proteins | sample LL1510_MetaG_FD_177993 | JGI IMG/M metagenome (GOLD analysis project Ga0214923, IMG submission 177993) | Freshwater microbial communities from Lake Lanier, Atlanta, Georgia, United States - LL-1510 | ecosystem: Environmental > Aquatic > Freshwater > Lake | place: USA: Georgia | collected 2015-10-15 | reverse complement strand
TATATGAAAACAATTTTACAATAAACTATTTTAAATCCTACTAAATATTTGGAGTTTTCACTTGTTAAATAAATTAAAATCATTAGTTGTTTCGGGCTTAGAATGTTTGCCAATTATCGAAGGTGGCAAAGGTGTTGGTATTACTAACGGTAATACCGCAGGGCATTTTGCTAAAGCTGGAGCGGTTGGCACTTTTTCGGGAGTTAATGCCGATTACATTACCCCAGATGGCAATTTAGTGCCATTAGTTTATCGCACTCATACTCGTCGAGAAAAACACGAAGAGTTAATTGATTATTCTATCAAAGGTGGTATTTCACAGGCAAAAATCGCTTCTGATATTGCTGGCAATAGCGGTAGAATTCATATGAATGTACTGTGGGAAATGGGCGGTGCCGAGCGAGTTTTGCATGGCATTTTAGAAGGAGCCAAAGGCTTGGTACAAGGCATTACTTGTGGCGCTGGTATGCCTTATCGCTTATCAGAAATTGCCGAAAAATATAAAGTTCATTATTACCCAATTGTTTCTTCGATGCGAGCTTTTCGTGCTTTGTGGAAAAGAAGTTATCATAAAGCCAAGCAATTATTGGGCGGAGTGGTCTACGAATGCCCATGGAGAGCGGGTGGCCATAACGGCTTATCAAATGCCGAAAGCCCAGATGCTTACGAAGATCCTTATCCGAGAGTTGCCGAAATCCGAACCTTTATGAACGAAATCGGCCTGCAAGATGTGCCAATTATTATGGCTGGCGGAGTTTGGCACTTGCAAGATTTTGAGCATTGGCTCGATAACCCCGAAATTGGCTTAATTGCTTTTCAGTTTGGCACAAGGCCAATGCTTACCCAAGAATATCCAATTTCTACCGAATGGAAAAATACTTTACGAAACCTCAAAGAAGGCGATGTTTATTTAAATCGCTTCAGCCCTACTGGTTTTTATTCTTCGGCAATTGAAAACGATTTTATCAGAGAATTAAAAGCTCGAGAACTAAGGCAAGTCGAATATAGAAGCAAGCCAGAAGTTGGTTTTGTTGCTGCTATACCTTTTGGTAATAGGGGCAGAATGGTTTATATTAAACCTGCCGATCAGCAAAAAGTGCAAGAATGGCAAAAGCAAGGCTTTGGTGAAGGCTTAAAAACTCCCGACGAAACCTTAGTTTTTGTTGATAAATCAAAAGCTCAACAAATTCTTACCGACCAAATAAATTGCATGGGTTGTTTGAGTCAATGTCGTTTTAGTAATTGGTCTGATAAACCAGAAATGCACTACACTACCAGCAAAAAAGCCGATCCTAGAAGTTTTTGTATTCAAAAAACTCTGCAAGATGTTCGGTTTAATATCGATATCGCTAATCAGTTAATGTTTTCTGGGCATTCTGCTTATAAATTTGCTTCTGATCCTTTTTATGCTGATGGCTTTACCCCAACCATTAAACAATTAGTTGATAGAATCATCACTGGTAAATAGTTTATGCAAACCAAATTTATTTTTATTACAGGTGGAGTTGTTTCTTCTTTAGGCAAGGGTTTAGCTGGAGCCTCTTTGGCTTCATTATTGCAGGCCAGGGGCTTTTCTGTTAAGTTAAGAAAACTCGATCCTTATTTAAATATCGATCCTGGAACCATGAGCCCGCTACAACACGGCGAAGTTTTTGTAACCGAAGATGGAGCCGAAACCGATCTTGATTTAGGTCATTATGAAAGATTCACTGGGGTTGATGCCAAAAAAGAAGATAGTATCACCGCAGGGCAGATTTATGCTAAACTACTTAAAAAAGAAAGAAAAGGCGATTATCTAGGTGGCACAGTGCAAGTTATTCCGCATGTTACTAATCTTATTAAAGAGTTTATTTTAAACAATATTGCTGGCATTGATTTTATGCTCTGCGAAATTGGTGGCACCGTTGGCGATATCGAGGCTTTGCCATTTTTTGAAGCTATCAGGCAACTTGCCTACGAAATGCCTAATAAATGTGCTTTCTTGCATCTTACCTTGCTTCCTTATATTGCCAGTGCTGGCGAGCTTAAAACTAAACCTACACAACATTCGGTAAAAGAGCTTCGTTCTATTGGTATTCAGCCCAATATTATTTTATGCCGAGCCGAAAAACCAATCGAAAAATCACACCTACAAAAAATTGCCCAAATGTGTTCGGTGCCACAAGAAGCAGTAATTGCTGCTCCTGATTGCAAAAATATTTATCAAGCACCAATTGTTTATCATCAAAACGGGCTTGATACCGCTATTTTAAACTTTTTTAATCTGCCACAAACCGAGCCAAATCTTACTAAATGGCTTGCCATAAACGATGCCATCAATAATCCTACTCAAACTGTTAATGTGGCAATTGTTGGCAAATATATCGATTACCAAGATTGTTATAAATCACTACTTGAAGCCCTAAATCATGCAGGCTTTGCCCTAAAAGTAAAAGTTAATTTTTTATGGGTTAATGCTCGAGAAGGTAAAAACCTAAAACTCCCTAAAAATTTACAAGCAATTTTGGTGCCTGGGGGCTTTGGTTCTGATGGCACCGAAGGTAAAATTGCCACTATTCAATTTGCCCGAGAAAATAATATTCCATATTTAGGTATTTGTTATGGTATGCAAATGGCGGTTATTGAATTTGCCAGAAATGTGCTAAAAATAAGCAATGCAACTTCTAGTGAAATAAATACTACAGGTGCTCAAATTATTACCACAATGCAAAATTGGCAAGATGTCGAGGGTAAAACCACCAAAAAAGGCAACATCAAAGAGCTTGGTGGCACCATGAGGCTTGGCTCTTATCCTTGCCACATACAGCCCAACACTTTGGCTTTTAAAATTTATCAACAAAACAACATCTTTGAAAGACATCGCCATCGCTACGAAGTAAATATTGATTTTAAACAGCAATTACAGCAAGCTGGCTTGTTAATTTCTGGTATTTCACCAGATGGTAAGTTGCCCGAAATAATCGAGTTGCCGAATCATAAATTTTTTATTGGGGTGCAGTTTCATCCAGAGTTAAAATCTAAGCCGTTTTCTGCTCATCCGCTATTTATAGAATTTTTAAAATCTGCCCTCAATAATTAACAATAATGAAAAATCCCAAGTTCACCACATTAAAAATAGTTTTTTTCTTGTTTTTATTTACTTCCTGTGGTTTTGAAGTGATTTATAAAGATCATAACTTACCAAATTCTTTAGCTTATCAACTTGCTTCAATAAAAATTGAAAAAAAACGAACTCAACTCGATTTTGAGCTACAAAATAGTTTATATAGTTTGCTAAATCCAGATAAACTAAATATTGAATCTAAATACTTACTGATTCTAAAAACCACAACCACTACTGGCTCTACCTATATTACCAACACTGGGGCTTCGGGGCGAAACAGAATCGCCATCACAACTTTTTATACTCTAAAAAATCTGCAAAATAATCAGGTTTTAAGCTCTGGCGAAGCTACTGCTAGCGACAATTACGATGTTTCAAGTAACCGATTTAGCACAACAGTTGCCGAAGATTATCTTAAAAATAATATTTTAAAAATAATTAGTACTAATTTACGCAATTCGTTGGTCAATGATTTTGTGCAGTTCGCTAAAAAAGATCAAAATCATCTAAAAAAATAAAATATGTTTGCAAAAAATATCGCCACTATTTCTTTTTTTATTTCACTTTCCAGAATTTTTGGTTTTGTTCGAGATATTTTAATAGCTAAATTTTTAGGAATCGGCTTGCTTTCTGATGTTTTTTTTGCCTCTTTTCGTGTGCCCAATTTTTTTCGCCGAACCTTTGCCGAAGGGGCTTTTAACAATGCTTTTGTTCCTTTGTTTATCGATAAACATAGTAATTTAGGGCAAGAGGCAAGTAAAAAATTTATTGCCAATATTTCTGCTTGGTTGTTGTTAATTTTATGGCTAGTGGTAATTTGTTTTCAGCTGTTTATGCCGTTTTTAATGAAGGTTTTTTTTCCTGGTTTTTTTGAGTCGGTCGAAAAATCAGAGCTTCTTATTAGTCTTTCAAGAATCACTATTTTTTATTTAGTATTTATTGCTATGGTTTCTTTGTTTTCAGGTATTTTAAATGCAGTTAATAAATTTGCCACCGCCTCTGCTACTCAACTTATTTTAAATCTCACTTTAATATTTTTTATCACTGTTGTTGGCAAATATTTTTATAACTATGCCTATGCTTTGGCTTGGGGTGTTTTTACCGCTGGGGTTTTACAGTTGTTGTTTATTGGTTTTTTTAGTTATCGTTGTGGTTTTTTAGTGATGCCTCAATTACCTAAAAACAACTCCGATTTTAAAGTTTTTCTTAAAAAACTGGTTCCGGGGCTTATTGGTGCTAATGTGATGCAAATTAACTTACTGATAGATTCTATCTTTGCCAGTGCCATTGTAGGAGCGATTTCTTATTTATATTATGCCGATAGAATTAATCAATTACCGCTAGCTACTATCGGTATTGCTATAAGTGTGGCTTTGTTGCCAAATATTTCTAAAAAAATTAAAACAGGAGAGTTAGAAAAAGCTAATAAGTTACAAAATACCGCTCTTGAAATTGGGTTATTTTTAGCCCTTCCTGCTAGTTTAGCTCTGACTATTTTGGCCGAAAATATTATTGGTGTATTGTTTGAAAGAGGAGCCTTTACCCACCACGAAACCATAAAGGTTGGTTTGGCTTTAAAGTATTATTCGTTTGGTTTGCCTGCTTATATTTTGGTAAAAATTTTTGAACCTACTTTTTTTGCCAGATCTAACACCAAAACACCGATGAAAATAGCTATTTTTTGTGTGTTGTTAAATGTTGTGTTTAATTATATTTTTCATCTTTATAATTTTGGTTATGTAGGCATTATTTTAGCTTCTATTGTAGCTTCTTATATTAATTTTAGCTTGTTGTTTTTTTTCGCTTATCAAAAAAAATATTTTAGTTTTCAGCAAAATTTGTGGCAAAAAATTATTAAAATATTGTTGTGTGCTGTTTTTATGGCAAGCTGTTTGTGGTTTTGCAAAAATTATTTTGGCAACGATTTATGGCAAATTTGGCAACTTGCTTTAGTTATTGTGATTGGTTTGTTGGTTTATTTCATTTTTGCCTACATCACAGGTTGCTTTACTCTACTAAAACAACTGCATAAAAAATGAATAATCAAAATGATTTAGAGCAAAAAGTTTTGCAACTTTTCGGTAAATACACTAAAAACATTAGTTTTGATTGGTTGCTTGGGCAAAATTTACGCAGAAAAATTATTTTACAAGTAAATAATCAAAATATTTTAGGAGAATTTTTACCAAAAACAAATCAACATACTCCCATTATTTTTCACCCTTTGGCAGAGCCAAAAATTAATTTTTTTTTACCAAAATTGCAAAATTTTTTAAATTATTTTGCTAAAAATTTTGTTTCACAAATAAAAATTATTGCTTTCGATAATATTTTAGATGTGGTTTTTTTGTTTCATAAAAATATTTCTTATCAACAAAAACAAGCTATTATAAGCTTTGCTAGACAAGAAAATATTAATTTAAGTATTCATGTTTCACAAAAACAAGAGCCAATTTTTATTGCTAAAAAATGTTTCATAAATATCAACAATCTTAATTTGCAAGTAAATAACGAAGTTTTTTTGCAAGCCAATAAAAACGGTTTAACAGCAATTTGTAAGCAATTAGTTAATTTCATCGAAAATCTACCCAGTAAAAAATCTACTGCTTCAGCCCCAATAATTGCCGATTTATATTGCGGTTTTGGAATTTATAGTTTCGCCCTGCATCATTTAATTGCAGAAAGCGATGCTTTTGACGGCAACCAGTCAATGATAAATCTTGCTAATGAAAATACTCAAAAACATCAATTAAGTCATAAAATTAAAGCTTATCAACGAGATTTATTTTTTACTCCACTCACTGCAAGCGAGCTCAATAAGTATAGGGCTGTGGTTATTAATCCGCCACGAAATGGAGCTTCTACTCAAATTTTACAAATCGCTAAAAGCAATATTAAAAATATTTGCTATGTTTCTTGTAATATGTATAGCTTACTTACCGATTTAAAAATTTTGCTTGACTGCAATTATTTTATCAATACAATGCATGCCATCAATCAATTTGCCGATGGTAAAAATATTGAATTAATTGTTAATATTTCTAAAAATAACTAAATGTTAAATCAAAATTCTGTAAAAACTTTACAAAATTTAGCTAAAGCACAAAATAATACCCCATTAATTGAGGTTGGCTTTACTTATTTAGGTGAACCAAAAACAATTTTTGCCAAATACGAGGCTTTTAATTTTAGTGGCTCTATCAAAGATAGAATCGCTTTGCATATTTTAAATAAAGCTTACTTAAGCAACCAAATAAATAGCAACACAACCATTGTTGAAGCTACAAGTGGCAACACTGGTATTGCCTTTGCTGCACTCGGCAGAGCTATTGGCTGTAAAGTTAAAATTTATATGCCAAATTGGTTAAGTCAAGAAAGGTATGCTACCATCAGGTTATTTGGAGCCGAAATTGTTTTGGTTTCAAAAGAAGAAGGTGGTTTTTTAGGCTCAATTGCTATGGCAAGAGAATTTGCCAAAAAAAATAACGGTTATTGTCCAGAGCAATTTACCAACCCCGAAAATGTTAATGCTCATGCTCTTTTTACCGCTCCAGAAATTATTCAACAAACCCAAAGTTTAGGCATAAATTTAAACTCTTTTGTGGCAGGAGTTGGAACTGGTGGCACAATTATGGGCTTTTATCAGTATTGTAAGCAACATAATCTAAACATTAATTGCCATCCAGTTGAGCCAGAAAACTCGCCAACCTTAACCACTGGTGGCAAAAAAATTGGCAAACATCGTATACAAGGTATTAGCGATGAGTTTATTCCTGAAATTTTACATTTAAACAAGCTAAGCCCCATCATCAGCATAGACGATGGTGATGCTATTTTGATGGCTCAAAAACTTAATCAAAAAGGGCTTTCTGTGGGCATTTCTTCTGGTTGTAATTTTTTAGCAGCTCTTAAAACCATCATTTCTAGCAATAGCCAAAATCATCAAGTTGCTACAATTTTTTGTGATTCTGCTTTAAAATATCTTTCTACCGACCTTGCCAAAACAGAGCCAGTAAAAGATGGGTTTTTAAGCCCCGATATCGAAATTTCTTATTTTAAATTTCATAAGTAACATGTTTTCTATTCGGCATCAACAACTCGATCTGTTAATTGTTGGTGCTGGTGGAGCTGGTTTAACTTCGGCAATTTCGGCTTTTGATAGCTCAGATGGCAAAATAAATATTGCCATAGTAAGTAAAGTTTTTGCTAATCACAGCCATACAGTGGCAGCTCAAGGTGGTATTAATGCTAGTTTAGGCAATGTAACCCCTGATTGTTGGCAGTGGCATTACTACGACACAATCAAAGGCTCTGCTAATTTAGCCGATGCCGATGCGGTAGAAATTTTATGCTCTAAAGCTAATGAAGCAATTTTATTTTTAGAGCATCAAGGAATGGTTTTTTCTCGAGATAGTTCTGGTAAAATCGAGCAAAGACCTTATGGCGGGCAGTCTTTAAACTACGGCAAAGGTGGCTTGGCATATCGAGCTTGCTATGCTCAAGATAAAACTGGCCACTCGTTGCTTCACACTTTATTGCAACAAGTTAAAAAGCGAAACATCAGTATTTTAAACGAAATTTTGGTGATCGATTTATTGATTCAGCAAAATCAATGCTACGGCTGTTTGGCGATTGATTTTAACCAAGGTGAATTAATTATTTTTACCAGTAAAAGCCTTATTTTAGCCACTGGGGGTTATAGCCAGATTTATCATAACAACACCTCTTCGAGCATTTGCACAGGCGATGGCACCGCTCTTGCCTTAAAAGCTGGCTTGCCACTGCAAGATATGGAATTTGTGCAGTTTCACCCCACAGGCTTGGCTAATTCTGGTATTTTAATTAGCGAGGCAGCCAGAGGCGAGGGTGCTTATTTGCTAAACAGGCACAAGCAAAGGTTTATGGAAAATTACCAACCTCAAACTATGGAGCTTTCTTGTCGTGATGCTATTTCTATTGCTATGGCTTGCGAAATTCAAAAAGGTAATGGCTGTTTGCCTGATAAACAAAATAAATTAAAAAGCGATTTTTTGCATCTTGATCTGCGCCATTTAAGCAAGCAAACTATTTTGCAAAAATTACCTAGTCTTATCGAAATTGCTAGTAAATTTGGCAATATCGATGTTTTTAAAAGCCCTATCCCTGTGCATCCATCGGCTCATTACACTATGGGAGGTATTCCTTGTAATATTTTGGGAGAAGTGTTGCCAGGGCTTTATGCTGTGGGCGAAACCGCTTGTGTTTCGGTGCATGGAGCTAATCGCTTAGGTTGTAATTCTTTATTAGAATTAGTGGTTTTTGGGCAGATTGTTGGCAAAGAATCGGCAAAAATTGCCCTAAACAAAACTGATTTTAGCTCACATAAAAATATCGCTCATCAGTTTGCTAAGCAAAAAATAGAAAGCTTGCAACAGCTTTTTACCAAAAGTGGCGAAAAACAAAATTTAGCAGATATTAAACAGCAAATAAAGCTTAACAACGAAAAAACTATCGGTATTTTTCGCGACGAAAATTTACTAAAGCAAGGCATAAATACTAATATTTCGCTTTATTTTCAGCTTAAAAATCATTTCTTAACCAATAAAAGTCTGCTTTGGAACAACGAGCTAACCGATTATTTTGAAATCGAGAATTTACTTTTAAACTCTTTGGCGGTGGCAAATTCTGCCTTGCATCGCAAAGAAAGCCGAGGAAGTCATTATCGTTGCGATTTTACCAGCACTAACGATGCTTTTTTACATCACAGCTTAATTAGTGTAAATATTGATAATAAAGAGTTAAAATTTAATTTTAGCACTAAAAAAATAAGTGGAAATTAATTTATATTATATTTGCTTTTTTGAAAGCGAAATGCTTAAATATTGCATATTATATTAATTCTATAATTATATTTTTCACAATTATATGCTAAAAAATTTTTTATTTACTTCCGAATCGGTTTCTGCTGGGCACCCAGATAAAATCTGCGATCAAATATCTGATGCCTTGGTCGATGCCTATTTAAAACTAAATAATCAATCTCGTTTAGCTATCGAAACTTTTGCAACTACTAATCAGGTAATTGTTGGTGGCGAGATTAGAGCTCCGCATATCAAAGCAAACGATTTTGAAAATATTATTCGTCAAACAGTGCAAGAAATTGGCTACCAACAAAATGGTTTTCATTATCAAAATTTAAAAATCACTAATTTACTACATTCGCAATCGGCTGATATCGCTTTAGGTGTTGATGCTACCGAAAAAAAAGAAGAAGGAGCTGGAGATCAGGGTATTATGTTTGGCTATGCTTGCAACGAAACTTCTCAATTAATGCCTGCCCCAATTTACTATGCTAATCGTATTTTACAAAATATTATGCAGGCTATTAAAAATAAGCAAATTCCTAGTTTTGGTCCAGATGCTAAAAGCCAAGTAACTTTACAATATATTAACAATCAGCCAGTTGAGGCGAAAATAATTTTGGTTTCTATTCAGCACCCTCAAGGCTTTTCTGCTCAGCAAATTCTTGATATCATTAAGCCATATATTATCGCTTCTTTACCAGATGGCTGGATTACTAGTAACACCCAATTTTTAGTCAACCCTACTGGTCAGTTTATTATTGGCGGGCCAGATGGCGATGCTGGTCTTACTGGTCGAAAAATTATCGTTGATACTTATGGTGGTTCGGCTCCGCATGGTGGTGGGGCTTTTTCAGGTAAAGATCCTACTAAAGTTGATAGATCGGCAGCATATATGGCTCGATATTTAGCAAAAAATATCGTAAGCACCAAGTTAGCTGAAAAATGCACCATTCAACTTTCTTATGCCATTGGTATGTCAAAACCTTTGTCGCTTTATGTCAATACTCATAACAGCAATTTAAATGACGAAAAATTAATCGATATCTTAAATAGCCTGATAGATCTTAGCCCGAAAGGCATTCGAACTTACTTAGAATTAAACAAACCAATATATCAAAAAACCTCGGCTTATGGGCATTTTGGTAGAGAGCCACAACAAGATGGTAGTTTTTCTTGGGAAAAAACCGATTTGGCTCCTAAAATTTTACAATTACTGTAATTTATGGTTCAAATAATTAATCGTAAAGCAAATTTTAACTATCAGATTAGCGAAGAAATAGAGGCTGGTTTGGTTTTGCTTTCTTCTGAAGTAAAATCAATCAGGCTGGGGCAGGCCAGCATTAACGAAAGCTATGTTGCTGAAACATCTGGTGAATTGTTTTTAATCAACAGTCATATTAATGATTATAAATTTGCTAGCACTTTTAATCATCAAGCTAAAAGACCTCGAAAATTATTACTTCATAAAAAGCAAATCAACAAAATTATTGGCAAAATACAGCAAGGTTTTTCGGTGGTGCCAATGAAAATTTATTTTAATAAAAAAAATCTGGCAAAATTAATTATTGGTTTAGGAAAAGGTAAAAAACTTTTCGATAAACGCGAAACTATCAAAAAACGAGACCAGCTCCGAGAATTACAGCGACAATCTGATTAACAAATTTGTTGCGTAAATAATTATGCCATTTCCTATTTTTAGATATTTTATAACAAAATATAAATTTGAAAAATTATATAATTTATTTGCCTGTGAGGCGAAATAAAATTTGTTGCCTAGGAATTAAATTAACAATATGTTTTAGTTCGGGGCCGTGTTCTAAGCCAGTAAGAGCTAGCCTTATGGGTAGAAAAATGTCTTTACCTTGTTTAGTAGTGTTTTGTTTTATATTGTGAAGCCAAGTATTCCAAGCATCGCTTACAGAAGTATTTTCTGGTAAAAGTTGTGAAGTAAGTTTTAAAAAATCAGATACTTCGGGGTGGTTTTGATAATAAAAGTTTGGATTGTTAAAAATTTCTTGCCATTTTGTTATTTCGGGCAAAAAGTTGATATTTTTTTTACAAGCTTCCCATAATTGTTCGCTGATATTAGAAATACCTAAATCTTGAAGGCGATTTTGTATGGCAGAAAAACTTAAATTTTGTAAAGTTTTTTGATTAAAATTATTTAATTCGGCAAAATCATAATTAGTGGCAGATTTTGAAAAATTACTAAAATTAAAATTTTCAACCAATTGAGAAATATCTGTAATTGGATTTATAGGGCAAGAAGTGCCTACTTGAGCCAAAAAAGCCAAAATGGTAAGCTTATCGTAGCCATTTTCTCTCATAGTCTTA
>Ga0214923_10008108_pt1 | contig 11280 bp, 6 predicted proteins | sample LL1510_MetaG_FD_177993 | JGI IMG/M metagenome (GOLD analysis project Ga0214923, IMG submission 177993) | Freshwater microbial communities from Lake Lanier, Atlanta, Georgia, United States - LL-1510 | ecosystem: Environmental > Aquatic > Freshwater > Lake | place: USA: Georgia | collected 2015-10-15 | reverse complement strand
ATTATTTTCTTTTTTTTTGTTTCATTTATCCTTTTTATTTAGTGCCATCAGTGGTGCATTATGATTACTAGTACACATCAGGCTTTCGCCTGCTGTGTATGGCGCTTCGCGCCACCCTCAATCATAAAAATTAACTGAAGTGCTTAATAATTAAGACAAGTCAAACACTTTATTTTCCATAATTATGTGTATTTAAAACAGTGATTTGTAAAATTAAATGAGTTAATAAATAAAAGACATATGTAATTAACATTGATTTAAATTATTGTACCCATTTGACATATGTTCGATATATCTACTTTTGTGTATAAATGTTGTTCCATATTCACTTCAATCAAAAAGGTTTTATATGACAATATTAGTTTTTGAATTATTGATCTTATGACATTTGAAAAACATTAAATTGTAAAATTGAAAGAGCCAAAAATGACTGTAAAAAATAAAATACATATGCAAATAATATTAATTTAAATTATTGTACCCATTTGACATATGTTTCATATATATACTTTTGAACATCAAAGTTGTTGCATATTTACTTCAATAAAAAAGACAATATAAAACAATAATATGGCTTTTCAAAATGGCATTCTCATGACATTTAAAAAATTGTAATTTGTGATATTAAAAGAGCCATAAAATGGTTGTAAAAAATAAAATATATATGCAAATAATATTGATTTAAATTATTGTACCCATTTGACTTGTTTTTGATATATCTACTTTTGTATATAATTCTTGTTCCATATTTACTTCAATCAAAAAGGTAATATAAAACAATAGTAAGATTATGAATTATCGATCTTATGACATTTGAAAATCGCTGCTTTGTAAAATTGAAGGAGTTAAAAAATGATTGTAAAAAATAAAATACATATGTAAATAATATTAATTTAAATTATTGTACCCATTTGACATATAATTGTTATGTATACTTTTGAGTATAAAAGTTGTTCCATATTTACTTTAATAAAAAAGGGTAATATAAAACAATAGTAAGATTATGAATTATCGATCTTATGACATTTGAAAAATACTGATTTGTGATATTAAAAGAGCCATAAAATGGTTATAAAAAATAAAATACATATGTAAATAATATTGATTTAAATTATTGTACCCATTTGACTTGTTTTTGATATATCTACTTTTGTATATAATTCTTGTTCCATATTTACTTCAATCAAAAAGGTAATATAAAACAACAGTAAGAATTTGAATTATCGGTCTTATGACATATGAAAGACAGTGATTTATAAATTTGAAGGAGTTTAAAAATGATTGTAAAAAATAAAATACATATGTAATTAAAATTAATCTAAATTATTGTACCCATTTGACTTGTATTTGATATATCTACTTTTGTATATAATTCTTGTTCCATATTTACTTCAATCAAAAAGGTAATATAAAACAATATTAAATTTATGAATTATCTGTCTTATGACATATGAAAGACAGTGATTTATAAATTTGAAGGAGTTTAAAAATGATTGTAAAAAATAAAATACATATGTAAATAATATTAATTCAAATTATTGTACCCATATGACATATGATTGATATGTATACTTTTGAGTATAAAAGTTGTTCCATAATTACTTCAATAAAAAGGGTAATATAAAACAATAGTAAGAATTTGAATTATCGGTCTTATGACATATGAAAGACAGTGATTTATAAATTTGAAGGAGTTTAAAAATGACTGTAAAAAAATAAAATACATATGTAAATAACATTGATTTAAATTATTGTACCCATTTGACTTATATTCGTTATATCTACTTTTGTATATAATTCTTGTTCCATATTTACTTCAATCAAAAAGGTAATATAAAACAATAGTAAATTTATGAATTATTGATCTTATGACATATGAAAGACAGTGATTTATAAATTTGAAGGAGTTTAAAAATGACTGTAAAAAATAAAATACATATGTAAATAATATTGATTTAAATTATTGTACCCATTTGTCTTAAGATTTTCATATTTACTTTTGTACATAAATGTTGTACCATATATACTTTAATGAAAAAGTGAATAATAATATAATAATAATTTTTCAAATGGCGAACTTATGACATTTGAAAAACCGTGATTTGTAAAATTAAAAAAACAAAATAAAATATCATGATGATTTTTTATTGATTTTTCTTTTTGCTACTTTTTTTTTTACTTTATTGTCGTTTTGTTTTTTATTATCTTCTATGTTTTCATCTCTTTTTATATAATGTAAATCATCTTCATCTGTCTCATCATCTGATTCATCATCATATATTTGTTCATCATATATGTTTTTATTATATATGTTTTTATCATCTTCCAAATCAATGTTATAAATTAAAGCAATTTCCAAAATTGACGTTTTATAATAAAAGAATGGCGAAATATAATGTAATATTAATCTGCACAAATCACCATGTTCCATCCAATCTTTTAAATAGCCAAAATACTCAAGAATCCTAGCAAATCTAAAGAATGCTTTTTTTGAAACTTTATCGCATGTGTTTATTTCATTTTTAAAAATATTCATCACTTCATTCATAATTGGTTTCACAATAAGATTACTAATAAGAATTCCTTGATTATCGTCACGCCATTGTTTCTCATTTTGCATACTAGTTCTTACAACAAATTTAGCTTTACGCGAATTATCACTAAAAAAACGTTGATCTTTTATATTTTCACATTTATATTCGTGAATTATTAGCTTTCCAATGTATGCAACAAATAAATGTTTTTCAATCATATCTGTAAAATAAGAAACAGGAATGTTTAATTTGATTAATTCATTTGATTCACCAACTCTATGGTTTAATAAGTGTTGTATTTTATCACTACTGATTTTTTTTAATACAGGTGTTTTATTATGGTATTTATTCAAATAATCTGAAGGCAATACAGATCTATTAAATATGTCTGTCATAAATTCAATATATTTTTTGGCTTTTAATAATCTATCATCAATATTTTTATTTTCATCATCTATTTGTTTATATGTGAATGTCAAATCCTCTTTATTCCTTATCATATTTTTTTCAGCTTTAATTTTAGAACTTATTTCTGCAGCATCATCAAAATAATACTCAATTTGCTCTACAATTTCTTGTGAATCATCTGTGTCATGATTGTCCAAAATGGACTTTGTTACCATCATTTTTGTATCAATACTTTGTGAATTATTTTTACCCTTGATATATATTTTTTTATTGTTGTATAATTTATCAAATGCCTGTCTTTCTGTTCCAAATTTCATTAAATGTTTTGCCGTTCCAAGATGTATTTTATAATCACTCTTTTTGTAAGTTGAAAAATTACATTCTTTGCAAACATACATTATATATAATATACAAATAATAAACTTTTTTATTATTTAACATATTACATATTATTTTTTTTATTATAATTTGTTTTCCTCTTAACAACTCTTTTAGATACATATGAATTATTATCATTCTCTTGTATATTTTTTTGTTTTTTCACATCTTTTATATTTTTTTTAAATCTTTTATCTGGCATATATTCAATTTCTTTAACTGCATTTTCTGCATTATCTTTATTTAATTTTAGATGTTCCATATACGGCAATCTAAAATAAAATGATGGAGTTATGAAGTGCAATATTGTATTATATAACCCACCATTTCTTGCCCAGTCTTCAATATCATGATAACATTTGCGAATATTGACATATTCATTAAATTCGACCATTGTCCCATCAATATTTGCTATATCATACGAAGCAAGCTTTTCCTTATACATAAGCAATATTTCGTCAACAAGGGGTTTAATAACAGAATCCACTACATATTCTCCCCCAAGATCTCTCATCCATGTATCTAATTCTTCAGTTCTTACAACAAAATTATATCTGTTTGCATCTGCATTAAAAAATGGTTGTTTTAAAATATTTTCATCAATTTGTTTGTATTCAGAAATAATTAATTTACTCACATGTTCAACAAACACGTGATTATCATATGTACTGTTTAAATAATTAATAATGTCCCCCCTTATGTTTATCTGATTAAGATCAAAGGTATTAGAGTAGTTGTCAAAACGATACTTCAATAATTCTCTAGCTTTAGCAGGAGTTAACGCTTTTAATGGAGGTGTTGTCTTATGATATGTTGTTAAATATTTAAAGGCTGTCATAGAATGTTTGCACATATTTTTAACTAAATCAAGTTGTTCTTGTTTTAATGTCAGTCTCTCTTCGGCAGCTTGTTTTTGCATTTCTATTTGTTTGTAAACATGTTCCATTTCTATTTTATGTCTTTCATTGCATTCTTGTATAAGTTTATTTTCATATATCTGTCTCATATTTTGACATTTTTCATCATAATCGTCTTTTAATTCATGTCGTTTTTCATTAAACTGTCTTTGCATGCGGTTTTCTTTGCTTTCAATTTTCTTATTTAATTTTTCTTCTTTATCATTCAATTCTTTTCGAAACTTATCTTCTTTTTCATTTAGTTCTTTTTTTAATTTGTTTTCTTTTTTTTCAAATTCTTTTTTCAATATCTTTTCCTTCTCAATCATATCATGCTCTTTTTGTTCTAAGACCTTTTTAAGTTTAATTATTTCTTTTTCCTTAGCAGTCAATTCGAGTTTATATTTTTCTGCTTCATCTATGACATCTAATTGTGATACTTTTAATTTAAATTTTAAATCTTCTACTTTTTTAATTGTATAACTCTTGCGAGGATAGTTTGTTATGTGTTTCATTGTTTTCAAATGTGCTTCATAATTTGATTTTACATATGTCGAAAACTTGCATTTTTTACAAGTATACATGGAATATATATAGATCTAATATATTAATATTTTTAAATTACTTTATTTTATAAATTATATAATATATAGTAAATACTGCAGAAAGTATATATAATAACTATTTGCGTGTTATAATGACAAAACATTGAAAAGCGATATGGGTACTAAATCGTATTCATATATACAAAAACATGCAAAAGTCAAATGGATACAAAATATACTTTGTTATGATATATATTTACTTTTTAAAAAATAATTGCAAAAGAAACATGACACATAAAATAATTATGAATATCGTTATTATATTAACTTTTGAAATTTTAACATGCGCTCTATATTCACTTTTGAAGAATCGATTTATGTTACATACACACTTTTGACTTTTGCAAATTTTTCATATACACTTTTTGATGGTTTTATATGTTGTATATTACCATTTTTATTTTTATAAAAAAAGTCAAAAAAACATATGCACTTTTTATGATTGAAATATTACATGTTTTCACAAACATAAAAAAAAAGTCAGAAATATCAAATATTTTTTAGAAATTTTGGGAAGCTTATATAGATTCGCATTTCCTCTCTCGATTTGGTAAATATGGAAACAATAATTTTTGATAATTATAAAACAGTTATCAAAAATGGTATATATATAACATAAAATGACTGATTGATTTTTATGTAAGTGAATATAACACTTTTTTCAAATGATTTTTTTTGAGTCATTTTACCATAGTATTTTTAGTGGTAAAATGACACCTAAAATTAACGTTTTTTTAATGTACATATGTTCAAAACACTTTTTGACGTATATTCGAGGAAATAAGTAAAGCAATTTTAAAAAAATATTGCTTTACATTTGACTTGTTAAAATCATGGTGGTCAAAAGGCTCTGCACGTGACGTTACATATGTACCAAAATTCAAAGTATAATGCCGACTTCAAAAAAGTTAATATAACACTCAAATCAAAATTATTACAAATTTTAGTACCCATTTTTCTTTTTTGATGAAAAGTAAACATGACTCAAAGAATGACGAATTTCTGATTTCGGTTCCATATTCACTTTAGTATCTATATGTTCGTTTTTGCTGAATTTTGGACAATTTTTTGAAAATTTTTTAAAAACTAAAAAAAATCAAAAAACTGAAAGTATATAAGAAACTCAAATCGACTTTTAAAAAACACCAATTTTTTTTTTATTTTGAAAAGTTTGAGAAAAAAAAAACTTTGACACAAGATTAAGTTGTGTTAAAGTTTTAAAAATTTCAGAATTCTTAAAAATAAAATTACAATTGATCATTTTATAAAATATTACTTTCAATAAACCTATCTAAACTGCATCAAAATTGCTTTCAAAATATATTTTAAGAACGATTTTATGATTATTTCAGTACTATTAATCTTTTTAAATATTGCAAAAATATTCTGTCCGATTCTCCATAAAATCCAGCCCATGTTTAAAACATATCTAAACTGCATCAAAATTGCTTTCAAAATATATTTTAAGAACGATTTTATGATTAACTTCAATTATTGCTATTAAATCTATTGTTAATAATCTGTCCGATTCTCCATAAAATCCAGCCCATGTTTAAAACATATCTAAACTGCATCAAAATTGCTTTCAAAATATGTTTTAAGAATGATTTTATGATTAACTTCAATTATTGCTATTAAATCTATTGTCAATATTCTGTCTAATTCTCCATAAAATCCAGCCCATGTTTGAAACATATCTAAACTGTATCAAAATTGCTTTCAAAATATGTTTTAAGAACGATTTTATGATTAACTTCAATTATTGCTATTAAATCTATTGTCAATAATCTGTCTAATTCTCCATAAAATCCAGCCGATGTTTAAAACATATCTAATCTGCATCAAAATTGATTTCAAAATTGCTTTTAAAATATGTTTTTAAGAACGATTTAAATTATTACTTTAAATCTGCATCAAAATTGCTTTTAAAATATGTTTTAAGAACGATTTAAATTATTACTTTAAATCTGCATCAAAATTGCTTTCAAAATTGCTTTTAAAATTGCTTTTAAAATATGTTTTAAGAACGATTTAAATTATTACTTTAAATCTGCATCAAAATTGCTTTCAAAATTGCTTTCAAAATTGCTTTTAAAATTGCTTTTAAAATTGCTTTTAAAATATGTTTTAAGAACGATTTAAATTATTACTTTAAATCTGCATCAAAATTGCTTTCAAAATTGCTTTCAAAATTGCTTTCAAAATTGCTTTTAAGAATTATTTTATATAATGCTTAAAACATGTTCCAATAAAAAAATTAATATACATATGTATTTATAACATCACCTGTTTCATTATATTCATACCACTCTCCAACTTTCTTGCCGTCACTATATTTTCCATAAAGTTTAACATGTCTACCTTTCTCTCTAGTTGATTCTAAAATGTTCTTTTTTTCTTCTTCAGAAAGATTTAACATTGATACATCAATTTCTTTTCCATTTAAATGATATTGGGTGAATTTGCCATGCAGTTGATTATTATCATAATTGCAAACAGTAACAACAGTGTCATTCAACCATTTCCTATAAAATCCATTTTTGTTGCCATTTTTAAATTCCTGTTCAAGTCTAATACGACCATCTGTATAATATTCCTTTGATATGCCATCAAGAACACCATCTGAAAACATCTGTTCAATTGTTAATTTGTTGTTTAAATTATAATGTTTATAAACGCCGTTCAATTTGCCATTTTTTAGCTGCATTACTGTCTGTGGTGCACCATTTGGATAGTATTCCCACAGCCAGCCAGTATATTTATCATCGACAGTCATATTGTAGTAAAATGCTGTATCGACAGAAATAAAATAGTGAATTCCAGATGAATTTACTTGAGTTATATCATTATCAAACGATGTTTCACAAATTTCCCCTGTTTTATAAACCATTGTGTCATTCAAATAAGTTGTATTATGAATGTAATCTAATGTCATCGATGGCATCATTTTTTTAAAAATAATCTTTACAAAAAATTTGTTGCCTCTGTACGAAGCATGTAATGGATCAATAATGTCTTGTCTAGATTCATTTGTAATAGTGTCTTCAAGTTTCTCTAAAACAACAATTGAATCACCGCATGATTTAAAACCATATTTTGGGTTAGATACAATATCACTGTAAATTTCGTAAATACTCGTAATTTGTTCCATTTTCTACACTAAAACTATTGACATATTATACGTTATATTCCTTACATTTAAAAAATCAATTTTTTATTTTTAATATATGTCTTTCGACATATATTGAAAATAAAAAATGATAAAATTCCCGCTAGGGATATTTTACAATTTTTTATTTTAAATCCTTGTTTGTGACATGGATTTAAAATAAAAAATAAATAAAACCATGTATTTCTCAATGACATACATGGTTGATATGCCATCCATTATAATCGCCCTCGATATCCTTATAATTGTCATAGGGTGGCATTTGTGCATCTGGAATAAATTCTGTTCGAATATTATCCTTATTGCAATACCATTTTCCAATGGGGACACCACAAAAATATTCTCCAGAAGATGCAAATTCCCCAAACTTATAATGCGTCCAATGTCCATTCTTATGACTACATTCTCCATTGTAATAACCCTTATAGATCATTGAACCATCTCTGTTCCATCCCGCCCACAATCCAGTCTTTACTAGTCCACAAAATTCAATAATACTGTTATTTTCAGTTATTTCGGTAAAATATCCAACTTCAGCCTTTTGTCCATTTGAATAAAATGTCTTGTATTTTCTTGTTAACATTAGGTCTGCAAGTGCTCTCTTGATGGTTTTAAAATACAAAATTCCATTTGCACATGTGTACTTCACACTATATGCAAAGCTGGGATAGCATGAAAAAAGTCGGTTATCGTTCACGTCATGATATGAAGGATGTTCAACTACCTTTCCTGCCTCATAAATCAGAGAATGTTTTGCAAATTTTTCAGTCAACCTTAAAACCCGATTAGTTTTGTCACGAACATTTAAAATGTCGACAACTTGTAGTTTGTTTGCAATGTATATAGCATTTTTTGGATATGTAATTGATAGTCTATCTTCATTTGTTGTTGAATCATCTAATTTCTTAAAAATAATAATAAACACATTATTAAATGGTCTATATACATGTTGATCATCAAATAAAGCACAATATTCAATAATTTCATCATATGACATCTTGTTGACGTTCACTGGTTCAGTTTGCATCGGTTTGCTTTCTCTATAACCTGTTTCATGGTGGACAGGATTGCGGACTGTTGGAGTTCCATCCTCATCATAATAAGTCCACATTCCAACTTTGCTGTCATAAAACATTTCACCCTCGGCAAATTTTTTGCCATTTTTGTATAAAATACAATGTCCATTCTTTTTATAGTCATCGTATATCGCTTCTTCAATTTTCTGTCCATTTTCACGCCAATGCATCCATAATCCAACGTTTTTAAAATTTTTCCTGTGACCACAATATTCTAATTGTCCATTCCAATAAAACTTCTCAATATAACCATCTTCAGAATGTCTTTCTTCATTTGCCAAAACTCTACTTATTGTTTTGTAATATAAAATGCCGCATGTATTATATATATCTGTTAAATTGGGTTCTTCGTATATCACCACAGAACCAACTGTGTAATTCAAAAGTTGTCTTTCTTCTGTATTTCCGATTACAGTTGGATCAAAACGACGTTTCTTTTTGCAGTATTCCTGTACAGATGTAATTTCTTCATCAGGATTGTTAATATTAATAATTTCAACCACCAACAACTTGTCTGCCAAATAAGTTGCATTGTTTGCATCAAGAATACCTTCTCTGTCTTCATTTGTTTTTGTGTCCTCCAACTTCTTAAAAACAATCAAATTATTATCCACTCGTCTGCGTCTGTATACATGACTGCTATCATATTTGGAACATCTATTACTAAGATACTCTAACATAACATAGTTGCCACCCAGTTCAGCTGTTTCAGCATCACTACTTTTGTAGCTATGGCATTGCTTGACAGAATCCATTTTTGTTGACCGTCTTAAAGACACAATAGACAAACAAATGGAAATTAATGATTAATTGATATATTCTATTCAGCATATTTCCAATTTCAATTTTTTATTGTTGAGTCGATATTGAATTTGAATAAATTTCACTTGTGCTTCCATATTTTCTCATTCCAGACACTCCATTTGGCACTAATTCTAATATTGTTTCTTCATTCCACTTGCTCAATTTGGTTAAAAAATCTTGAATATAAAAAATAATGTCTGGATTGTAATTAGTTATAAGCCAAGCATAAGAATGATTTATAAAAGTGCCGTCCATCAATAATTTAAAATAGACTTTAAAATATCCGTCTTTTGCACGTTGGGTTGCAAAAGATAATGTAAGTGAAAATGGGAATCCCTCGGAAAGTCTAAATATGCCAAGTGAATCAGTTTTTGTTATATCGTCTCCTTCTTTTCTATTCAACATTGGATGAAAAACGTCAGAGTGCCACAAAAGATATAAAATAACGCACGATATAAATGTAACTTGTCTAATATCCTTTTCTTTTAATAATATATTTCTTGTTTCCGTCATAAATGTTGAACGTTCTAAATCACCGGTGTAGTTATTCATACATTCATCCATGCAATGCGAAAAGCACACTTTTGCTTCATCAGAAATAGCTAATTTATCAGTTAGCTTTTTAAACCACTCAATAATATTTTGATTTTTAAATACGTCATGTGCAACATTATGTTCATGAAATGGAGATTTAATAATTCTCTTTTCTTCTAAAGTATTTTTTGTTAATCTTGGATAAATTGTTGTATTTTTATGGTTTAAGTAATAATCTAATATTAATGTGAATAAGTGTTTTTTGTTTTTTAAATCGATATCACATTTTGCTAATTTTTCCAAGGTATAATACGAAACTAATTCATCATATGATTTAATAAGAACATTAATATTGCTTTGAACACAAGTATCATCTATGTCTTTTTCACTTTCTTCTTCTAAATACTCTCTAGTAAAACTCAAAACAATGAAAAAATATATCATCCGATGCATATCAAATATATTTTTTTTATTATCAAAATCAAAATAATCATCAAAATATGGCGGCATTTTAATGTCTCTAATTTGAGACAAAGCGTTGGGTTCGGCCATTTTGATATAACGATTTATTAAATAATGATGTCTTTTAGACAATCAAAAATCAATTTTTTTTATTTATTAATCTAGCGTCAGCCAAATTAATAAATTTATAATTTTGGCTAAAGATATGAAAAATAATAAGAATTATTAAAATAATAAATAAATAATGTCATGGTTCATTTAAGCAGACGTATTTTTGGTACTCCATAATGGCAATGGAATGTAAATTGTTGGAGTTTCTGCTGGAGTTTCTGCTGGAGTTTCTGCTGGAGTTTCTGCTGGAGTTTCTGCTGGAGTTTCTGCTGGAGTTTCTGCTGGAGTTTCTGCTGGAGTTTC
>Ga0214923_10008107_pt1 | contig 11281 bp, 5 predicted proteins | sample LL1510_MetaG_FD_177993 | JGI IMG/M metagenome (GOLD analysis project Ga0214923, IMG submission 177993) | Freshwater microbial communities from Lake Lanier, Atlanta, Georgia, United States - LL-1510 | ecosystem: Environmental > Aquatic > Freshwater > Lake | place: USA: Georgia | collected 2015-10-15 | reverse complement strand
GTTCGCCCACAACATCCACCTGCGGGGGCTCGCAAACGTCGATCCCACGTTCGACCCGCGGCTCAAGCAGGCCTACGACGCCGCGATGAAGGCCGGCCTCTGGCGGGGCAAGTATGCCGGCGTGAATCATCACGAATACTTCGCCGAGGGCGTGCAGTCGTGGTTCGACAACAACCGGGAAAACGACCACGACCACAACCATGTGGATACGCGCGCGGAGCTGATCGAATACGACCGCGGGCTCGCGGACCTCTGCCGCGAGGTGTTCGGCGATACGGAACTCCGCTACACGAAGCCCCAGACACGGCTGACCGGGCATCTCGAGGGCTACGACCCGTCCATGGCACCGACCTTCGCCTGGCCTGAGCGGCTCACCGTGGCGCAGCGCATGATCCGCGAGCACGCCGAGGCCCGAAACGATGCGGCCACGGCCAGCAAGACCCCGATCACGGTCTCCAAGAGCCACCGCCTCGCCAGCGGCCACTGGATGGAAAGCCGGGCGATCCTCTCCCGCACCGGCCGGATCGACGTCTCCACCCACACCTGGTCGAAGAGCGAGGGGGCGGGATTTCACGGCGCCGTGATCGTGTTTCTGGTCGACGAGCACCAGAACCGGCTCTACAGCACGAAGCCGCGGTCCTACGGCGTGAACTCGAAGCACCTGCCCGGAGACGATCGCACCGATTCGTTCCACGAACCGGTGCCGGCCGACATCATCGCCCAAGCCGACGGGGTGGTGATCCAGCACCTCTATCGCCCGGAGAGCGAGGTTCTCGATCGTCTGCAGGACGTCAAGGAGGCCTCCCGCTACCTGGCCGGCATCCTCCGGGACGGCGCCGAGATCATCCTGCTCGGCGCGATTCCGTAGCGACCGGCCGGGCACTTGCCCGCCCCTTCGCACACGCGGCTGCTCACCGGCCGGGTGCGGCGTGGCGGAGGATGAAGTCCACGACCGGCTGCGGGTCGTCGAGCCCGTGCGGATGGTGGCCGCACGTCGGCTTGTGGATCACCTCGATCGTGCCGCCGAGCGCCCGATACCGCTGCTCCACGATGGCGGCGTTCTCCGCGGGCGGCACCACGTCGTCGGCGTCGCCCACGACGTGAATCAGGGCCACCCCCGCCTTGGCGAGCGGGGCGAGCGTGTCGATGGGATTGCCTTGGTAGGCGAGCGCCGCGGCCTCGTCGGCGAAGCCATACGCCGCCAGGCAGGCCTTCCAGTCGCCGGGGCTGCCCTTGCCCTTCCCCTTGCCGCCCGGCCAGCTCTTGAAGTCGCACACGCCCGCGTCGCCGTAGATCACCGCGACCCGGTCGGGATGCTCCGAGGCATAGCGATGGGCATAGAGCCCGCCCCGGCTGATCCCCACGAGCGCGGGCTTGGGGCCGAGCCCCCGCCGCACGAGCTCGTCGTGGAAGGCCGCCAGCTGCGCCACCGCGGCGGGGCTGCCGAACGTGTTGCCCACGTCGAGAAAGGCGTGGTGGAAGCCGGCCGCCACCAGCTGCGGCGCGGCACACCGCACGGTGAACGCGTCGGGGAACATCATGCACCACGACCACGGATTGCCGGGCAGCGGCGTGCTCGGCTCGACCACCCAGGCCGTGCGGCCCTTGAACTGGAACGTGTGCCGCTTGGCGCCGTGCCACTCGTCGATCGTCTCACCGGGAAATGCAAGATCGGGTCGGGCGGGAGCGGCCGCCGGCTCGGCGGCGGGGAGCGGTGCTGCGGTCAGAACTGCCGTAGTAGTAGTAACGAGAGCGAAGACGATGGCTCGCATATCAGTCTCCGTGCGAATGCTGTTCAAGAATCGATGGATCGAAGGGGTTGCCCGTGCCGATCGAGCGGCGTAGGAAACCGAGCGTAGCAAGGATTGCGAAGCGAGGTTTCCTCCGAGTGAGCGAAGGACAGGATGTCCGTAGCGAACGTCCGGCGAGACGGCACGGGCAACCCCGACCACGACGAGACGTTCATCCAGCCGCGACAGGCATGCTCGACCACGGGAACGGTGCCGCTGACTCAGTGCATCGTCCCGTGGAGTGTGCCCTTCACCGGCTCGCCTCCAGCCGTTTTCGTTTTCCACTCCACGGAGTAGCACCAGGTCGGACCGAAGCCGGGCACGAGGAGCGACACGCGGTGACCGTCGCTCGAGAGCGTGGCCGCCGTCACGGGCAGATCCCGCTCATCGAGGTGCTTCGACCCGTAGTTCTTCGTCCGCTCGAGGTTCCAGGCCCGCACCTTCCAGTTCCCGGGCTCGCCCGCCGCGGCGGCGTCGAGCGGCACGGCGAACTCGAACTCGATCTTCTCGGGCTCGGCGTGCAGGGCCACGGGGAGCGTGAGCGGCTTGTCCGTCCGCCGCACCCGGAAGAATCCGCCCGGATGCTGCCGGTTGCCCGCCCAGGCGAAGAGCCCGCACGCATAGAGCTGGCCGTCGGCCGGGTTGAACCGGCCCCGCATGATGCCGGTGGGCAGGTCGGGGATCGGCAGCGCCACCATGCCTCCCTGCACCACGCCCGCCTGCCCCTTGTCGCCCGCCGCGGGCTCGGTGAGCACGAGGTGCACCCGCCCCGCACCATAGGAAAGTTCCAGCAACGCGCCGTCGAGCGGCGACCAGGTTTGGCTCTTGACCCGCAGCAGTTCCGCCGGCGAGCGGTCGAAGGCGTTGGTGATCCAGAAGGCGGGCGGCGTCATGGCCGCGTCGCTCGAGTCCGTGACGTCGTGGTAGCCGAACATGTTGCCGTAGAAGCCGCCGGGCCGGACGTGGTTGATCCGGTTCTTGGGGTTCCAGTGCCCCTCCTGGTCGGTCACCCAGAACGTGCCGTCGGCCTCCACGCACACGCCGTTGGCCGCCCGGAAGCCCGTGGCCAGGATCTCGGTGGTCGCGCCATCGGCCGTGACCTTGAGCAGCGTGCCGTGATGCGGCACGACGGCGGGCAACGCATGCCGGGCGCTCTTGGCGTAGTAGAGGTTGCCGGCGGCGTCGGTCTCCAGGCCCATCGCAAACTCGTGGAAGTGCTCGGTCACCTGGTGGTCATCGTTGAAGGTGTCGTAGCGGTCGGTCATCCCGTCGCCGTCGAGATCCACGAGCTTCACGATCCGATCGCGGCAGCCCACGTGGATCACGCCCCCGATCAGCTTCACGCCGAGCGGCTGAAACAGACCCGAGGCGATCCGCCGCCACGCGAGCGTGCCGCTCCGCGAGGTGATGCCCCGCACCGTCCACACGTCGCCATCCCAGGAACAGATCACGGCCTCGTTCGGACCGATGAAATCCAAACCTGAAAATCGCACCTGGGCGTTCCAGGGATTGGCCTCCGGGGCCGTGAGCACGTCCACGGCAAACGGCCCGTCGTCGCGACCGCCCCCGATCCGCGTCTCAACGGCCGCCGCCCACAGGCGGGGCGCCGGCCGGCCCGCGATCACTCGGCCCGGAGCAGGCAGCGTGGCCGCGTGCGCGGCGAGGGCGGCCGCGTCGCCCGCCGCCACGGCCACGGCCACGTCGAGCGGCGCGTCGCCCGCCGGGATCACGAGATCGATGTGGCCTTCCCGCGCCACGACCTTCGGCCCGTTCGCATCGGCGGCGCGACCACCGACGATCGCCGCGGCCGCCGGCTCGGCCGCGAGCCTCACAGCCAGTTCCTTTGCCCGCGGCCCGATCGTGAACGACCGCACGAGCACCGGCACCTGCCGGCCCCCGATCACGAGCGGCCGCCCCAGCGACGGCGTTTCCAGGACGGGCGTGGCTCCGACCCTGTAGTCGAGCACCACGCCGCTGCGTGGCTCCGCCGCCGTGCCGCCACGGCTCACATGATGGAGCGACGTGAACCGCACGTGGGCCCGCGGCAGCGGGCCATAGGGCCGCTCGTCGCGACCGAGCGGCCGCGGGTCGGTGAACGCCCCGGCCTCCGGTTCCGCCCAGCCGGGCATCGTGGCGACCGCCGCCTGCACGTCGCCCGCCAGGCGGGGATGGGCTCCGTGCCGGCCGTCGAAGTTGATCCCGGCCCAGTCGATGAATCGCTCGCCCGTCCAGAAGGCGGCGGCCCGCAGCGTGTCGAGTTCGTACAGGATCCAGGCATGCCCGCGGCCCACGCCGCCGGGCCCGTCGTCGAGCCGCACCGCCAGCCCCTTGCGGGCGATGTTGCCGCCCCCTTCCCCCACCTCGAACGTGCCAGTCAGGAACGGGCCGTAATCGTGGAGCCGCCACGGCTCGATCTGGGAGGGCTCGGGGCCACGGCTGGTTCCGGCCGGTAGCGAGGCGAGGTAGGCGGGAGTGACGGTCGTGTACCAGCGGGGGTTGCGGTCCTTGAGAAAGGTCTCCCGCAGATAGTGGATCACGTCGTATTTCTGGCTGGGCACCATCCAGGGCTGCGAAACCATCATCCCGTTGCCGTAGGTGAGCGTGCGGTAGATCGCATAGGGATCGCTACCCGCCTTGAACGCCCCCTCAGCGAACCGGGGGGCCGTGGGCAGCGAACCCGGCGCATCGAGCGTGCCGTGGCAGTTGGCGCAGACGCGTGAGAAGATCGCTTTGCCTCGCTCGAACGCCGCCCGCGACTTCGCCGGATCGTCCCAATCCGCGATGAAGCCCGCATGGTCGACCTCGGTCTCGTAGGCGGCGGGTGCCTGGGAGGCGAGCAGGAGCGGATCGGGGGCGAGTTCGGCCGCGCGGGCCGGCCCGCCGGCGGCGACTTCAGCGAGATAGGCGACCAGATCGAGAAACTGCTGCCGGTCGGCGAGCAGGTTGGCGAGGCCGGCCGGCATCAACGACGCGCTCGCCGGCACCCGCTCCTCGATCGTGGTCGTCGGGATCACGATCCCCCGCCCCCCCGCCGCCGCGTCCAGAAGCACGATCTCGGTGGCGGTCTCCCGGGCGACGAGCCCGGTGACGCTCTTGCCGTCGTCGGTGAGGATGGTCGCGCCGCGATAGGCGGGCCGCACGACCGCCGATGGCTCGAGCACCGACGTCACCAGGTGCGAGACAAGTTGCTCGCGCGACACGCCCTCGGGCATGGCGGCCAGGTTGGGACCGAGCGGTGAGCGTCCCTCGCCCACGACGTGGCATTGCGTGCAGGCGAGCTGCCGGGAGTGGAAGATGTTCGATCCGCGCGTCGGATCGCCCGCCCTCGCGACCTCGGTCGCGACCGCGGAGAGCCCCTCGGCTGCGAGCATTTCAGAGAGCCCGCGCTCGCCGGCGGCCGCCGCGGCCAAGCCGGAATGCAGCCCTACGACCAGGAGCATGCCGACGGCGAAGCGGGCCAGACGTGCGATCATGCTGGGCACCCATCCCCGGGGGTTCGAATCGCAGGTGCTCGGGGCCTCCGCGGCGCGGAAACTCTCCGGCCAAACGCTCTGCACCGCGTCATCGTAGCGTGTAAACTCGAGGTGTGAGGGGCGAGCGAGCCCCCTGCCCCCTCCCTGGCGACGCTCCCAGCCATGTCCCGCGTGTTGCCGCTCGTCGCCTGGCTCAGTTTCGTGCTCGCAGCCGGGCAAACGGCTCCGGCGGCCGAGTCGAGCGACGCGGCCCGCGCGGCCTACGCCTCCGCCGCCGCGCTCCAGAACCGCGAGGCCTGGGAACTCGCCGCCGAGGAATGGGCCGCGTTCGTCAAGAACCACGCCACCGATCCCCTGGCAGCGAAGGGCCGCTTGTATCTCGCGATCTGCCAACTCAAGCAGAACGACTGGCCGGCCGCCGAGCAGACGCTCCGCGCCGTGATCGCAAGCAAGCCCGACGCCGACACGCTGGCGCTCGCCCGCCTCGAACTCGGCAGCGGACTCTACCAGGCCGCCCAAAAGAAGCCCGAGCCGAAGGCCTTCGCCGCCGCCGCTGCGGTGCTGCAGGAGTTCCTGGCGGCGGGCCCCGCCCACCCTCAGGCGGCGAATGCGGCGCACCTCGCCGGCGAGGCGCTCTGGCAGGCCGGCCGCCGCGACGAGGCGATCACCGTCTGGCAGGCATTCCTGCGCGACCATCCCCAGGCGGCGAAGACCCCGGACGTTCTCTACGCGCTCGGCGTGGGCCTCGCCGAGCAGAAGAAGTTCGCGGAGGCGGCGCCCGTGCTCGAGCGGTTCGCCAAGGACCATGCCGGGCATCGGCTCGCCGACGACGTCGCCCTCTGGCGTGGCGATGTCGCGACCGCACTCGGCCGCCCCGCCGATGTCGAGAAGTTCGTCGCGCCGCTCGCCGCCGGCACCGGGCCGCGGGCCACCGACGCGCTCGATCGCCTGGCCGATGCCCGCTGGGCCCAGAAGAACTGGGCCGGCGCGGCGGAATCGTTCGCCAAGTTGGCGGCGGGCAAGCCCGACGACCGCACGACCAGGGCCGCGCTGATGGCCGGCCGCGCCTTCGCGGAGCTCGGCAAGACCGACGACGCCCGCACGTGGCTCGCTGCCGCGGCGAGCGTCGCCGGGCCCTTGAAGCTGGATGCGGCCCATCGGCTCGCGCTGCTCGAACTCGACGCCAAGCGGCCCGAGGCCGCCCTCGACGTGGCCGGGAAAGCGCTGGCCGCCGCGGCGGCGGACAAGCAGGCCGATCCGACCACGCTGGCCGCCCTCGCGCTCGACAAGGCCGACGCCCTGTGGGCGATGCCGGGGCGCGGTGCCGACGCGATCGCCGCCTTCATCGCGGTGGGCGACCGCTATCCCGCCGCGCCGGCCGCCGCGCCGGCCACTTCGATGGCCGCGCTCGCCCTGCTGCAGGCCGGCAAGCCGGCCGAGGCCCTGGCCCGCGCCGACACGTTCCTGACGAAGTATGCCGGCGGAGCGACGCCTGCCGCCGTCGCCGACGTCCGGGCCATCAAGGCCGAGGCCCTGCTGGCGACAGGCAAGCGTGCCGAGGCGGCCGGCATCTATCGCGAACTGATCGCCGCCGCCCCCGAGTCACCCAACCGGCCGGGCTGGCAACTCCGTCAGGGCGTGGCGCTGGCGGCGGCCGGCAGCTGGAGCGACGCCCACGCGGCGCTCGCCGCCGCCGCGGCGAAGCTCGCCGGCGAGCGTCAGGCGGAGGCGATGTTCCTCGATGCGACGGCCCTCGTCGAGCTGGACAAGCCCGCCGAGGCGGTCGCCGCGCTCGCCGCGCTCGACAAGGCGCATCCTGCTTGGCCACGGCGTGACGAGGCGCTCCTGCTGGCCGTGCGGGCCCTCCAGGAGCAGGGCGACGCCAAAGCAGCGCTCGCCGCGGCGGAGCGGTTCACCAGGGAGTTTCCCGAGGGAACGTCGGCCGACGTCGGCTGGTATCGCCTCGGGCAGCTGCGGCAGCAGGCGGGCGACCACGACGACGCGATCAAGGCCTTCACCAAGTCGCTGGCCCTCAAGCCCGACGGCTCCCGCGCACCGTCGGCCCGACTGGCGATCGGCTGGAGCCACGAGGCCAAGGGACGGCTCGCGGAGGCGATCGCGGCCTGGACGGAACTCGTGGAAAAACATCCCGACTCCACCCCCGCCGCCTCCGGGCTGCTCGCCCGCGCCGACGCCCGCCAACGGTCCGGCGACTTCACCGGCGGCCTGGCCGACTGCGAACGACTGCTGGCCACCGACGGCGGACTGGCGAAGAAACTCGATCCGGCCGCGGTCGCCGAGGCGCGGTTTCTCCAGGCGCTCTGTCTCGCCGGCGCCGACAAGCACGCCCAGGCGGCCGCCACGTTCCAGAAACTCCTGACCGAACGGCCCGAGTTTCCGGCCGCGGACCGCGCGATCTTCGAGATGGGCCTGGCGCTCGCCCGCGCGGGCAAGCAGGAGGAGGCGGCCCGGGCCTTCGCCGACCTCGTGAAACGGTTTCCCAAGAGCGCCGACGCCGCCGACGCCTGGTTCGAGCTGGCCGAGCGGCGCTGGGCCGCGGAAGACTGGCCCGCGGCGGCCGAGGCCTACCGCTCCGCGATCGCCGCCGCGAGCACGACCGCCGACCTGGCTCCGCTCGCCGAGCAGGCGCGGCACAAGCTCGGGTGGACGTACGTGATGCGGAAGGAGCAGGCCCCCGCCGCCGAGGCCTTCGCCGCGCAACTGGCCGCCGCGCCCGACGGGCCGCTGGCCGCCGACGCCGCGGCGTTGCTCGGCGACGCGCTCGTCTCCCTCGGCAAGCCCGACGACGCTTCCAAGGCCTTCGCCAAGGCGCTTGCCGACCCGGCCAAGCTCTCTTCGGCCACGCTCCGGGGCCTGGCCTTCATCCGGGCGGCGGAGTCCGCCGCGGCCCGCGAGGCCTGGGACGAGAGCGCGAGGTTGGCCGACCAACTGGTCGCGACGGATCCCCAGTCGCCCCGGGCCCTCGAGGCCCGTTACGCCGCCGCCTGGGCCCGGCAAAACCTCGGCAAGCTCGACGAGGCGCTGGCCGGCTACCGTGCGATCGCCTCCGGGCCCCGCACCCCGCTCGCGGCGCGGGCCCAGTTGATGGAAGGCGAGGTGCTGTTCGAGCAGGGCAAGCACAAGGACGCGATCAAGACCTTCTTCAAGGTGGCCTACGGCTACGGCGAGCAGCAGGCCCCGGCCGCCTACCATCCCTGGCAGGCGCAGGCGACGTTCGAGGCGGCCCGTTGCTTCGAGGTGCTGGGGCAGGCCGAGCAGGCCCGCAAGCTCTACGGCGAACTGGTCGATCGCTACCCCGACAGCGAGCACGTGCCGGCGGCCCGCAAGCGGCTCGAGGCGCTCGCCGCGGGCCCGTCCACCAAGCCGGCCACGAAGGGAGCCTCCTCATGAGCCAGATCCAGACGCTCTGGCAGCTGTTCCTCGCCGGCGGGCTGCTGATGTGGCCGATCGTGGCGATGTCGCTGGTGGTCGTCACCTTCGGGATCGAACGGCTGTTCGCGCTGCGGCAGCGGAAGTTCGTGCCGCCGGAGCTGGCTCACGAACTGGCCGATCTCGAGGAGGCGCGGTTCGACCCGCGGCTCGCCTACCGGCTGTGCAACGACCATCCGTCGGTGGCCGGCCGCGTGGTGCAGGCCCTGCTCGAGAAGACCGGCCGGCCGCTCCCGGAAATGGAGCGGGCCATCGAGGTCGAGAAGGAGCGGGAGGCGTCGCAGCTCTACGCCAACGTGCGGCCGATCACCCTCGCCGTCACCGTGACACCGTTGCTCGGCCTGCTCGGCACCGTGCAGGGCATGATCATGGCCTTCATGAAGACGGCCAGCCCCGAGGCCGGCGCCAACCGGGCCACGGAACTCGCGGGCGGCATCTACGTGGCGTTGATCACGACCTTCGCCGGGCTGTGCGTGGCGATCCCGGCGGCGATGATCGCCCACTTCCTCGAGGGCCGGATCATGAAGGGCTTCCGCGCGGTCGACGAGGTGGTCGACGGCGTGCTGCCCCACCTGGAACGGTTCGAGGGCAAGGGCCGGGTCACGCCGGCCCAGCTCGCGGCCACGCCGCCGCCGGCCGCGGCCCGCACCGTGGTCGCCCGCCCGGCGGCCCCCGCCCCCTGAGCCCGCCCTCGCCCCATCCGGTCCGGAGCCCGCTGCGATGAGCGTGAAGATCGACAAGGGACGCCTCGGCATGGGCCTCGAGATGACGCCCATGATCGACATCGTGTTCCTGCTGATGATCTTCTTCCTGGTCGCCAGCAAACTCGACGAAGCCGACCGCTCGATCGACGTGGTTCTGCCGCAGGCCTCGGCGGCCAAGCCGCTCACGAGCCGGCCCCGGGAGTTCGTCATCAACATCGACCGCGCCGGCAACTACTTCGCGGGCGCCCGGCCGGTCCGGCTCGAGGAGCTGACCGACCTGCTCGTGCAGTCGGCCGCCGACAACCCTCAGCGACAAACGGTGGTCCTGCGGGCCGACGAGGAGACGGCCCACAAGTTCGTCGTGGCGGCGATGGACGCCTGCGTGCGGGCCGGGATCGACGACTACCAGGTGCAGTCGGCCGCCGAGGAGTGAGCGGGGCCGCGGCCTCGGCGATTCGGTGACCGGGACGGAGAAGCGGTGATGGCCGACGAGGGCGTGGATCGTGGCAGTGCGTATCGGCGCCGGCTCGCCCGAGCCGCGGCGGCGAGCTGCGCGATCCACATGCTGCTCTTCGGCGGGCTCTCGGTCTCGCGGCTCGACGTCGATATGGCCGCGCCGGAGTCGCTCGAGTCCCGCGAGCCGAAGAAGCCGAAACGGCCGGCGGCCGACTTTCGGCTCCAGGCGCCCCGATCGGCCTCGAAGGAGACACCGGCCCACGCGCGACCGCTCGAACTGCCCGTCAAGCCTCCGGCGACCGCGCCCACCGAGGCACGTGAGCGGCCCAAGGAGCGGAACGTGGCGGCCCGCGAGGAACGGCCGGCCGAGGAGCAGGCGGCCGTGAAGGCGTCGGCCGCCCGGATCGATCCCACCCGCGCCCGCGACACCGCGGCAACCCCGGCCGACCGACGATCGCCGAGCCGGCAGGCCGAGGTCAACCCGGAGGAGTCCACCGCGCAGGCCGAGCAGGTCGCCCCCGCGCGGACCGCGGCCGACGCGGCCGCCGCCGCCCCGGCCCCCGCGGCGGTCGCGGCCCGCGACCGCCCGGAGGCCCCGCGGGTCGCCGCCCCGTGGCGACCTCGTGAGGTGGCGCTCCTGGAACGGCTCACCGCGCAGGCCCCCGCCGCCGCCGCGCTCGCCGCCCGCGACGCGCCCGCCGCCGCGGCGGCTGCGTCCGCGAGCCGCGCGCTCGATCGTCGCAGCACCGCCGATGCCAGCCCGGCGCGGGACGCACGGGCGGAGTCGATCGCGGCCGCCGCGGCCGTGGAGTCGGCGGCCGTGCCCGCCGTCGCACCGGCCGCCCGCGATCTCGCGCGCAGGGAGAGCGGCCGCACCACGAGTGCCAGGACCGCGACGAACACGGCCGCCGACGCCGCGAGCGACGCGCCGAGGATCGACACCGGTTCGCCCGCGCCCCCGGCGACCGTGGCCCGCTCCTCCCTGCCGTCGGGCACGGCCGGGGGCTCGCCGGCCGCGGCCTCGGGGCGGTCGGCGCTGACCCGACGGCAGACGGCCGTCGCCGGTGGCACCGCCACGACGCCGGTGGAGATGCCCGCAGCCGGCAGCGTGGCGGCTGAGTCGGAGGGAGCCGGGGCCGCGGCCGGCCGGCTCGCGCCGGCCGTCACCTCGCTCGCCTCCTCGGGCGGTGGCGGCCGCACCGGTCCGCGGGCCTCGGCGCTCGCCAGCGGCCGGCAGATGGGCGCTGCGGCGGAGGGCGACTCAGGGGCGGCGGCGGCAGTCGGCGGTTCACCGGCCGGTGCGGGCGGGATCGCGGCAGTCGGAAGCCTCCGCGGCGACGGGCGTGCCGGGGGCGGCGGTGAGGCAGCGTCCGAGGCCGGCGGCGGCCAGGCCCGGCGGCCGCTGGGA
>Ga0214923_10008105_pt1 | contig 11283 bp, 7 predicted proteins | sample LL1510_MetaG_FD_177993 | JGI IMG/M metagenome (GOLD analysis project Ga0214923, IMG submission 177993) | Freshwater microbial communities from Lake Lanier, Atlanta, Georgia, United States - LL-1510 | ecosystem: Environmental > Aquatic > Freshwater > Lake | place: USA: Georgia | collected 2015-10-15 | reverse complement strand
GGGTTTTGCAGCGGGTGCTTTCGCGGCTTTCTTCGCGGCCGGCTTTTTGGCAGCTTTCTTGGCAGCAGGTTTTTTGGCAGCAGGCTTCTTGGCTGCTACTTTTTTGGCCGGAGCCTTTTTGGCAGCAGCTTTTTTAGCTGGAGCCTTCTTAGCAACCACCTTTTTGGCCACAGCTTTTTTAGCTGGGGCTTTCTTGGCGGCTACTTTTTTGGCCGGAGCTTTTTTAGCTACGACTTTTTTAGCTACAACTTTTTTCGCTGGAGCTTTCTTCGCGGGAGCGGCCTTCTTAGCGGCCGGTTTTTTTGCAGTTGCCATTTCAATTCTCCTTGATCAAGTTACAAAGAGCACTTTGTGCACGTTGGAACGCACAAAGCGATTCATGGTGCTGGGGCATGCCCCAACGCCATGAACACGGGAACATCCACTGCATCCCATCTCTTTGGATGGGTGGGCAATGGATGAAGTTCTTAAAGCCATAGACAGGTGATGAATCAGTCCCAAGAGAGCGCACCACCCGACTGGTACTCAATCACGCGGGTTTCAAAGAAGTTGCGCTCTTTTTTAAGGTCAATCATTTCGCTCATCCACGGGAACGGGTTTTCTTCGTTCGGGAACAGCGGCTCTAAACCAATTTGGGTGGCTCTGCGGTTGGCGATGTAGCGCAAGTAGCCTTTGAACATGGAGGCGTTCATGCCCAGCACGCCGCGAGGCATGGTGTCTTCTGCGTAGCGGTATTCCAGTTCGACCGCCTTTTCAAAAATGGCGCGAATTTCAGACTTGAATTCGGAGGTCCACAGCTGTGGGTTTTCAAGTTTGATTTGGTTGATCAGGTCAATACCAAAATTGCAGTGCATGGATTCGTCACGCAAGATGTACTGGTACTGTTCTGCAGCACCCGTCATCTTGTTTTGGCGACCTAAGGCCAAAATTTGGGTGAATCCTACGTAGAAAAACAGGCCTTCCATGAGGCAGGCAAACACAATCAAGGACTTCAGAAGGGTCTGGTCGGTTTCCAGGGTGCCTGTATGGAAGTTGGGATCCATGATCGCATTGATGAACGGAATTAAAAACTCATCCTTGTCGCGAATGGACTGAACCTCATGGTAGGCGTTGAAAATTTCAGACTCATCCAAGCCCAACGATTCCACGATGTACTGGTAAGCATGGGTATGGATGGCTTCTTCAAAAGCTTGTCGCAACAAGAACTGACGGCATTCAGGTGCGGTGATGTGGCGGTAGGTGCCTAACACAATATTGTTGGCTGCCAAAGAGTCCGCAGTGACAAAAAAGCCCAGGTTGCGCATCACAATGCGTCGCTCGTCAGCGGTGAGACCATTGGGGTCTTTCCAAAGCGCAATGTCACGTGTCATGTTGACTTCTTGCGGCATCCAGTGGTTGGCGCAAGTGGCCAAATATTTTTCCCAAGCCCATTTGTATTTGAAGGGGACCAACTGATTCACATCGGTTTGGCCATTGATGATGCGCTTGTCAGACGCCTTGATGCGGTGAGATGTTGCAGAAGTGGCGGTCTGGGGTTTGATGGCAGATGCCGCAAAAGATGGGCTGGGCATCTGCATGGTGTGCAGCTGTGGCAAAGATTGAAGAGGGAGGTCTACCTTCCGGCCGTCAGTATTGGCGCCGGTCACAGGCATAAAGGATGCGGGTTTAACTTCTTCGTCCCAGGTCAACATAAAAATTCCAATCAGCGGATTATCCGAGTAGTGTTAAGAAATGAAAAGCAATCGTGTGAATGAATGTGTGTGTGTGTTGCTCATGCGCATCGGATGAGCAACACCTGTGATGTGTTTCTTACTGGCAAGCCTCACAACCTGGGTCGTCAATGGCACAGAACTTGATGTCGGTGGCTGCAGTTGACATTTGACTTTGCGCGGCGGCAGCTGCTGCATCTAACGCACTCATAGGGGCACTCATTGAAGCGCCTTGTGATGCACTGCCCGAAGACACGGCGTTGAGTCGACCCGCTGTAACCGTTGATTTTTCAGCGTGTGTGGCCGATGTGGTACGCAGGTAGTAGGTGGTCTTGAGGCCGCGCAACCATGCGAGCTTGTAGGTTTCATCAAGCTTCTTGCCCGAAGCGCCAGCCATGTAAATGTTGAGCGACTGAGCTTGATCGATCCACTTTTGACGGCGAGAGGCGGCTTCCACCAACCACACGGGTTCAATTTCAAAAGCGGTCGCGTACAGAGCCTTGATGTCTTGAGGCACACGGTCGATGGGTTGCAATGAACCGTCAAAGTGCTTGAGGTCCATGACCATCACGTCGTCCCACAGACCCAAGCGTTTGAGGTCACGCACCAAGTAGCTGTTGATGACGGTGAATTCGCCCGACAGATTCGACTTGACGGACAGGTTGCCAAAACAAGGCTCAATGCATGCATCCACACCAATGATGTTGGAGATGGTGGCAGTAGGTGCAATGGCTACGCAATTGGAGTTGCGCATGCCGTCTTGGACAATTTTCTTGCGCAAGGCATCCCAGTCCAAGCTGGAGCTGCGGTTGACTTCAACGTAGCCGCCGCGTGCTTTTTCGAGCATGTCTAGGGTGTCTGGGGGCAAGATGCCTTGGTCCCAGAGCGAGCCTTGGTAGCTGGAATAGCGTCCGCGCTCGGCAGCCAGTTCGGTTGAGGCCCAGTAGGCAAAGTAGCAGACCGCCTCCATAGAATTGTCTGCAAATTCCACGGCCGCATCGCTAGCGTAGGGCAAGCGCATTTCATACAAAGCGTCTTGAAACGCCATGATGCCCAGGCCCACGGGGCGGTGACGCATGTTGGAGTCGCGTGCCTTTTTAACGGCGTAGTAGTTGATGTCGATCACGTTGTCGAGCATGCGCATGGCCGTGCTGATGGTCTTTTTGAGTTTGACCGTGTCGAGCTCTTTGCCGTGCTCACCTGGTTTCAGATGCTGACGCAGGTTGATCGACCCCAAATTGCAGACCGCGGTTTCGGTGTCGCTGGTGTTGAGGGTGATTTCGGTGCACAGGTTGGAAGAATGGACCACGCCCGCATGTTGTTGTGGTGAGCGCACGTTGCAGGCGTCTTTGAAGGTGATCCAGGGGTGGCCTGTTTCAAAGAGCATGCTGAGCATCTTGCGCCACAAGTCGATGGCCTGAACCGTTTTGCTGGGTTTGATTTCACCCGTTTTGGCCTTGGCTTCATAAGCGGTGTAAGCTTTTTCAAATTCCGCACCAAACAGATCGTGAAGGTCGGGTACGTCGGATGGAGAAAACAGGGTCCACTCGCCTTTTTCCATGACGCGGCGCATGAACAGGTCGGGTATCCAGTTGGCGGTGTTCATGTCGTGCGTGCGGCGACGGTCATCGCCGGTGTTTTTGCGCAACTCCAGAAACTCTTCAATATCCAAGTGCCAAGTTTCCAAATAAGTGCACACCGCACCTTTGCGCTTGCCGCCTTGGTTCACTGCCACGGCGGTGTCGTTGACCACCTTTAAGAAGGGCACCACGCCTTGGGATTCGCCGTTGGTGCCTTTGATGTGGGAGCCCAGAGCCCGCACACGGCTCCAGTCGTTGCCTAAGCCACCCGCAAATTTAGAAAGGAGCGCATTTTCTTTAATGGATTCGTAAATGCCGTCCAAGTCGTCGGGGACGGTGGTCAAGTAGCAGCTGGACAACTGGGAGCGCAAGCTGCCGCTGTTGAACAAGGTGGGCGTGCTGGACATGAAGTCAAAAGACGACAAGACCTCGTAAAACTCAATCGCACGGGCTTCGCGGTCAATTTCATTGAGTGCCAAACCCATGGCCACGCGCATGAAGAAGGACTGGGGCAATTCAATACGTATTTTGCGCACATGTAAAAAATAACGGTCGTACAAGGTTTGCAAGCCGAGGTAGTCAAACTGCAAATCGCGCTCGGCTTTCAGGGCAGCGGCAAGGCGCTTGAGGTCGTATTGCATGAGGCGCTCGTCAAGCAGGTCGTTTTCTACGCCTTTTTTGATAAAGCCCGGGAAGCAATCCACATAGGCCTGTTGCATGTCGTTGGGTTGTACATCGCGGCCAAACACCTCTTTGGCAATGGTGTGGAACAGCAAGCGTGCCGTGGCAAACGTGTAATCAGGATCTTTTTCGATCAAGGTGCGTGCTGCCAACACAGCGGCTTTGTACACCTCGTCCATGGGGACGCCGTCGTACAAATTGCGCTGGGTTTCAGCCATGATGGGGTCGGGTTTGACATCTGCTCCCAAGCCTTGGCAGGCTGTCTCAATCAGGTGTTGCAGCTTGGGCATGTCAAGGGGAATGCGCTTGCCACCATCCAATACGTGCAGGATGGGTGTGGCGGGTGCTACTGGAGCGGACAGGCGCGCGCGCTCTTGGGTGCGTTGTTCGCGGTAAAGCACGTAGGCGCGGGCCACTTCGTGGTGGCTGCTGCGCATCAAACCCAGCTCTACCTGGTCTTGCACATCTTCAATATGGAAGGTGCCGCCACCCGGGCGTGAGCGCATCAGGGCGCGAATGATCGACTGGGTCAGCACGTCCACCATTTCCCGAACGCTGGCAGAGGCTGCGCCTTGTGCGCCATGCACCGCTAAAAACGCTTTCATCATGGCCACTGCAATTTTGTTGGGCTCAAAAGGCACCACGGCACCGTTGCGGCGAATGATTTGGTATTGGCTGTAAAGGCTGGCCGTTGGCGATGTGGGGACAGGGGTGGCGCCCAAAACTGCGCTGGCAGGAGCAGGAGTGTTCAAGACGGTTTGCATGTGTTCCTCTTATGGAAATCAAAAATCGATATGGGGTGTAGACACTATATATGGGGTCTGGAGGTATGACAACCCACTACCGGTAGTGTACGGACCTGCGAACCTTCAGTTCGTCAAATACTGGACTTATTCCGTGCTTTTAAACGGTTCAGATGGCGACGGATGCTCTTCAATGCACGGGCTGCCAGTGACGTCAAACCCACGCAAGTTAGGGGTTTGGCGTGGCTCCCCTGAGTCAAATCAAGTCTTGGCAGAGCATTTGGTTAGGAAGCCCAATACAGGCAAGGGCTTGAGGCAACTGATCACGGACCCAAGAAAGCATAGACAGTCCGGTTTTGTTTCCTGATTCGAGATAGAAAATTTCTTTTTGGGTTTTGTGATGAAGCGCAAACCCTAGGGAAAACACCGATCAGGCCAGCCCAGTTGGCGCTGCAAGCCTTTCCAGTCAAAGCCCATGCCTGGGTCTGACTTTCGGCCTGGGGCAATGTGTTCGTGCCCTGCCATGTGTTCTATGCCATAGGCTTGCCCGAGTGCGGCACATAAAGCAGCAAGAGTTTCGTATTGGGGGGCTTCAAACAAATCGCCTTCTAAGCCTTCGAGCTCTATGCCCACTGAAAAATCATTGCAGTTGTCACGTCCTTGGTGGTTGGATGCGCCCGCATGCCAGGCACGATGGTCGCAGCTCACGAGCTGCCAAAGGGCTCCCGAACGCTCAATATAGAAATGCGCAGAAACCTGCAGGCCTCTGATGGATTGGAAATAAGGGTGTTGCCCCCAATCCAGTTGGTTGGTGAACAGTTGTTGCACCTGGTGTCCGCCGTATTGGCCTGGCGGCAGGCTGATGGAGTGCACCACTATCAAATCTACCGCGGCTCTGCCCGTTGTGGAGCCGCTCTTTTCAGCGGTTGGTGGCAGCTCAGGTCTTGGACCAAAGTTAGGGGAGTCAAGACGCCGCGCAAACCGATACCAACCTTTTGACCAGAGCGGCAAACTCGGATCATCTGGCAGGCCAGGGTCGTGAGAGTCGGCGCTCAAGGTTCTGAGAGTTGGCGGTGGCTTGGGCTGCAATACAGCCCTTTCACGCCTGAGCAAGACTCAGACTTAGGGAAGTGCACCTGGCAGTGCAGGCAAACCACCATGTCCTGAGGGGCATGAATTTGGCGGGCGGTGGAGTTGGCAGGGCGGTCCGCATCAGACGGGTGGGCCGGGGCAGATGAAGGCTCCTCCTCTCGATCGGTAAAAGCCTTGAATTTTTCCAACAGACTGCGGGCATGTTTTCGCCACAGGTAGGCGCCCCAAAGCAGCAATACCAGGATCAGAATGATTCTCAAGTGAGCCGCTCCAGCAAAACTTCCAATACAAACCTGGAACCTACATAAGCCAACAACAGCAGCAACGCGGCGGTGAAGACCATGCGCGCGGCCATGCGGCCCCGCCAGCCAAAGCGCGCCCGCCCCATGAGCAAGGTGGCCAAGGTAAGCCATGAGAGCAAAGAAAACAAGGTTTTGTGGTCCCAGCGCCAAGCATGACCGTAGGAGGCCTCACCAAACACCCATCCCGCCAACAGGGTGGCCGTCAGCAACACAAACCCTGCCCACAAAAACCGAAACGTCAATCGCTCTAAGGTCATCAGCGGCAGTCCATGGGCTGATGCCGTCGCTTGGCGAATTTGCTGTTCAGCTCGGTTCATCAGCCAGGCATGCCACGCCGCAGCAGCCAGCAAGCCATAGGACGCAATGCCCAAAGCCCAATGCAGGCCCAACCAAGCCGATGCATTGGCCTGCAGCTCATGGCCGGGGTAAATCAGCCCCAAGCTTAGGCAGGTGACCGCCACCACTGACAGTACCCAACCCAGGCGCAGCTGGGGGTAAAACAGGCCTTCAACGGCGTAAAGGCAACTCAAGAGCCACGCAGTGAATGAAAGCGCCGGCGCAAATCCAAAGCGGGGATCTGGGCCCACCATGGTCCACAGCAGCAAAAGCCCATGCAAAGCAATGGCCAGAAGCATCAGCCAACGCGCCACCCCATGGCTGATGCGGTGGTTGGCCAGTGCCGAACCCGCATAAGACGTGCAGGCCAATGCCGCCAGACCAACGGCGGTCAGAGGCAGCGCAGACCAAGACGCACTGGCTAGTATCATGAATACAAGTTTAGCGCCTCAAACCCCCAACCCAACCTCGAGTCAACCTCTCGTCGGCCTTTCACCACCCATTCCTCTATGGCCTCAGCCCTTTCAGACAAACTCAGCCGCCTCGTCAAAGGCATGCGTGGCCAGGCGCGCATCACCGAGTCCAATGTGGCCGACATGTTGCGTGAAGTCCGTATGGCGCTGCTCGAGGCCGATGTGGCCTTGCCCGTGGTGCGCGACTTCGTAGCGCGGGTCAAGGAAAAGGCCTTGGGTCAAGAGGTGTTGGGCTCCCTCACCCCAGGCCAAGCCCTGGTGGGCATAGTCAACAGAGAGTTGGCCGCCACCATGGGCGAAGGGGTCAGCGACCTGAATTTGGCGACCCAACCGCCAGCCGTGATTTTGATGGCGGGCTTGCAAGGTGCGGGTAAAACCACCACCACAGCCAAGTTGGCCAAGCACCTGATTGAAAAGCGCAAGAAAAAAGTGCTTACGGTGTCGGGCGACGTGTACCGCCCTGCGGCCATTGAGCAGCTTAAAACCGTCACCGCCCAAGCTGGTGCAGAGTGGTTTCCCAGTTCGCCGGACCAAAAACCCGCCGACATTGCCCGCGCCGCCTTGGATTACGCGCGCCGCCACTTTGTAGATGTGCTGTTGGTGGACACGGCGGGCCGTTTGGCCATAGACGAAGCCTTGATGGCTGAAATCAAAGAATTGCACACGGTGTTGAACCCCGTGGAGACTTTGTTTGTGGTGGACGCCATGCAGGGGCAAGACGCCATCAACACCGCCCGAGCCTTTAAAGACGCCTTGCCGCTGACCGGCATTATTTTGACCAAAACCGATGGCGATTCGCGCGGGGGGTCGGCCTTGTCGGTGCGGGCCGTCACCGGCGTGCCGATCAAGTTTGCGGGTGTGAGCGAAAAAATTGACGGCTTAGAGGTATTCGACGCCGACCGTCACGCCCAGCGCGTTTTGGGTATGGGCGATATTTTGGCCTTGGTAGAGCAAGTCACCGCCAACGTGGACATGGCTTCAGCCCAACAGCTTGCCGCCAAGGTCAAAAGCGGAGAGAGTTTTGATTTCAATGACTTTTTGTCCCAAATTCAGCAAATGAAGCAAATGGGGGGGCTGTCCAGCTTGATGGACAAGCTGCCTGCCCAGATGGCGGCCAAAGCTGGTGCCATGGATATGGATCGGGTTGAAAAAGACGTGCGACGCAAAGAGGGCATCATCCAAAGCATGACGCCGCTGGAGCGGCGAAAACCCGATCTGGTCAAGGCCTCGCGCAAGCGGCGTATTGCTGCGGGGGCGGGCGTGCAGGTGCAAGATGTGAACCGCCTCTTTAAAGAGTACGAGCAAATGCGCGACATGATGAAAAAAATGAAGGGCGGCGGCCTTATGAAAATGATGAAGCGCATGGGAGGCATGGGTGGTATGGGCGGCTTAGGCGGACCAGGTGGTTTTGGAGGGGGCATGAAAGGCCTTTAGTCCAAGTGCAGTCCAGCGTGCAGTCCAACGTGCAGTCCAACGTGTAATCCGCCTGCCACCAAGACGCTGCATAATTTTTTCAAATATCTCTTCAACCTCAGCACTGAGCTGCTTTTTCACCATCATCTCCCCCATGAGAAACAACCAACCCGTTACCGGCAAGGCTTACTACTTCCCCTCCGATCAAACTTTGGTGTCGGTCACCGACCTTAAAGGCCGCATCACGTATTGCAACAACAACTTTGTGGAAGTCAGTGGCTTTAGCCGCGAGGAGTTGTTGGGCCAGCCCCATAACATGGTGCGTCACCCCGACATGCCTGCGGAAGCCTTTCGGGACATGTGGGACACCATTGCTGGGGGCAGCCCTTGGACTGCCCTGGTGAAAAACCGCCGTAAAAACGGAGACCATTACTGGGTTCGTGCCAATGCCACGCCAGTGCGCAGTGGCGATCGCATTGTGGGGTTTCTTTCGGTGCGGTCTGCCCCCTCCGATGAAGAGGTCAGCCATGCCGAACACCTCTACTCCACCATGCGCAAAGAGGCCACCGACGGTCGCCTGATTCACCGCTTTAAAAATGGCAAGGTCACTCGTGCCACCCTGTTGGGTTCCACCTTTCGAGCTTTGCGCCCCGGTCCGGCCGTACAAATCGGTTTGTTCATGTCCACTCCCATCGTGCTGTTGGGCCTATTACCCGTGTTAGGAACGCCTGTTGCGGTTTCTTGGGCTGTGGCCTTGGGCGCCGCAGTGTGGGGCGGTAGCGTGATTTGGCGCCGTTATGTCCAGCCCTTGTATGGCTTGCTGGATGAGGCCAACCGCCTTGCTTCTGGTGATATGGCTGAAGCCATTAGGGTGACCCACGAAGGTTTGGTGGGTCGATTGCAACTGGCTTTGTCCCAAATGGCCATGTCGATCAAAACCGTGGTGCTGGATGTGCGAAAAGAGGTGGCCAACCTGAGCGTAGGTTCGCGAGAGATTGCCACGGGCAACCACGATTTGTCGTCCCGTACCGAGTCTCAGGCCAGCAGCCTAGAACAAACCGCTGCGTCCATGGAGCAAATCAACGGCACCATCAAACAGACTTCACACCTGGCCAGTCAGGGGGGCAGTTTGGCGTTTGAAACTGCCGAGGTGTCCAAGCGCAGTCAGGCTGCGGTGACCACGGTCGCCACCACCATGAAAGACATCGCCCACTCTTCCGGCAAGATTGGCAGCATCATTCAGGTCATTGAAGGGGTGGCCTTCCAAACCAACATCTTGGCCTTGAATGCTGCAGTGGAAGCCGCGCGGGCCGGTGAGCAGGGTCGCGGCTTTGCTGTGGTGGCCGCCGAAGTGCGGGCTTTGGCGCAACGTACCACGTCCGCCTCACGCGAAGTGAAACAGCTGATTGAGGAGTCACTTTCCCACGTGGAAGACGGCACCCGCCAAACGTCTCAAGCCCAAGTGCGCATGGATGAAGCCATGACCTTGGTGGAAAAAACCGTGATGCTGTTGCAAGAAATTAAAAATGCCACCGCTGAACAAGAGGCGGGCGTGTCCCAGGTGAACGATGCGGTCAGCCACCTCGACTCTTTAACCCAGCAAAACGCTGCCATGGTGGAAGAGCTGGCTGCTGCCGCCAGCTCTATGGACCAGCAAGTGGGCGTGGTGCACAGTTCTATTCAGGTATTCCGCTTGGCTGATGGAGACCGCACCTTAGCCGAATTGGACGCCGTGACCCTGCGCACCCAAGCGCAAGGCGCCACCTTAGAGGCTGAGGCTTAGGCCAAAGACTTAGACCAAAGACCCCTTCAAGCTGTAGTGCATCACCTCGGTGATGCGCACATCAACCAACTTACCCACCAGCTTGTCCTTGAGCTTGGTGGGCGCCTCAAAGTTCACCACCCGATTGCATTCGGTACGCCCCATCAGTTCAGAGGCGTCTCGTCGCGAAGGACCTTCCACCAAAATGCGCTGCCAGGTACCCAAGCGCGACTCACTGATGCTGCGCATGCTTGAATCAATCGCTGACTGAAGCTGCTGCAAGCGCTTGAGCTTGACCTCGTGCGGCGTGTCATCGGCCAAGTTGGCCGCAGGTGTACCGGGGCGAGGGCTGTAGATGAAGCTGAAGGAGTTGTCAAACCCCACCTCCTCAATCAGCTTCATCAGTTTGGCAAAGTCTTCCTCGGTTTCTCCCGGAAAACCCACAATAAAGTCGCTGCTCATGGATAGGTCTGGCCGAATGGCGCGCAATTTACGCACCGTAGATTTGTATTCCATGGCCGTATAGCCACGTTTCATGGCCATCAAAATGCGGTCAGAGCCATGTTGTACCGGCAAGTGCAGGTGGTTCACCAACTTGGGTAGGCGCTCATAAGCCGCAATGAGTGCGGGGGTAAATTCATTGGGGTGACTGGTGGTGTAGCGGATGCGCTCAATACCTGGAATATCGGCCACATAGTCCAGCAGTGTGGCAAAGTCCGCCACCTCGGTGCTGCCGCCCATAGGGGCTCGGTAGGCGTTGACATTTTGGCCCAGCAAGTTCACTTCCAGTACGCCTTGTTGGGCCAAGCCTGCCACCTCCACCAACACGTCTTCAAACGGGCGGCTCACCTCTTCGCCACGTGTGTAGGGCACCACGCAGTAGCTGCAGTACTTGGAGCAGCCCTCCATGATGCTCACAAACGCGGTGGCCCCTTGCACTTTGGCAGGCGGCAGGTGGTCAAACTTTTCAATTTCTGGAAAGCTGATGTCCACTTGCGGGCGACCCAGTTGCTCGCGGGCATTGAGCAGGTCTGGAAGGCGGTGCAGAGTTTGCGGGCCGAAGACTACGTCCACATAGGGCGCGCGGCGGATGATTTCGGCGCCCTCTTGGCTGGCCACACACCCGCCCACACCAATCTTGACGCCTTTTTTCTTGAGATGCTGCACCCGCCCTAGGTCTGAAAACACTTTT